>Ga0105355_10004944_pt1 | contig 11334 bp, 10 predicted proteins | sample GOMGulsemesocosm_2_FD_83508 | JGI IMG/M metagenome (GOLD analysis project Ga0105355, IMG submission 83508) | Methane-oxidizing microbial communities from mesocosms in the Gulf of Mexico - GOM9C Gulf of Mexico | ecosystem: Environmental > Aquatic > Marine > Cold seeps | place: Gulf of Mexico...
ATTAATAGCCCACTTGCTATAACATGAGTTTATGCTTATCTGCTACATTAGGAAATGTTAGGAAGTAAATGATTATTAAACAAACCTTAGTTTTTTTCATTAGTTTATTGTTTTCAATGAGCACTTTAGCCGCCAGTAAATGGAGCGGCGATTGGTTTGAAATTGAAGTGATTTTATTGAGCCAATTAGAAGATAAAGCACTGCTAAAAGAAAACTTTAGTAAAAATACTAACGTACCTAGTTATCAAAATGGTCTCGATTTAATACGTCCTTATTTAAATCCTGATATTGCTTCGCTAAAACAACAACTCCCCCGATGTGATGCTCCTCAGTATCCATTAACATTGCTTGAGCAAAGTAAACACTTACCCGTTATCCACCCTATTTTATCTTTAGATGAACTTGATGTTTTAGCCAAAATCTCGCTTGAGAGAGCTAATAAACTAGCTGCAGAACAACTAGCCTTGGATGAATTATTATTCATCAACGAATCAGCCGAGATTACTGCTGAAGATGACGTTGTTCTACAACAAGGTACAAATCAAGAACAAGGAAGTCAAGATGACTTTTTTGACCGTATTCAAACCATACAAGAACAACAAATAGTTAGCGAAATTAACGAGGACAGTCTTCAAGACGAACAATTAAGCACAATAGAATCAGCTAATGATCCCTCAGAAAATAATAATATTAATGCTGGTGATGGTACTTTAGAGGCTACTGAAGAGGATGGCGAAGATCTTATCAGTGAGCTTATCGAAATAACGGCAGAACAAAGTGCACTAGTTCTTCAAGCTGAACAAGCATTTTCCAAGCAACCGTTTACTTTTCAACCTTTGTATCAAGAAACTAAAAACAATATTTTTTGCCGAATAACAAACGAACAATTTCAACAATTGAGTCCTGATAAATCACTTTATTCTTACCATGGTTTTGCAGTTGATGTTATGCCTACTGTTATTAATAACCCTGAGAATTTATTCAGTGATAAACCCTATTTACTGAGTCGTTCTTCACTACAGCTCAATGATATTGTTAGACAATTAAAACGAAGTAAAAACTTTCGTCCGCTGCTGCACCTTGCATGGCGACAGCAAGTATTTGAGGAGCAAAACTCAACACCGGTGAAATTATACGCCGGGGATAACCTTAAAAATAATTACCAGCAAAGTCATGCTTTATATATAAAGGAAAGGCTGGCCGAAGCCGAACAAGAGAAATTACTCGCAGAGGTTTTAAATCAAAATTTATTAGCCGATGATGAGCACGTTGAGCAGCCTTTAATACCAACAACTAACCAACTTGTCAGCCAAGCAAAGCAGCAAAGACTTGGTGAAATCATCAATAATATTTCTGAAATTGATAGTTTAGATACTGTTCTCGCAGGCCTTGGCGAGAAGGCATTGACCTTTGATAACACTGAACAAGGATTTTCTACTGAAGCTTTGATGCTGACAGCACCACAAATGCCCATTCAGCCTTGGTTTATAAATGGTTCGCTTAACGTTTATTTAAAAGGGGTTTATCTAAATATTAACGCAGATTTTAATATATTGAATTTAACCTTGGCAGAGCATGAGACGTTAAAATTACGCTCAAATAACGAAAGTGAATTAATCGCGATACCGTTTCAACAAAAACGTAGGATGATCAGCAAAGAAGTTCATTATTTTGATCATCCCTATATGGGCATGATAGTACAAATTCGTCGCCATAAAAGGCCTGAAATCGAAATTGATGAGTTTGACACTGAGTCCGAAAGTATTAACTAAAGTCTAAATATTTAACAGAAGAGTAATATAATGAATAACGAAATTGAAATACAAGCTGCAGTTTTTCGCCGACTTTTAAGACACTTAGACAGCAGGAAAGATGTACAAAATATTGAATTGATGAACCTTGCAGGTTTTTGTCGCAACTGTTTTTCAAAGTGGACAATGGCCGAAGCCGAAAAGCTCGGCGTAAATATTGATATTGATGAGGCAAGAGAGCAAGTATACGGTATGCCCTATGGTGAATGGAAAGATAAATATCAATTACCTGCAACCGAAGAACAATTAGCTAAGTTTAACCAATTGAATAAAAAATAACTTTTATTAAATGCAGATTTGAATGGACTGGGCGATTTGTCGACAATCCTTTGCTGAGCGAGATTCTAACCAGCGCCCTCGACATTCAGCCTGTTCACGACGATCTTTGCCAGAACGTCGTTCAACCTTATCCCAAGTTGAAGTATCCCTTAAAGAACTTCTAGCAAGTTTTTCACCATTATTATCGCTAACATAACTTTTTTGTACTTTACGGTATTGCTTACTTTTTTGATTGTTATCTTTTGAAGAGTTTTCCGATTTAATCAAATACGACGGCGGTAATAATTCAGTTAAAACATCCATTTGTAACCCACTTTTCTATATACATTGAATAATATATCGACAATAGCTGGCTTTTCTTTAACCTTTTTTCTCGTGTATTTTTAATTTTGTAACCTTGCTCCTTATTTAAAACCATCGACCTCTTGTTCAGAAAGGTAACGCCACTCACCTAAAGCTAAATTTGCTAATTTAATCTGACCGATTTGCTCACGATGTAAACCAACCACACGATTTCCCACAGCAGCAAACATTCTTTTTACTTGATGATACTTCCCCTCAGTAATTGTTAATAAGACTTCTTTTTCTTCGATGACAACAAGCTTAGCCTGCTTAGTTAACGACTTTTCACCTTGTAATTGCACACCATGATCAAATTTTTCAGCAACGTCATCTTTAATCTTATCTCTTAGGAAAACTCGATAAACTTTTTCACAATGCTTTTTAGGTGAGATAATATTGTGTGACCAACGACCATCATCGGTGATAAGCACAAGTCCCGTTGTATCTGCATCTAAACGTCCGGCAATGTGCAAATCGAAGGCCTTATCAACATCAATATAATGCAGAATAGACGGGTAACCTTCATCAACATTTGAACAAATAGTATCTAGTGGTTTATGAAAAACTATGTATCGGGATTGGCGAGCTGTTAATGTTTGACCATCTACGGTAATGGTATTATTTTCATGTACTTGAGTTGCGCCGTTTTTGATAACTTCACCATTGACTTTCACATTGCCATATTTAAGTATTTTTTTTGCTTCAGTTCGAGTCAGTTCGGTACTTTTGCAAATGAATTTATCTAGGCGCATATCAATTAAAGGATTGAGGAAATAATGGCGCCATTATCCAGAATCAATGGCATTAAGCAAGGATGAATTGAACAATACATCCGGCAATGTTACGATCTTTGATAGTCTTATAAAAACAAAATCACATATCATAAAAGGTTAATCATGGACTTATTTTCAGGTTTATTAATGATCACATCAATCCATTTATTAGCTGCGGCATCACCTGGTCCTGATTTTGTATTAGTATCACAACAAACCTTATCAAAAGGTAGAAAAGCCGGTTTATTATGCAGCTTAGGCATAGCATTAGGGTTATCTATTCACATTATTTATTCTGCTTTAGGTTTAGCTGCCATTATTGCAAATTCAAGCTCAGCTTTATGGTTCATTAAAATACTAGGCGGTAGTTATTTATTATATTTAGGCTATCAAGGATTACGAGCAAAACCACGTCAAGCAAACATGATTGAACAAGGTAATGACGACGTAAACTCTCCGTTAAAAACGATATCAATGGGCTTTCTATGTAATGCTTTAAACCCAAAAGCACCAATATACTTTGTCGCTTTATTCACCCTTGTATTATCGCCTACTATTCCCGTTGAGCATTTGTTTATATATGGTTTATGGATGATGCTATTACAATTCGCTTGGTTTGCTACAGTAGTTTTTCTCTTGTCTCGCCCAACCGTTAATGCCAAGTTTCAAAAAATGGGCCATTGGTTAGATAGAGTCATGGGTGGTGCTATGGTGCTTTTAGGCATAAAAGTACTCACCTCTAAACTCAACTAATCCTAGCTAAACCAAGATAAGTTAAAATGAGAATAAAGGCTCTTAACATCCAAGCCTTTATACATTTTGTCATAATATTTGAGGCAGTATATGAACCAATACCTAGCGCTATTACGTGGTATAAATGTCAGCGGACAAAAGAAGATAAAAATGTCTGAACTCATTAGCCATTGTCTAGCCATTGGTTTTGAAAAGCCGTCAAGTTACATACAAAGTGGTAATGTATTATTTCACTCGACCAATGACGCCCCACGGCAGCTATCTCGACAGCTCAAGGAAAAAATCGCTCAAATTTATGGCTATGATGTTGAGGTTATAGTCATTAGCAAAGCAACGCTAGAAAATACCCTGTTAAAATTACCCTTTAACGATATTGATGTTGCCAATGAAGGTAACAAAGTATTGGTAAGTTTTTTAGCTTGCAGCCCACAGAATGAAGCTATTGAACATTTATTAAGTTACGTGAGAGCACCAGAAAAGCTCGTTATTGACAACAATGTTGTCTACTTACATTGTCCCAATGGTTACGGAAAAAGTAAGCTTTCCAACAATTTTGTTGAAAACAAGCTCAAGGTTGTCGCAACGACCCGCAACTTAAAAACCATTGTTAAGCTTGTTGAATTAATGGCGTAGAGGTTATGTGATCACCATAAAACCTGATCAATTTCATTTAAGACTTCTTGTGTGAAATCATTAATTTCACCGCTATTACTCGCTTTAATAGCCTTTTCTAATAAAATGGCCTTTTCAGATAATAAGGTAAAACCAAACATTTGCGCAGCACCCGCGATACGATGAGCAAGGTCACTTAAACGTTCATAATCACTATTTTTTAAATGTAAAATGATATCCTGCTGTTCTAATACCAAATTTGACTTAAATTGTTGAACCAAATCAGAAATATCAACCTTATCAAGCTGAGCATTAGCCTCCTCATAATTTAGATCATTGTGGTAATACTCAGTTAATAGAGTAAAGAATTGTCCGCGTTCTATCGGTTTTTTCAAGTGCCCAGTGAAACCGAGCTCAATGTAGTGTTCAACTTCATGCGCCATAGCATTAGCTGTTAATGCGATAATAGGCTCAGAACAGCCCTTTTGCCGTAAAACTTTGAATGCTTCAATGCCATCCATTTCCGGCATTTGAATATCAAGCAGTATCATCTGGGGCCGATGTTGTAAGTATTGTTCAATCGCTTCTTTACCATTACTCGCACCAATAACCTCTAACCCTAATGAAGTTAAAAACCTCGCAATCAAGCGACGATTATCATCATGATCATCGGCCAATAAAATTTTTCCAGTAAAACGTTTTATGTCACTTTGTTGCTCATCAAACTCTACTTTTTTCACTTCGGATAAGGTGTTTAAATCAATGGTTTGGGAGGTAGGTAAATGGAATGAGAAAGTACTGCCCTGATTTAAGGCGCTTTCGATTTCAATTCTCCCCTGCATTAATTGAGCAAGTTGTTCTGATAAACATAAACCTAGACCCGACCCACCAAACCGGCGACTAATGCTACTGTCACCTTGAGTAAAGCTTTCAAAAACTTGCTGGATTTGACTATAGCTAAGTCCAATACCGGTATCAGTGACATTGAATACAAGGTTATTTTCGACAACCGAAACATCAATAATTACCGAGCCTTTGGCGGTAAATTTTATCGCATTTGAACAGAGGTTAATCAAGATTTGTTTTACCCTCAAACCATCAATTTCGGTCATAAAAGGTTGAGGTAAAGTATGAGTGATTTCAAACAGTAAACCTTTACTTTTAGCTTGTTCGGCAAACATATTCAGCAAGTCATAAAAAATAAGATGTAGGTCTTGTTGTTGTACTTCTAGTTCAAGTTTATTGGCTTCTATTTTACTGAGATCTAAAATATTATTGATAAGTTCCAATAAATGTAAACTGTTACCATGGATAATCTCCACTTCTTTATGAAGAAAATCATCTTCTACATCACCACTAATAATGGCTTCCGCTTGTCCTATTACTGCAGTTAATGGAGTACGAATTTCATGACTCATATTTGCGAGGAACTGGCTCTTAATCTGATTGGCTTGTTGTAGTTTTGTAGCTAAACCTTCTAGTGCTTCAGTTCTTTGTGTTACTTGTATTTCTAAACTTTCTTTTAAACGAGCATCAACCATTCTTCGATAAACCAAAAAGGCCATCAATAAAGTAGCTAAAATCACTATGATAATGACATTGCGATGTTCGTTAGCCTGATCAATTTGTAATTGCTGCAAGGTTTTGCTTTGCTGTAGTTGCTCTACCTGTTGTTTCAATTTCTTTGATTCAAACAGCGCTAAATATTCACTGAGTTCGTCATTGGATATTTTTTCAATTAAAAAAGAATATTTCACCTGTGTTGCCAGTGCTTCCTCCAGCTGATTGTTTGCTGCATAGATCAGAGCACGCAAAGATAAATTGCCTTGAAGTTCCTGTTGAAAACCACCTTTAACAGCCATTTCGTCAGAAAGGTCTAACAAAGACAATGAGCGTTCTATTTCTCCTTGTGCAAACAAAGCTTTAGCCAAACTCTGCAAACTGTTGGCATGTATGCTATTAAACCCTTTACTTTTGCTAATATTTATCGATAACTCGGCATGATGCTGTGCTGTTTTTGATTGACCAAGATTGTTATAGACCTCGGATAAATTATTATAGCTAGAAGCAATATTGTATGAGTCATTGACACCCTGATAATAACTTAAGGCATCTAGTAAATAATCTAGCGCTTTTTGAAACTCTTTTTTCTGTCTATAGGTGATGGCGATATCTGAATAAACACTAGCTAAGCCGGCTTGGTCGTTAAATTCAATGCGTTTCTCAATAACTTTTTCAAACATCTCTATCGCAATTGAGTACCTTTTGAGTCTTAAATAAAGTCCTGCGATGTTATATCGAATATCGACAATGTCTTGTTCAGTACCCTTCTCAACATAAATAACTTCGGCTAATTGATAACTATCCAATGTTGCCAAGGTATTACCCATAGCAGCATGAACTAAACCAATATTATTATGTAAATTTGCTTGCTGAATGTCGTCATTAAACGCCTGAAAAAATGAGAGAGCCTTTTGATAAGCAATTAAGGCTTGAGGATGATCACCTTTATAATATTGAAATATCCCGGTCATTTTATGTGCTTTGGCAACAACATGTTGCAAGTCATTGTCGCTAGCAAGGGTAATGATTTCATTAGATACGACAATCGCATCATCAAAATTACGGAGCTGAAAGGTTAAGCTTGCTTGTAATTCTAAAATGGAAACTCGTTGTCTTACAGGGAAGTTGGCTGAGCTAAGAAGAGATTCGATGCGCGATAAAGCTTGTGCCTTATCGCTCATTAAATCAATTTCGGTTAACGTTGTAGCTAGGTTTACATCCCCCACCGCAAGCGTTGTTGAGTGATAGCTCGTTAACAAAAAGATAAAAGCAGCTAAAATAAATCGATGAAAAACCAGCATTCAACCCTCGAAAAATGACTCTAATCGGTTCAAGGTAATGACCGAATGCCATTTATATCACTTTTATCACTTAAATCATACGCTGTTACATAGCTATTTCGCAGATAAAAACAGGCTTATTAAAGTTGGTAAACAAGTTGTTTTCATGAGCTTTTCCCTCTATTCATACCTCGTCATTCTTTATCTCTTGATTGCGCTATCAATAACTTTTTGATCTCGGCAAGCTCAGACTCTAACTTGTCGATTTGTGCACGACTAGCAGGCTCACCACCATCTCCGCTTTCACCATGAAGCTCAGCACGGTAATTATCATGCTCTTCACCCATCACTTCTAAAATAGTACCAACCATCATATTTAAAAAGATAAATGCAGTAAGAAAGATAAATGATAAATAAAAGATCCAACTCATCGGATGCACGGCCATGGTTTCGTACATAACATCGGTCCAATCTTCAAAAGTCGCAACACGAAATAAGGTCAGCATGGAGATTGATACATCTCCCCATAAGACTTCGTTAATGTTATGAAAAATAATGCTACCAACAGCCGCGTAAATATAAAAAATAACAAACATCAATAATGCAATGTAGCCCATGCGTGGTATTGCTTTAATCAAAGCATTAATAAGTAATCGTAACTCTGGCACCATCGACACTAATCGCAGTACTCGAAAAACCCGTAAAAGGCGTGCTAATAAAACCCCTGAGCCACCTGCAGGGATCAAGCTTCCGATAACAATGATGGTGTCAAAAATATTCCAACCACTTTTAAAGAAGCCTTTTTTATCCTTTGTCGCCAAAAAGCGAATAACGATTTCAATTAAGAAGAACACCGTAATTGCGCTATCCAAAACAGATAAAAGACTTACCATTGATGGTGGTAAATCGTGAGTTTTAGCGCCAATCAGCAATGCTGAAATGATAATGACTCCAATAACTGACCATTGAAATAAAGGGCTAGAGTCAATTCTTTTTAATCGACGTTGAAAACTAAGTAACATTGAGGGCATTCTTTTATCCTTACTATCTAGCGGCATCACCAACAAAGGGGTTGCTTTGACGTTCTGCACCAAAAGTGCTCATTGGTCCATGACCGGGTATAAAACGCACATCGTTACCCAGTGGGAATAAGTTTTCTCTAATAGATTGAATCAATGTGGCATGATCGCCACGAGGAAAGTCAGTACGACCGATAGAGCCTTTAAACAATACATCACCTACTTGGGCAAGCTTTGATTCTCTATGGAAAAATACCACATGACCTGGAGTATGTCCGGGACAAAAATAAACTTCTAACTCGATATCACCAAATGTTACTACATCACCTTGATTGAGCCAGCGGTCCGTTTCGAAATGGTCTGCATCGGTAAAGCCAAAACGTTCTTTTTGCTCTGGGATCAAATCGATCCAAAACTGATCTTCATGATGAGGACCTTCAACGGGTACAGAGAAATGAGTAGACAAAGCTTTAGTGGCGCCAGCATGGTCGATATGAGCATGCGTTAATAAGACTTTATTCAACGTTAACCCTTGTTGCTTTATTGCATTAATCACTAGTTCTACATCACCACCAGGGTCAACCACTGCTGCTTGTTTGGTTTCATCACACCAAAATATTGTACAATTTTGTTGAAATGGTGTGACGGGGATAATTTGATATTGCAACATAATAAGCCTTTTTAAGTCGACTACTTTTATCTTCTATTTGAGAAGCTATATGGGTGCAACTACTGATATCTTCAAGGGAAAATAATACCTTATTAGAATTAATATCATCCTATGTCAGTAATTTTTTACACAAAAGACAATTAATACTTAATGCATAAATGATAAATACGTAAAATCACTTCACTATCACAGGTTAACTCGGTAAGCTCGGCACAAATAAAAAAAATAACTTACTCATTTTATGAATAAAACAAGAGACTCTTTTCATTCCCGCATTGGCTTTGTACTTGCCGCTGCAGGCTCAGCAATAGGTTTAGGCAATATATGGGGATTCCCTACACAAGCCGCAAACAATGGTGGTGGCGCGTTTTTATTTGTTTACCTATTAGTGACAATTTTACTCGCTTTGCCTGCCCTTTATGCAGAGATATATTTAGGCAACCAAGCACAGAAAAACCCAGTATCGGCCTTAGGCGATGCTTGTCGTAATGTTTCTGAAGGACTCGGTAGAAAAGCCGGTTTAATAGGCCTGTCTGGCGCTATTATGATGCTAAGCTTCTATACCATTGTTGCCGGATGGATGTTAGCTCATGCTTTATCATCATTAACTGAGTTAGCCGGTTATGCCGATACTTCAGTGTGGTTAGCAACATCGAGTACTGAACGGAACATTCTCTTTACGCCGATTTTTATTCTCTTAGGTGCGGCAATTATTCACCAAGGTGTAAATGCCGGCATTGAACGTTGGTCAGCACGTTTGATGCCAGTACTATTACTGATGCTTATATGTTTAATTATTTATATATTGCAACAGCCAGGCGCAGATAAAGGTTTAGCCTTATATTTAATCCCTGATTTCACTCAGGTCACCAATCCTAAGTTAATTATTGCTGCTATGGGACAAGCTTTCTTTTCTTTGTCTATCGGTGTTGGCGGTATGATGGTATATGGCTCTTATATGCAAAAGAACAAGGATATGGGTAAATTAGTCTTATCAATTACTGCGTTAGATACCGGCATTGCTTTTTTAGCTGGTTTGTTAATTATTCCGGCATTGTTTGTTGCTCAACATGCAGGACAAGAGGTTTTTCAAAACAACCAACTCATTGGTGAAGGGCAATTAATTTTCCATATTCTACCTACCCTCTTTAATTCAATGGGCAGCATAGGTTTAATTGTTTCAACTGGTTTTTTCTTATTACTCTCCATTGCAGCTCTGACATCAACAATTTCATCAACTGAAGTGCCTGTTGCTTACTTGGTTGAAGACAAAGGCTTTTCTCGCCGGAAGGCAACTTGGTTGGTATCAGCTATTGTTCTATGCAGTAGTGGTTTATTAATTGCTTTTTTTGATGTTTTATTTGGTGCCTTCATTCGTATATTAACGACAATAATGCAACCGCTTAGCTGTTTGTTTTATTTTATCGTCGTTGGTTGGTTATGGCAGCGAGGTAATAAATTGCGCGACAAATCGTTACAACAAGGTCGCAAATGGCTACCAATGTGGGGAAATTATTTACGCTTTGTTTGTCCACTGTTACTGACGGTGGTCTTTGTTAATGTCGCCATTTTGAATTAATAACTCAATTAAAAACGTATAAAAAAGCTCAAGAAATATTTTCTTAAGCTTTTTATTAAAATGAGTTCTGCTCACCTAAGTGTCCTATTAGATTTTTTCATCTTTAGACACTAACGTTATTTCTTCCTTTTTTCTTTGCTCGATATAACGCTTCATCTGCTTGCTTTACTGTTTGTTCAAAACTTTGCTTGGCTGCTTTAGTCGCAACACCAATCGAAATAGTGACACTGACACTCTTAAATTCACTACTGTCCTTACTTTGTCTCGCTTTTTTATTTTTTCTTACTGGTTGACGTATGACAATTTTGTAATCTGCAATTGATTGACGTAATACTTCTAGCGCTTCTTGTGCCTCTAGTGCCGTTTTGCGAGGAAATATAGCCGTAAATTCTTCACCTCCATAACGAAAAACACGTCCCCCGGCCTTTACTTTGGCTAACTTTGCTGCAACTAATTTTAATACCTGATCACCAATGTCATGGCCATAAGTGTCATTAAATTTTTTAAAATGGTCGATATCAAGCATTGCTACACAATAATGTCGCCCTAAAGACAGCGCATACTGATTTAATGCTCTCCTCGAAGGTAAGTTGGTTAATTCATCACGGTAAGCAAGGTAATAAGAGTCAATCACCACGACAAGAATGTATTGC
>Ga0105355_10004945_pt1 | contig 11332 bp, 10 predicted proteins | sample GOMGulsemesocosm_2_FD_83508 | JGI IMG/M metagenome (GOLD analysis project Ga0105355, IMG submission 83508) | Methane-oxidizing microbial communities from mesocosms in the Gulf of Mexico - GOM9C Gulf of Mexico | ecosystem: Environmental > Aquatic > Marine > Cold seeps | place: Gulf of Mexico...
ACAAATTTTTATTGTTTTTTTGTTGGTTGGTTGTGGATCTAGTGATTCTGATGATCCGCAACCGTCACCAGAATATTTAATAACAGCGTCAACTACTGATGGTGGCGCTGTTTCTCCGGCCTCTGTGAGAGTGAGCCAAGGGAAAACCACGAGTTTTCAATTAGCTGCTGACACTGGCTTTACTATTGACGCAGTAACTGGTTGTAGTGGAGTGCTTGATGGGAATATCTACACCACGGGGATAATTACAGAAAATTGTATTGTGTCAGTTGAGTATGCACAGACACAAATTAATATTGTGGGTAGGGTTGCTGATGGTTATCTTATAGGTGCTAAAGTATGTTTAGATTTAAATTCTGATGGTCAATGTAGCGCAGATGAACCAGCCTCAATAACCAAAGAAGGTGGTTCCTATACCATAGAAGGCGTATATGAATTAGATCATAAAAAATTTCCATTGGTTGTTGAAGTACCGTCAAGTGCTATTGATGAAGATACGGATTTGCCAGTCGGTAAATCATATGTTTTAACTTCACCAGCTGGGTACTCTGACTTTATTTCCCCTATATCATCAATGGTTCACGCATTAATGAAAAACCAAGCGTTGACGTTAAATGAAGCGAAAGAACAGATAACCATTAATGCTTCGCTTAGTGAAGCTCAAAACTTAGCTTTGTTAGAAGATTATATTGCTGGTGAAAACATTACAAATGAGGAAAAACTAACGTTACATAACATTGCTAAGATTACTGCTCACATAATGTCAGAGAACAACGCTATGCTAATCAAAGCATTGAATGAGGCAAATAGTGATTATAAAATGAGTGACTTATCAAGCCTCATAACACAAAAAGCATTAGACCAATTACCTGAAATATCCGCGCTGGCATCTCAAAAAACAGATAATACAGTTTTTTCTCTAGAAGAATTCCAAGGATTAAAAACAACGCTAAATACTGACAATGTTGCAATTAAATTTGAGTTGTCCCAATCCCAAATAGTTGAAATGAATACGTCTCTTGAGGCTCAAAGTGCTGCGGGTAGTACAGATCCAAATGACGAAATCCCTGATGACCATCCAGACCATTCTAGCTTCTCAGGCGTAGTTAGTGAGCCCATTAACGCATTGAAAGGTACTACACTGCATCTTGAAATTCTTAATGGTGCTGAAGTTAAACACTACTTTGAAGTTACTGATGACTTTCAAGATGTAAGAATTTTTCATAAGGATCTTCAAGGCGATTTAGATTACGTTATATTTGATAGCAATGGAGATAAAGTCAATGGGCCACTTTTCCGTGCCGTCAACAATGGCTGGCTGTTAAAGAGCTATTCTAATGTTCAGAGATTAAAAAACGGAATATATACTATTGTCTTTGAAGAAGATGACTTCTTTGGGACTACATTATCAGATGTCCACATTGTAGGTGACACTGTTGAAAAAAGTGAGTATGTATTTGGTGATCATGTACTTAGTCCTTATACGCTAACGCAGGGGAACTCACTGACAGCATATGGTTCATTAAACCCTTGGCAGGACTGGACGGGGAAAACAACTTTACTTGATATTATTCCAGTTCGGATCACTGATTTTTCTAGTATTGTTCAATTAAGTTTAAGTGATATAAGTAGCGAAACTCAAAGTCTTAATATTTCTGATCTTAGTGTTACCGTCAAATCAGCACTTTATCCTAGTGCTAATGCCTTTCCTAATTTGGTAGCTGCGGAAGACGCTGTCATATGGCAGGGTTCAGCAGAGCAACTAAAAAGTCAGCGATTTATTTTCAATAAACAAGAAGACAAAGATGCTTACTATATTATTATTGAAAAGTCACTTATCGAAGGGGACGACATTAAACAAGATAAGATTGGCTTTTTAGAAACAGGGCCAGTCCCATATGGTTTAACGATCAAAAGCTCTGAAATCCCTCCCCCTTCATTTTCATTATCTGATAATAATTATGTGGTCCTCGAAGCCCTTAAACCCATTGGAGACTTGACTAATATATTAAAGTTAGAAGGCAATGGTCTGCATGCCGCCGTTGATAAGAAGAACGAATTTTTAAGTCGTAAAAATGACGCCGCTAATTTAATTTCAGCAGCTCAAACGATGAAAGCTGTGCTGGAATTTGATGAAGGGGCTTACTTAAGGTTTTACGAAGAATTTACGAATCAAATTGATGGGATAACAGCAACAAATGAGCTTATCTTCCTAACAGACAAGTTAATGGAAGTGGCTATAAAAACATACAAAGGAGATACAGCCGGTTTAATCAAGGGAGTGCTTGATGGCATTGCGGAGGCTGGTTTTGATAAATCTCGGAATGTTTTAGCAAAACAAGTTGGCGCAAGCTTTCTAAGAGCTGGGTTTGAAATACTAACTAACGATTATGCAGACAAAAAGCGTGCGCTGCTAACTAGCTATAATGATGGCGTAGGTCTATCCGCTGATAAAGCACAAAGTGCGATACATGAATTGTATATATTACAGAGTCGCGCTGTAAGGCTGATTCATCTAGGGATGAACGTCTATAAAGCAACGACAAACCTTGAAGCGCCGTCAGAGTTTGAGTTTTTGATGGGTAGGCTTAAGGTATTAGTTTTTGCTTTTGCACCAGACTCATCATTGTTTGACCTTGCGGAGGAGCTTGATGGGGTTAATTCGATGCTAGATAAAATATCCAAATCTGTTGAGTTTGGTGTTGATGTCATGTTGCCATTAGCGACAGCATGGAGTGAAGTACTTGATGATTCCCGTCACTTTAATTATTATAATGACGACGTTCAAGAACAGAATATACTTAAATTAAAAGCAGCTGGTTTCCAGTTTGAACCCGACCCCGTTACTAAAATAATTTCAATTAGTCCTACCCTGTCTTTAATTAATACTCATAATAAATACATTCTCGAAGGCGAAAATTTCAATTCACTAACTATCATCAATTTAAGTGGTGCAACTTGCATTAATCAAAATGTTCTTGGGGATGATTTAATTACAATTATGTGTACCAGTACTGAAACTGGATCATTAAACTTCACGGCCACCGACCAATTCGATATAACTGTTGCAAGTGAACAATCAGTTTCATTTATCTCACAAGCCGATGAAAGAGTCGTGTCTGATGTGATCTTTAACGACGTCGCATTTGCTCGGTGTGTCCAATCTCACGTGACAACGGCAGGAGTGAATCATTTCGCACTTCTAACTTCACTTAATTGTGCTAGCAAAGGCATTGTTAGCGTTGATGAGTTAGCTGAAATGACAGAATTGACAAGTTTAATATTAAATAACAACAATATCACTGATATTAACCTCGACGAAAACCTAGCATTGCTGTCAGTGAATATTCAAAACAATTCGTTGACGCAAGAGGCTTTAGATTATTTGTCTACTATAGACTGGATAGATGACCTCATATATCAAAATGATACCACTGTCGATTTAGAGCGAGGTTTAGTCGCACATTATCAATTCGATGGGAATGCAGATGATTCAACGCTAAACTCTAGTCACGGTACTGAATACGGGGGCGTGTCTTATACTCAAGGTAAAGAAGGACAAGCTGTTTATCTTGATGGTGTTGATGATTATATAATAGCCCCTGCGGTGCCTGTTATATCTGCTTTTTCTGTGTCCGTTTGGATAAAGGGTGACATGGTTGGGTTACAATCAATTGTTGAACAGCATGATGCTACGACTGATAATGGCTTTTTTCTTGCTGTGAGGGATGGCGGTAAAGTAGGGTCTAGGAATACAATCACTGGGTCATTAGTTACCGCTGATAGTTGGACGCATATCGTATATACAGCTGAATCGGGAACTGAATCTATTTTCATAAATGGAGAGCTTAAACAATCTAATAATTCAGCGCCGATACTAAGCAGTTCAAATCAACAATTATATATAGGCAATGAAAATGCATTAGGCTGGGCTTTTTCAGGAACAATCGATGAACTTAGATTTTATGATAGGCCTATAAATGCAGCTGAAGTCAAAGAAATTTTTGAATTGATAAAATTGCTAGGATTCAGAAAACTGAATGATACGGGTGTAACTACTTGTAGAAATGAAACGACTCATGACTTGCCATGCCCAATTAGTGGTTTTGAGGGGCAAGATGGTGAGCACGGACGTGACGTCACTCACAATAATGACAGCGACGGACATGTTGGCTTTAGTTTCACAAAGCTTGATGAAAACGGTAACGATCTAGCAGCGACTGCTACGTCATGGTCTTGTGTCCGTGATGATGTTACCGGTTATATCTGGGAAGTAAAAACAACAAACGGTAGTTTGCGAGATTCTAACAGCTCCTATTCTTGGTATAACTCAACAGGTATTAATGATGGAGGTTTTCCTGGCTTTGAAAATGGAGGAAATTGCACTGACATAGGGAATTGTGACACAGAGAAATATGTTGCAGCAGTTAATGAAGAAGGTTTGTGTGGGGCTAATGATTGGCGTTTGCCTTCAGTGGAAACCTTACACTCTATTGTCGATTACTCACGCTCTTTAGTGTACGTGCCTGCAATCGACACACAATATTTTCCGAACTCCAAACGTGATAGATACTTATCATCCTCGCCCTCTATTCAGTATGATGCTTCTCACGCTTGGCATGTGTATTTTAGATATGACGCAGGCGTGGGTATTGGCACCTACTACAAGGGTAACCCTCTTCCCGTCAGGCTAGTTCGCGATGGACAGTGATATTAGTAGCGCTAAATAAGGTTCAACTAACAATTTATAGGAGTAATACAATGAATATGTTTTATAAGCCACTCCGGCTGGGAGCTTGTTTGAACTATCGTATGATAATGCTACTGATATGTCTAATATGCTTGTTAGCATTATCGACGGTGAGTGTAGCGCAAACATGTAATGATCGTATCACTAGGGTAGTACCCAACAGCCGTTATGCTGTGGTTAATAATGAAACCATCAGAGATACAGTCACTAATTTAATGTGGGCGCGTTGCTCGCTAGGGCAAATTTACAATGGTTTAACACAAGAGTGTGATGGTAGTGCTGATGCTTATCATTGGACGGATGCTCTAGCGCAAGCGAAGAACAGTGATTTAGCTAGTCATACCGATTGGCGATTGCCCAACATAAAAGAACTAGTTTCATTAATAGAAAGAGCCTGTATATCTCCTTCGATTAACCTGACTATGTTCCCCAACACAATTAGTAAATACTGGTCTTCCACGCCTGGTGTAGGCATGTATGGATGGGACTACGTGCAAATGGTTGAGTTCAATGTTGGCTATTCTGGTCAGCAAAGCTGGGATGATCTTAAACATGTTAGGCTAGTTCGCGACTAATACACATTAGACTATCAATAGATTTTAACCATCGTAAGTAGGAGTCAAACGTAAGCGTCTGCTAATCGACACCTAGTTAAACATGGCGCAGAAAAACGGCGAATTTGGCGTGAGCATCACCTGGCGGTTGATGCATAACCCCAGCCCAAAGAGCGTTAGTTCAGCAATCCATTCAAGAGTCGCTGGCATAAAAAAATATGACACGCACAAAAATATAATTGATATTCAATAAGTTTCAGCGCCAAACTTATCCGATGGCTCAATTTAACATCCCAAAATGGATAGCGCAAGAATTGCTCAGTTGTTTCGTTTTAGGATTATTATAAAATATATCACTCTTGAAACGGAGCATACTTATGTTATTCAGTGTAAAAGGGGCATGTACACAAAGCCTAAGGTTCCAAGGACAAACAAAGCAGGTACAATCAATCGTTACGTTCGTAGGAGAGTTCTGTATCTGCTAATTTATGGGTATTCATGTGTGAGCGATAGTGAACTAGCTCAAGTTTCAACAGCTGCGTATGCACAACGGATAAAACATTGCGAATTTATAAAAAGTGAGTCAGATACCCACCGAGCTATTAGGTAACAATGATGGTGCGTTTAAGAAGATCATTAATTTAAATATAGCTGATGATTATCAATATATAGCTGACCACTTCAGATCGCCATCATAATGGCACATCCAGCCATTTTAAGTATTGTTATTCCGTAATGGCAACTTAAAAAAGTGGCCTTTTTTTTAAGCCCTTCGGGCTGGCATTATAAAATACTAGCTGCTTTCGATAACTCAGTTGCCAAGCGCGTCGAAATAACCCGTTCTACCGATAATCGGATTATAGAGGAGGAGGAGGAGGAGATGTTATTTATTACGCAAAAGAAGAAAAAACTGAACAATCGACTTATCTAAAAATCTGTTACTTAACGGGAGATTATATATCTTAGAAATTGACTAGATAAAATAAATGGCGACCCATGTAGGACTCGAACCTACTACCTACGGCTTAGCTTACCAACTACGGCTTTAACCGCCACCAAATTTAAAATTTGGCTTTGTGGCCTGGACTATCCCTTCACCATGACACGAGTGTTTTAACACGAATGTTTTAGGTGGATGCCGTCTAGTCTCTACACCTTCCTTATTTCTAAGGCTTGGCTCGGGATTGCCATCAGCATTACCTGAAAGGTTTCCCCGAATTTGACATCCGTCACTCATAATCTTTCGAAAATGAGGCTCCTATTCATAACGTATACACGTTAAGCTTAAAGGCCGTTGCTCTATCCAGATGAGCTAATGGGTCATAATTTATTTTAAAGTTACCAATGGCTGGTAACTAAATTTCAGTGTTTGGTAATATTACCGACTCTGAAACCTTTGTGCTCACTCACTCACTGGCTGAGTGGTAACTGGTTAGGGGGTTATTCATGCTCTATCCAGATGAGCTACGGGCGCTCTGCACACTTAATTTAAATAAGTGGTCGGTGATAGAGGATTCGAACCTCTGACCCTCTGGTCCCAAACCAGATGCGCTACCAAGCTGCGCTAATCACCGACATAATCTATCAACTTAACAAACTAGTTAATCTAACAAATTGTTATCTGCAAGAATTACTCCTTGACGACGGGAGCGGATATTACAGAGGTTATTCCCAGCCGTCAAACCTTTTTCGACAATTAATTTTGTTCGCTCATTTAGCGTACAATCAGGTTATTAGCCCCAGCTTTGCATTTAATATCGAGATTATTAATAACATTGATCGTAGTCACACTTTTGCAGGTATGGCATAATAGCCGCTCTTGCATTTTAGGAAATAAATAGGTCGATGAGCGCTCGGATTATTGATGGCAAAGCCGTTGCACAAAAAGTACGAAATAACGTTGCGAATGAAGTAGCAATCCTTAAAGAAGCTGGTCAACGGACCCCAGGCTTAGCTGTTATATTGGTTGGACTAGATCCTGCCTCTCAAGTGTACGTCAATAACAAACGCAAAGCCTGCGAACAAGTTGGCTTTGTCTCACGTTCGTACGATTTACCAAGCGATACGACCGAAGAAAGTTTGCTGGCGCTTATTGATGAACTTAATGATGACCCAGTCATCGATGGTATTTTAGTGCAGCTGCCGCTACCTGATCATATCAATAGTGTCATAGTACTTGAGCATATTCTGCCGCATAAAGATGTTGATGGGTTTCATCCTTACAATATTGGCCGCCTTGCGCAACGTAACCCAGCCTTACGTCCTTGCACACCTAAAGGCATCATGACGCTTATTGAATCAACAGGTATCCCAACTCACGGCTTAGATGCTGTTATTGTTGGCGCGTCTAATATAGTGGGCCGCCCAATGACACTGGAGTTATTACTCGCTGGCTGCACCACGACGACCTGTCACCGCTTTACTAAAAACTTAGAGCAAAAGGTTCGCGCTGCTGACTTATTAGTCGTTGCTGTGGGGAAACCCGGTTTTATCCCAGGCGAGTGGATTAAAGAAGGCGCGATTGTCATCGATGTTGGAATTAACCGTCTCGATAATGGCCGTTTGGTTGGTGATATCTGTTTTGATGTTGCTAAAGAGAAAGCCGCTTGGATCACCCCAGTTCCTGGTGGCGTCGGTCCAATGACCGTGGCTAACCTGATTGAAAATACGTTGATTGCTGCAAAGAATCATCAGAAAAATCAATCATAGTAATTAACTAGAACTCTGGTTATCAGAACGATGGTTAACTAAAAAAGGCGTTGATAATATCAACGCCTTTTTTGATCTCGCCACTTGCTATTATTGTCGCGCTAACCAGCGCTCAACAATTAATACCACCACCGCCAAGACACACCAGCTCACTAACAGCAGAATAGCCAAAACAGGGAAAGGCAACACGTCAAACAGTGCCATAATAACAAACGCGACAACGAGTGCGGCAAATAACCAGTGCGTTGCAATATTTCGCATTATAGCTCGCTAGGCCAGTGGGTAATAAGCATGAATACCTTGCAAACAAATTGCTGCAAAAATACCGGCTAACACATCGTCGATCATGATGCCAAAGCCACCTTTAACATGACGGTCGAGTAATTTTATTGGCCAAGGTTTGAGAATGTCAAAAAATCGAAACAGCGCAAACCCAATCAATACGGCCAACCAACTAACGGGTGCCGCAATTAAGGTAATTAACATGCCGGCGATTTCATCCCACACAATCGCGCCATGGTCATGTACTGCCATGTCGTTAGCCGCTTTATCACAAATCCAAAAACCGACGACAGTGATAACTAATGTTATCAGCAGGTATGTGGTCAGCGACAAATCCATCATCAAATAGTACAACGGAAAAGCGGCCAATGTACCAAAAGTTCCCGGCGCTTTAGGGGCTAAGCCCGTGCCAAAACCAAGGGCTAAAAAATGAATGGGATTACGAAGAGATAGCTTAGCTAAGCTCGGATCACGATGTTTCAAAAGTGGCTAAACCCCTTGATATCAACAGTTACTGGTTTATTATTTTTAACAAACTCAACCCCACTGCCATTATGAATTTGGCCAACACAATGCACCGAAGCGCCGGTATGTGCTAGCAGAGTGTCAAGTGAACCTAATGCGCTAGGCGGCACAGTAAAGCATAGTTCATAGTCCTCACCACCACCAAGTCCAAGTTTAATGCCTTGCTCTTGCTCCGTATTGGCCAACAATGCATCAGACAACGGAATGCTGTCAATATCGATCACGGCCTTGTAGCCTGAGGCTTTGGCAATATGACCAACATCGGCCGCTAAGCCATCAGAAATATCAATCGCCGCTGTAGCAACACCACGCAGCGCGTGCCCAGCCAATAATCTTGGGGTCGGATAATAATGCTTTTTCAGTAATTTATCGTGATCACTTGGCGATAATTCCACGCTACCTGCTAAGCTTTTCAGCCCAAGTGCAGAATCACCTAAATGACCAGTGACACAGATCCAGTCACCGACATTTGCACCACTACGCGTCAATTGCTGGCCTTTAGCAACTTGTCCTTGAACGGTCAAGGTCAGGCTTAAAGGCCCTTTCGTGACATCACCACCAATAAGTTGAATATTGAAATAGTCTGCCGCTTCAAAAAAACCGGCACTAAAGCCTTCAAGCCAAGTTTCATCAACTGATGGTAGCGTGATCGCTAGCGATACCCAACGAGGAGTTGCCCCCATGGCCGCCAGATCGCTTAAATTGATCGCTAAACTCTTGTAACCAAGTGCATGAGCAGGAATGTCAGGAAAGAAATGAACCCCCGATACTAAGGTATCGGTGGAAACAGCCAGTAATTGATCGGCCTGTGGCGCTAACAAAGCGCAGTCATCTCCAATTGGAAGGACGACATCCGTTCGTTGCTGTTGGCGATTCTTAAAAAATCGCTCAATTAGCTCAAATTCACCACAAGCCATAAAACCTACTATTTTTGTTTGCGCAGACGCGCTAAAGTTTTATCTAAAACACCATTAACAAATTTATGGCTATCGTCGGCAGCAAAAGCTTTAGCCAGCTCAATCGCTTCATTGATAATCACTTTAAATGGCGTGTCTGATAAATCTCTTAATTCGTAAGTTGCTAGACGCAGAATAGCGCGATCAATTTGATCAACTTCATCAGCACCACGATTTAAATAAGGACGGTAAATATCATCCAGTTCGAAACTATTTTGGGTTACCCCTAATAGTAACTGACGGAAATACTCAACATCGACCCCTTTGATGTCGTGGTTAGTCAAAAACTCAAGTTCAACTTCAGCCACGGCATTATCCGTCATTTGCCATGAATAAATGGCTTGTAGTGCAAGACGGCGTGCCTTGCGGCGTTCAGATGGTTTCATCTACTTCTCTTCCTATTTATGCGTCTAGCTGACGCATTACATTAATCATTTCTAAGGCACTAAGCGCTGCTTCAGCACCTTTATTTCCTGCTTTAGTTCCTGCACGCTCAATAGCTTGCTCGATCGTGTCGGTAGTTAGTACTCCAAAGGCCACTGGAATAGCATATTGCATTGCAACTTGTGCTAAGCCTTTATTACATTCACCAGCAACAAATTCGAAATGAGGTGTGCCACCACGAATCACTGCACCTAAGGTAATAATGGCGTCAAACTCACCTTTAGCAGCGACTTTTTGAGTTGCCACGGGCAATTCAACGGCACCAGGAACACGAACAAGAGTGACATCATCTTCACTCATGCCACCAACGCGTACTAACGTATCTAATGCACCTGACACAAGTGAATCAACGATAAAGCTGTTAAAACGTGAAACAACAATTGCCACCTTGGCATTTTGAACCTGAAGATTACCTTCAATAACTTTCATGATTTGACCTTATTTCTATCAATATGCTGGTTTATGTATTCCCAGAACACTAGGTGATAGCGCTGGAAAAAAGTGCCGCAATGATAACACAGCATCTGCGAAAAACGCATCAGCATTATGCGTAAAGAGCGGCTAAAGTGATCTAGGGCTAAATTTTAAACAAAAAAAGACAAGCCAGTAAAACACTACGCTTGCCTTTTTATAAATTTGCGAACAATTTTTAGGTGAAATGATTAATCAGCGATGTACTCAACCACTTCTAAACCAAACCCTGACAGCGCATGATAACGCTTAACTGAGCTCAACAAATTCATTTTATTGACGCCTAAGTTCGCTAATATTTGCGATCCTACGCCGACGCGACGCGACGTGCCCTGCCATTTAGCGGCAACTGGCTTTTCGCCTTTGTCTTCAAGTTCAAACGCTTTTAACTGCGCTAATACTTCGTCGTTGCTTTGCTTATTAGCAAGTAAGATTAATACGCCATTTTTCTCGGCAATACGTGCCATTGCTTTATCTAATGGCCAACTGCGGTTTTGAGAGCGATCGCTTGCTAACAAATCATTAAAGGTATCTTGTAAATGAACGCGAACGTTAGTTACGCTGTCGCTATCAATATCACCTTTAATCATTGCGTAGTGCAACTGATCGTCAATCGTGTCACGGTAGGTTACTAAGTCAAA
>Ga0105355_10004953_pt1 | contig 11320 bp, 5 predicted proteins | sample GOMGulsemesocosm_2_FD_83508 | JGI IMG/M metagenome (GOLD analysis project Ga0105355, IMG submission 83508) | Methane-oxidizing microbial communities from mesocosms in the Gulf of Mexico - GOM9C Gulf of Mexico | ecosystem: Environmental > Aquatic > Marine > Cold seeps | place: Gulf of Mexico...
GCATTAACCAATGCCGCCATTAGCCTAACGTCAATACAAACTGGAATAAAGTGCGGTGTTTTGCCGGTTCGGGCTGTTTGCTCATCAAGATATTCCTTTGATAAAACTAAATGTTATTCTGGCAAAGGCTCTTCGCTAAATATTTTGCAATCGTATTATCTTTACCTCTAGCAATAGAGAAGGAAAATCATGAAGGTTTTGAACGTCTGACAGTATCGAAACAAGATGAGGCGTAAGTGCAAGTTCACTCGATTGTATTAGTGGCTCATTATTTTGTTTACTGTACGATCCAATAGAAATGAATAATCCTGTCAGCACCGCCATTTTAGCAGCTATTGTTTTGCCTTTAATTTTGATTCTACCTTCAATTGTAATGAGTTATAGCATATATACTATAAGGGCATGAATACTATTCATGCCCTTAAAAATAACGTTTAATTGAAAGCTAAACTACTGCGTTAGCGCCCCACTTAAATCTTTAAATGGATAGCTACGCTCATCCTTAGACTCTTCGTAATCTTTATTACGGTAAGGCATATATTTAGGGTTAACATTGGTCAGTAACCAACTATGCAACTCATTAAACATATCGTCGGCTCTTTGGCTCATGCTGTCCGCTAAATTCGTATTTTCAAAAGGGTCGTCAACAATATTGTAAAGTTCTAACTTGCCGTGCCAGTCCCACAATAATTTGTAATCTCCTTTTCTCATTCCTGACGTTGGTGTTAGCGGCAGATCATAATTTGGGTGACGAACAATGACGTTATAAGGATAATGCCAAATAAGCGTACGTTCGCCCATATCAGCATTGGCATTTTCTAGTACAGGAATAAAGTTTTGTCCTTCTGTTCCCTCTGGCAATTCATTACCCGTTAGCGCCGCTAAGGTGGGCATATGATCAACTGAAGTCACCACTTGATCGCGCCAAGTGCCACCTTCAAATTTATCTGCCATATAAACAATTAAAGGTACTCTTACACCACCTTCATACATCGTTGCTTTACCACCTCTAAAGGGCTGATTGTCAGTGGCTGCTGGTTTGGTATATTCAGTTCCGCCATTGTCTGACGTTAAGACAATAATGGTATTTTTCCCTAAACCTAAATCTTCGATGGTATCCATAACACGGCCAATTGAGGCATCAAGTCTGCTAACCATTGCGGCATAAGTCGCATTAGAATGACCTAAAGTGCCCTGCTGTGGTTTGTTTTCATAATAGGGTAATAATCCTTTAGGTGCTTGAAACGGCGTATGTACAGCAAAGTGAGATAAATACAAAAAGAATGGTTTTTTGTTAGGGTCAGTGTCAGCATGGCGACGTTTAATAAAATCAACGGCGCGATCGGTTAAGTCATCTGTTAAGTAGTCCGCATGTGGCGCTTTGCCTGCGGTGCCAATATCAAATACCTTTTTCGGCATGGTTTTATAATGAGGTGTTTCAGTATCCCAACCAACAGGCCAAGCATAACGAGGGCTCTTTGGATTTGTTTCATAGTGATACTGTGAACCACCAAAATCTAACGAGGCCGGTACTTCATCAAAACCTTGTGGCACAGGTTGCAATGCTTTAACACCTAAACCACCTAGATGCCATTTGCCAATAAATGCAGAATGGTGTGAGTTTAATACTTCAGGCAAAATCGTTAACTCAGGATCAAGGGCGGTATTGGTGCTGCCATTCATCCAAGCTTGCTGTTCTTTAATTTTGTCGTAATGATAAATAGCGTCATGGGGGTTATTGCCTTCTGGTGTTTCAATACCTTGATTAAAATAGGTTTTAGTCAAAGGTACTGCGGTGGTAAAACCAACACGCGCGGCATTTTGGCCAGTCATTATCGCCGCTCTAGTTGGACCACATAACGGATTGGAATAGGCTTGTGAAAAAGATATGCCCTTGCTCGCTAAACGGTCAATATTAGGGGTTTCATAATAGAGCTCGTCGGCGCTTTTACCAGTGAAATGCTTGGCATAGGCATTAATATCTGAAATCCCTAAATCATCGGCTAAAATGAAGACAATATTGGGTGCTCCACTTTGCTCACTGGTTACCTGAGCATCAGCTGATTTAATGGTTGTTACTGCGGTAGTATCTTGGTTTCCACAAGCGATTAAACTCAAGGCAAAGCCCGAAAGAATGGCTGATCGACATGCATGCCTTAAGTTCTTCATGGTGTTTTTTCCTTTTTTCATCTTCATTTTTTTTATTACCTGTAAATCATATTTCAGTGCGACACTGTTCATTAAATGTTTTGTAAAAAAAGAGGTGCAGGTAATATTCCACGCTCCTCTTTATTTTATACGAATAGTTTTTACAAATATTACCCTTAGAAAGTGTAAGACGCTCCTAAACGGATAGTACGGCCACGTTGGATGTAATCAACGAAGGCATATTTTTCTTCAAGAAAATCTCGACGAAAATTTTCGGTGATATTATTAACGGCAAAATTAAATCTTAAGTCCTTAGTCGCGCTGTAGTTAGCGGTGAAATTAAGAGTGTAACCTCCTTCGGTAAAACGCGAGGTCGGTGACGCCGCACCTATGCCGGCAATGCCCTTGAAGTAGTCATCACGATAAATATAAGACAAACGGGTGGTAATCCCCCCTTTTTGATAAAAAGCGGTTAAATTAACGTTATTTGTTGACGAACCAGGAAAACCAAATCCGGCATTGGTCGGATCTTCACCTTCTGGAGCTTCATAAATTTCGCTGGCAAAAATTTCACTATCAACATAGGTATAGCTGCCTGAAAAACCTAAACCGCTCCACAGCCCTGGCAACATGGTTAACGGTTGATAAAAACCCAATTCAAAACCTTTAACCTTACCATCGGAATAGTTTACCGCTTTCTTTACTTCAAAAATTTGATCACCGTTGCCTGGTACGGTGTCATAGGTAATCAAACTAAAGATGTAATCGGTCACTTCTTTATAAAACAAACTGACAATAAACGCGCCTTTATCTGAGTTATACCATTCAAAGGTCAAGTCGGTACTGATAGCCATCATCGGTTTGAGATCTGGGTTACCCGCCGTGGCCCTTGGAATATAGTCGGGATCACTAGGATTTTCATTAATACTGGTTTTGATCACCGGTGCTATCTCTTTAAGTTGTCCTCGAGACATGGTTTTATTCAATGCAAAACGAACCGCGGTATCATCGCTTGGTAAAAACTTCAAATTAAGCGATGGCAAATAAGTCCAATAACTGCCTTTGGTTTCAATCGACTCAGCCGATAAATCAAAACCAGTTTCAATTATTTTGTAGGCATTTCCGGTATCTGTGGTTTCTACTGCACGAAAACCAATGTTACCGGAAAAAGGTAAATCGCCTAACTCCCCGTCCAGATTAGCCTGCACATATAAGGCGAATACGTCTTCTTTCATGCTAAAAGATCCCGCTTTACTTAAGCCTAAGTCTTCTACCCCACTTAGGGTGCATAGCTCGGAGATAACTGCACAGCCAGCTTCGTAGTCAACTCCGACCCAATCAGTAAAACCAGCGTCGCCATCGAGGAAATTTTGCCCGGTCAGCTCAGTGTTTTGCACTGCGACCATTTCAAGTTTTTCTTCATCGGTAGGTATTATCTTCAACGCTTTACCCGAAAATTCATCCCCGGTTCTGATCAGATCCATATCGGTGGTATGATATCTTGCGCCAAAATCAACAGAATCAATATAACCCCAGCCTAGCTCATAATTAAAATCAAGTGCGGCGCCATAATGATTGCCTTCGAGCAAGGTATCAGAAAGTACTGAGTCCTGATGCTCATAATTCGCAGGGTCTAAAATATCATCATTGATGCCGGTCCAAACTGGGTGTTTACCGTTCATATTTAAACTGGTTTTTTCTTGATCGAGAAAAGTTTTGGCGTTGGAAAAACGCGTAGAAGAATCAAGATCAACGCCAGAATAGTAAATATCGAATTCTGTGGTTAGCCTATCACCATAGTATATTAAATTGACGCCACCTACGGTGGTGGTGGTTTCACTTTTTAGTCTCATGCCCGTGGTGTTCAATCGGGGGGCATGGTTCTCGTTAGCAATAGTGGGCACTCCAGTCCAGTCAATGCTACTGAGGTAATTAAAATTTTCTCCCTCGGTAATATCAATCGCCGTTGCTGGAATAACTCCGGGCGTACCAAAAACAAATACCGAGCGATTTCGATAAGAGTCATTTTCAAACAGCGAATGCGCAACATCAACATTGACTTCAAAATTATCGGTTGGGCGATATTGAAAACCAGCCGCCAGCGCTTGACGCTCTTGAATATCACGAATGGGGTTCATCATAATATTAACCGGCGTCCAGACTTTCTCAATGAAGCGGTCGTTCTCTTCATCGTACACACCATCGCCATTGTCATCAATCTTATAGTTTTTACCGTTATTTAAAAATGCCGCAACCTGATCGCGACCAATATACTCTTTACCTTTTACCGCAGAAATGAAATAGCCGAACGTTTCATCTTCATTTTTTCCGGCAAAGACGCCTTTTAATACTTGACCAATGTCATCAGCCAGGCCATTGTCGGTTACTACATAACCAACACGCGCTAAGGTATTAGTATTCTTTAACGCCCGATGATCTAACGGTTTTAAGGTTTGCATATCAACTTGACCTGCCATACCCGATTCTGGATTTACCGCTGTCGCTGTTTTTCTCACTTCAACGCCATTAAAAACATCTGGGGGCAACACATTCATGTTTGCCGAGCGAAGATTACCTATACCCTGGTTGCCCGCCGATAACATAATGCGGTTATTAATGGTGGTGGTAACATATTGAGAGCCTAAACCACGAATTGAAATTCGATCGCCCCCCGTACCTGCATCATCTCTTTCGATTTGCACCCCAGGAACTCTCTGCAATGCGTCGGTAAGACTAGCATCGGAGAATTGACCAATATCTTCTGCAGAAATTACATCAACAACACTATTAGCATGACGTTTAATGAATTGAGCATGCTCTAAACTACCGCGCAGGCCGGTAACTTCAATAACCTCGGTGGCTTCTTTTCCTAATGCTTGCTTTTTGGCCAGCTTTTGGTTCTCAGTTTTGTTGACCTCAGCAATTGGCTGTTCGTTTGTAGCAACCTTAGCTTCTGACGCCATTACGCCATCAGTTAAAAAGGCCGTTAGTATAGCTGTGCTTAGAATTAATTTGTTCTTTTTAAAATGCAACTTTCTCACTATATTTCCCCAAATGCTTACTACGTACTTAAAACTTCACCACTTTTATTAATATTATTAAGTTGTAGTTAGTGCTCAATAATTTTGTAATTTTTTTTACAGTACAGTACTGTACTGTACAGCAACACCACACTAACGCTAAAAAATATCACTGTCAACCAATTACAATCAAGACAATTCAAATGCGCTCCAATTCATTCATACCATACAACAAAAATATCCTATATTCCCAGTGAATTACTTAGTTAGCGCTAATATTTTGAATACAAGTTAATAATAAATGTTGGCAACATTTTAATTAAAAGAAACAAATATTTTTAAAAATTAAAATCAAACCAGTAAACAAATGACCGATTATAATTGATATTGATTGAATTTAACGTATTATAGGTGGTTATACATAAAATTAGTTTAGAGAGCCGTAATGTCACTTACAAAGCCGCAACACATAAAAGCATTTAACATCAATAATTTAAAAAAGTTTTTTTTAAATTTAATCATGCTCACTGTCACAATATTTACCATTGCATCTTGCAGTAATAAAGAAAGTACAACTGATATAAAACAAACAACAGCAGTGTCAAAAGCAGCGAAAAGTGCCAATAAGTATGATGTTGCCGCCTTTTATTGGCCTTCACAACACTATGACGAGCGTTGGGCAAAGTTCTTTAAGGATGGCTCTTTAGGTGAGTGGGAATCTATTCGTGAAACTAAACCCAAATGGGAAGGACACTGGCAGCCTCGTAAACCACAGTGGGGCTATCAAGTCGGTAACGATCCTAAGGCGATGGAACAAAAAATAGAAGCCGCCACCGATCACGGTGTCAATGTCATGATTTTTGATTGGTACTGGTATGAGAATAAACCCTTTCTTGAAGGTGCCCTCAACGACGGTTTCCTTAAAGCTAAAAATGTCGACAAGATGAACTTTTATATTATGTGGGCTAATCATGATGCGAAAACGGCTTGGGATCTACGTCGTTCTCATAAAGATGAAGTAGTTTGGCCTGGTAGTGTTGACTTCCCTACTTTTAAAACTGTGGTTGCACGGGTGATTAAAAAATACTTCTCTCATCCTTCCTATTATAAAATTGACGGCAAACCAGTCTTTTCAATATATGACCTAAACAATTTGGTTAAAGGTCTTGATGGCCTTGATAAAACTAAAGAGGCCATTGCTTACTTTCGTGATGAAGTTAAAAAAGCAGGCTTCCCTGATTTACATCTACAAATGATTTACTGGCGTAAAACCCTGAAAATTGACGAATCAGGCTTTGCCAGTAGCAAAGGTACAGCGACCAATACTATTTCTGCTTTAGGTATGGATTCTGTTACTAATTATACCTTCACCCATCTTGCCCGCCCTTGCGGTGATTATATCAAGTGGGCCGATGCTGCTACTGCCGACTGGCCTAAATGGTCAAAGGAATTTCCTGCTCCCTACTTCCCACAAGTATCGGTTGGTTGGGACAATAACACCCGTTTTGTTGAGAAAAGATGTGCCATTGAAGAAAACTTAAATCCTGAGACCTTCAAAATCTATCTAGAGAAAGCGAAAGCTTACGTTGATGCCCACCCAGATCAAGCACCATTGATCACCATTAACGCCTGGAATGAATGGGTAGAAGGCAGTTACCTTGAACCTGACGAACGTTTCGGTATGCGCTATTTAGAAGCGGTGAAAGAGGTTTTTGTTGAGGCCAAGTAATTAGCGTAAAGGCCACTAGCTTCAATTAATAAAAAGAATTAAGAATTAGGAAAGTATTATGTTGTTCAAAAAAACATTTCATCTACCAACACTACTTGCGAGCACAGCGGGCGCATTTTTACTTGCCAGTTGTAGTGAAACACCGATAAATAAACCACAACAATTAAAACCCAAAACTGAGTTGGTCAAAAACTTCATCACACCACCAGACGAAACCAAACTAGGCACTTATTGGTATTGGATGAACGATAACATTTCTGAAGATGGTATTAAAAAAGATCTGCAATTTATGTCGGAAATAGGCATTGGTCGTGCCTTTATTGGTAATATTGGTGGCCTTGCGGGTAACGCAACGTCGCCTTTTCCACCGCAAGGTGATGTAAGAATACTCAGTGACGACTGGTGGAACATTACCAGCACAGCTATTGAAACCGCTTCTGATTTAGGCATGGAAATCGGTATGTTCAATAGTCCCGGCTGGAGCATGTCTGGCGGCCCGTGGATCAAACCAGAACAATCGATGCGCTATCTTGCCTCAAGCACACACACCGTTACTGGCCCGCTTTTATTACAAACTAAGATTAAAGCGCCACAAACAGATTTTCAGGATGTTAAAACCCTAGCATTCCCAGCACCTGAGAATAAATCACTAAATAGTTTAAAGCCAAAGGTTAGCTCGCCAACAATTAAAACATCACTGGCAGCATTAACCGATGGTGACTTAACTACTGATACTCAAATACCAAGTAAAAGAGTACGCGGCATTGTTGCTCCGACAACGATTGATTTTGCAGTTAAAGAAAATTTTACCGCCAGAAGTTTAATCATTCATCCAGCCGCCGTAGGTAGATCTTTCGAAGCCGATATAGAGCTACAAGCGCTACAGGGAGATAGTTATCAAACGGTAAGAGAATTTAGCTACTCACGTAAACGTTTATCCACCGATGTCGCCATAGGGTTTATGCCCAAAGCGCCAGAGGTCTTTACTTTTAACGACACTACGGCGAGTAAGTTTCGCCTAGTGATCAGCAACGTTAGCAATCCCGGTGGTTTTGCTGAAATAGAGCTGAGTTCAGCAGCACGTCTTGATCAATATATAGAAAAACAATTAGGTCAAATGAAAGACCATCCAACACCTTCATGGAATGAATACAAATGGATTGCACAAGCTGAAACTGACCATAATCTAGCGGTGTCAGAAAAAACGGTCCTTGATATTTCAGATAAATTAACAGCTGATGGCACCATAAACTGGCAAGTGCCTGAGGGTGACTGGATAATTGTTCGGTACGGCATGGTGACCACCGGAAAAATGAACGCCCCTTCTACCACTGAAGGAATTGGTCTTGAAGTAGATAAAATGAATACTGAGCATGTTAAACATCATTTTGATAGCTATGTGAAAAAGATACAAGAGCGCGTACCCGCAGATAAAAGATCGGCATTAAAATGGGTTATCGCTGATAGCTATGAAGCTGGTTCACAAAACTGGAGCGATGAATTTGCTCAGCAATTTGAACAGCAATACGGTTATGACCCCATCCCTTATCTACCTGTACTCAACGGCTTTTTGGTTGGGAATGCTGATAAGTCTGAACGTTTCTTGTGGGATGTGCGCCGCTTAGTGGCCGATAATATTTCTTACAAATATGTTGGAGGTTTGAAAAAAATCGCCAATGAACATGGTTTAAAACTTTGGTTAGAAAATTATGGGCATTGGGGCTTCCCTGGTGAGTTTTTACAATACGGCGGTCAATCTGACGCTATTGCTGGTGAATTTTGGAACGAACTTTTAGGAGCGACTGGACGTAAATGGGATCTTGGTGCAATTGAAGTCAAAGCCGCCGCCTCTGCTGCCCATATCTATGGAAAAACGAAGGTATCGGTTGAGTCTTTCACTGCTAGAGGTCGACAATTTGAGCGTCACCCAGCAACGCTTAAAAAACGTGGTGACTTTGCTTTTGCCAATGGCGCTAATGATATTGTTCTGCACCTTTATATTTCGCAACCTTATGAAGACAAAGTTCCGGGTGTTAATGCCTGGTTTGGTACGGAATTTAACCGCCATAATACTTGGTTTACTCATGCACATGCTTATACCGATTACCTAAGACGTACCATGCATATGTTACAACAAGGTAATCCAGTAAGTGACGTGGCTTATTTTATTGGTGAAAGTACGCCAGCAATGACGGGTACCGAACAGCCGAGATTGCCTAAAGGTTATTCTTTTGATTTTATCAATGCCGAAGTTTTATTAAATAGAATCTCTGTTGATAACGGTGATTTAGTATTACCTGAAGGTATTCGCTATAAAATGCTGGTTTTACCTCCACTTACCACTATGCGCCCTGGTATCTTGTCTAGAATTTCAGATCTTGTTAACCAAGGTGCCACTATCTTTGGACCTGCTCCTAGTGCATCTCCTAGTCTACAAAGTTACCCCGCAGCCGATGTTAAAGTCAAAAGCTTAGCAGCAGAACTTTGGGGTGACGTTGACGGTATAAACAAAACCTTCACCAAATTTGGACAGGGTAGCGTTTATGATGGTGAAAACCTAGATGAAGCGTTGGCCGGTTTAGAGATGAAGCCAGACTTTGCTTTTGATGCCAATTTGCCATTGTTGTTTAATCACCGTCAGATTGACGGTAAAGAGATATATTTTGTATCCAACCAGAGCAAGGACGCTCACTCCTTTTCGCCAACCTTTAGAGTCACAGGCAAGCAACCTGAGCATTGGAACCCAGTAACCGCTCAGGTACGTGATTTGTCAGAATATACAACAACCGAGTCTGGCATCACAGTGCCGCTCACCCTCGATGCCTTTGAAAGTGCTTTTATTGTTTTTGAAAAGCCATTACAACCAACAACAGCTATAGCTAACTTCCCTGCTCCACAAACGGTAGCAACGTTAAGCAATCCTTGGCAAGTTACCTTTGATAGTGCATTGGGTGGACCTGAAGCGCCTGTTACCTTTGACACTTTGTCTGACTGGTCATTAAATAGTGATCCCGCGATAAAAACTTACTCAGGAACGGCAGTCTATAAAACTACCTTTAATATCGATAACCTAGATCAAGCGCAAAAATATTTATTAAACTTGGGTAAAGTTAAAGTGATTGCCAAAGTAAAAGTCAATGACATAGACGTTGGCGCTGCGTGGACAGCACCTTGGTCTGTTGATGCTTCAAGCGCACTTAAAGTCGGTGAGAACAGCCTTGAAATTATGGTGGTCAATACTTGGGTAAATAAAATTGTCAGTGACTTGGCACTACCCGAAGCTGAACGCAGCACTTGGGTAGCCGCACCGATGTTTACTAAAGATAGTCCACTTGATTCGTCGGGTTTAATGGGACCGGTTACTTTGCAATCGGTTGAGCAGTAATGCCTAACCTCTAAGACTTTCAACTCTCAATGTGTGGGAAGAAACTTATTGGAATTAGTATAACATTCGTTGGGCACAGGGTTTACCTTAGCCCTGCGAATGTTTTCGTTAACAGCCGATAAAACCAGAGTTAATGATGAATAGAATTACCCTATTCTTAAGTATTATCGTGATTTTCCATGGCAATACCCAAGCCAAAGGTCCAAATGATACCACTCCAGCTAAACCCAATGTCCTCATCATCCTTGCCGATGATTTGGGTTTTACCGACATTGGTGCTTATGGTAGCGAGATAGCTACACCCAATATTGATGCGCTGGCTAAAACTGGACTGAGTTTTTCCCAGTTTTACAATACCGCCCGTTTTTGGTCAACCCGCGCAGCATTAATGACCGGCTATTATGCCCAACAAGTACGATGGGAATTTCGTCAAGCGCCATTGCATGTTATCGATGTGGTGCCAACTATTTTAGCACTTGCGGGTGCCAAGAAATCATTCAAAGCCCCTGCTGCCCCGGGTAAAAGTTTCGTGTCGCTATTTAATCATGAAGCCACCATAGAACGTGATGCAATTTGGTGGTTACACGATGGGCATAAAGCAATACGTATGGGTGACTGGAAAGCGATGGCACCGAAAAATGAGCCTTGGCAGCTATATAACTTAGCAAATGATCGCATTGAATCAGTTGATCTTGCCAAAAAACACCCTGAAAAGTTAAATGACTTGATTAACAAATGGCAGCAATATACCACTGAGTTTACCAAGCAGAGCATTGCTGAATAACTTCATAACCTCAATCCACAACCATAATCATATTAGATACATTGCTTGGCTCGGCAATTGCTGCGCTAAGCAATGAACATTTTTATTGTTCATAATCAAGTGGACGCATTGGCTAAATTTCGTTTAGTGAAACAACCCCATCACCATTTTTATCAAATTTTTTAAAATACTTTTTTGCGCTCACAGATGCTGCTTTATCACCATGTTTATCCACTAGTTTTATCACCCACTTTTTATCTGAGTGGGCATCAAAC
>Ga0105355_10004954_pt1 | contig 11319 bp, 8 predicted proteins | sample GOMGulsemesocosm_2_FD_83508 | JGI IMG/M metagenome (GOLD analysis project Ga0105355, IMG submission 83508) | Methane-oxidizing microbial communities from mesocosms in the Gulf of Mexico - GOM9C Gulf of Mexico | ecosystem: Environmental > Aquatic > Marine > Cold seeps | place: Gulf of Mexico...
ACATAATACCACGGTGAAAACTGAACTCATGGCGGGTCTTACCACCTTTGTAACCATGTCTTATATTATGTTTCTAAATCCTATTATCATGTCTAAGACGGGCATGCCTTTTGATGGTCTATTCCTTGCGACCTGTTTAGGTGCCGCTATTGCCACCATTTTAATGGGGCTTTATGCCAATTGGCCTGTTGGCCTAGCGCCAGGAATGGGGCTAAATGCTTTTTTCACCTTTTCTGTCGTCGGAGCAATGGGCTACAGTTGGCAAATCGCATTAGGCGCGGTATTTTTATCAGGTGTGCTCTTCGTTTTAATGAGTGTTACACGGCTTCGAGAATGGATGCTAGATAGTATTCCGATGAGTTTACGACTCGCAATGACTGCTGGCGTTGGTTTGTTTTTGGGTTTCATTGGCTTAAGATTTACAGGCATTGTTGTCGCTGATCCTGATAACATCGTTGCTATTGCAGATCTTACGCATTTTGGCTTTGGAAAGTTTGGGCCAGAAGCTCCTGCATTAGGTTTTCTAAGTTTCTTACTTATTGCCATTCTTAGCTACCGTAAAGTTTTTGGTGCTGTCGTTATTGGTATAGCAGCTACAACATTAGTTGCTTTCATTATGACTTGGGTTTTACCAACAGATTTCTTTGTTGTCGCAGAAGCGGCTAAATCATTTGCACCGGCAACAGGCTTTGTTAGCTATAACGGCCTGCTAGCAGTGCCCAATTTCTCTGCACTAGAGCCTATTTTATGGAAAGCTGATATCGCAGGCGCCTTTCAAGTAGCTTTGATACCAGTAATCGTTACCTTCTTATTTGTTAATATATTCGATACGGCTGGCACCTTGATGGGTGTAGCAGAGAGAGCAAATTTACAAGACAAAGACGGTAAAATTCAAGGCTTAAGTAAATCGTTAAAAGCTGACTCTATTGCCTCTGTTATTGGTACGGGCTTTGGTTGTCCGCCAGTGACTTCGTACGTTGAATCTGCTGCAGGTGTTGCTGTTGGCGGGCGTACAGGTTTAACAGCAGTAACTATCGGGCTATTGTTTGCAGTAGGTATGTTTTTCTTACCGTTAGCGCAAATGTTGCCAGGCTTTGCTGTAGATGGAGCACTTATTTATGTCGCTATGTTAATGATGAGTTCTCTAAAAGGTTTAGATTGGGAAGATTTGACTGAATATGCACCTGCAGTATGTACAACTGTGATGATGGCTTTTACTTTCTCTATCGCTAATGGGATAGCATTTGGTTTTATTACTTATACAGTGCTTAAAGTAGGGTCGGGTAAAACGAACCAAGTTTCAAAAGGGGTTTGGGCACTTACCGCACTGTTTGTTGCCAAATTCATCTTCTTAACTTAAAAGCGTTAAAGTATTGAGAGAAGCCTTTCTTTGAAAGGCTTTTTTATTTTATTTGTAATAGTCAATAGTTAACCTAACGATTTCATCTCAATATCAAGTACTCATTATCCCAAGTCATGGTTAGTCAACCAGTACACGCAAGAGATTTATAATTAGTAGTTATTTGCCATATTTAAACGACTCAGTAAGACAAGTAAACAGATGCTAATATTTGCTCTTATGCAAAATTATTTTGAGCATAAGTAAAGTCTATTACTAGGGGTTATCAAAAAAACTCACTATAATTAAATTTCATAGAAGCTTTCATAAAAAAGTGCTTAGGCCAATTCACACTTGTACTATAGAAAGTTAAATTGCATTAGGTATGAACAAACTTTTTACCATAAATTGAAAATCTGTTTACCCTTATATTAATGCACCAACATGACAATGCGATGCTAAAAAAATTATTTGCAATACATATTCTAATACTTTCTTGTTGTAGTAGCCTTTCTGCAACAGAAGTGGTTAATGTCGGCGGTTACATTTTTCCTCCATTTGTTGAAAAAGATGAAAAAGGTAATATTTCAGGTATGACACTTGATCTGATTGATAGTCTCAACACTACTCAGAATACGTACCATTTTAATCTAATATTAACCAGTTCTAGAAGAAGATACGTTTCCTTTCAACAGGGGCAATTCGATATGCTCTTTTTTGAGAACAAATTGTGGGGATGGCAGAACACTCCTACACAAGCAACGAAAGTATACTTAAAAGGAGGAGAGGTTTTCATTGCACTGAGAAGCAAAGCAAAGAGCCAAGATTATTTCAATAATCTTAAAGGCAAGTCAATAGCGGCTATGTTGGGATATCACTATAGCTTTGCGGGCTTGAATGCGGATCCAGAGTTTTTGCGATCAAAGTTTAATATAAGTCTATCAACTGACGAAAGGATGAATATTCAATTGGTTTTATTAGAAAGAATGGATGTCGCCATTATCACAAAATCGTACTTAGATAGGTTTCTTATTAATAACCCTTCAGCATACTCTAAATTGTTGATCTCAAATAAAATGGATCAAGAATATGAACACACTATTTTAGTTAGAAAGAACACAAACCCTAATGTAGCTAAAATGAATATGCTTTTAGACAAATTGGTACAATCCGGAGAATATGAAAAAATACTACAAAGGTATGGTATCGCAAGGTAATTACTGGTTATGTAGAATGATGGTCTCAATTGGATTTATGCTGTTAACTTTCTGTTCAATCTTGTCTATACTAAAAGCTAATTGTCTCTGTGTAGAACTGTATAAATGCCAAGATTCTTGTGTTGCCTGTTTCATCTATCTCTACTCATATTCACAACGACGTCAATAGCGCAACAAGTAATAAAAATTGGTGTTGGCAACTTTCCCCCTTTTTTTGTTGAAAAGGATAGTAAGGGCATCTTTGTCGAAGTCATCGACGAAATATTCAAACAACTTCCTGAATACAAAATTGAATATATCTTTATGAGCAACAGTCGCATATTGCATGAAATTAATAATGGTCAATTAATTGATGTCGCTTGTAATATTTTTTCTGATTCTCAAGTCAATGCATACTTATCAGAGCCCATATTTCGTTATAGGGATGTAGCGATATCTAAGAAATCGAATCAACTAATAATCGATGATATCGCTGACTTAGCAGGTACGTCTATCGCTGCATATCAAGGAGCAACTGAATTACTTGGAAAAGATTTTAAAAAAATGGCGAGAGCTAACGATAAATATTCTGAGCATGCGCACCCTAAAGATACGACTCATTTGATGCTAACGGGGAAAAAGGATATAAGGATCGGAGATATCAACATATTCTTATATGACTTAAAGAACAAGCATTACAATAAAGAGACGAGCTTAGATCAGACTAAATTTGATGTTCACTATTTATGGCCTTATGTTTATTCCCACATGGCATTTAAAGATCTGACGCTAAAAAATGCTGTCAATAAAGTTATAATGGATTTCAAACGAAAGGGAACAACGGATAAAATCTATTCTAAACATAAAATGCAATAAATAGAGTTTGATCTTGGCTATTTTCTTTTAACACTGAGTGGATGAAGTAAAAAGATAGCAATTTAAAGCCTAAGCTGTGTATGCAGCTTAGGCTTTACTATTACAAAAGGTACTGTATTGCTCACTTCTGGAAAGCAATATCAAATTTATGCTTGATTAAGTGTCTTTTTGCAGTGGAACGACTTTACCGACATAAGGTAGATGGCGATAATTCTGAGCGTAATCAATTCCCACACCAACGACGAATTCGTCGGGGATTTCGAAACCGACCCATTTTACATCAACCGAGACTTCTCGACGGGAGGGTTTGTCCAATAGTGTACAAATTGATATAGAATTTGGCGCACGCAAGTTTAGCACTTGCAGTACTTTGCTTAAGGTATTGCCGGTATCAATAATATCTTCTACTAACAGTACATCTTTCCCTTCAATGTTATCATCAAGATCTTTAAGAATATGAACATCTCTTGAGCTTTCCATATTGTTGCTGTAACTAGATGCGGTCATAAAATCAACAGTATGATTAATAGATATGGCTCTAGTTAAATCGGCCATAAAAACAAATGACCCACGTAACAATCCTATCATCACTAAATTAGTACTATCGTTATAATGCTCGCTTATTTGTGCCCCTAATTGGATAACACGCTCATTTATTTCTTGTTCAGAAATCAAAACTTCTATTTTATGTTCCATATTAATCTCTACTTTGATCTCACATTGTGGAATTGATTATTGGCTTAATGCATCTTCGAGTGCAGTTAAACATAGTGCAACATTTTCGTTTCTTGCGGCATAACCCATAATACCGATACGCCAAGCTTTACCGGCAAAATCACCTAGACCTGCACCTATTTCTAGGTTGTAGTGATTTAACAAGTAGTTTCGTACCTTAACATCATCTACACCTTCCGGTATATAAATAGCATTAAGCTGTGGTAATCGCTCTTCTTCAGGAACTATAAATTCAATACCAAGCTTCTCTAAGCCCTTGGCTAGCGCCTGATGCTGTACTTTGTGACGCGCCCAACTGTTTTCAATGCCTTCGTTTTGTAATTGTACCAATGACTCATGTAACCCATATAATGAATTAACAGGAGCCGTATGATGGTAGCTGCGTTTGCCTTCACCAGACCAATAACTCATTACTAAGGATTGGTCTAAAAACCAGCTCTGTATCGGTGTTTTGCGTCCTTTAATTACATTTACTGCCTTTTCACTAAATGAAATAGGTGACAATCCTGGTACACAAGATAAGCACTTTTGTGAACCAGAATAAATAGCGTCAATGCCCCAGTCATCTACTTTAAGCTCGATCCCCCCTAATGTTGTAACAGCATCTACAATAGACAAACAGTTGTGTTGTTGTGCTAATGCGCATAGGGCCTTAGCGTCTGATACAGCACCTGTTGAGGTTTCTGCATGAACAAAGGCCAAAAATTTTGCTTCTGGATTATCAACTAAAGCCTGTTCAACCTTATCTACCTCAACGGCGCGGCCCCAAGGAGAATCAACGATGATAGCCTGAGCACCTATTCTGGTAACGTTTTGGATCATACGGTCGCCAAATACACCATTACGGCAAACAATAACTTTATCACCTGCTTCAACCAAGTTAACAAAACACGCTTCCATGCCCGCAGAACCGGGGGCTGATAGTGCAATGGTAAATTCGTTTTTAGTTTGAAATGCATATTGAAGCATGGCTTTTACTTCATCCATCATGCCAACAAACAAGGGGTCTAAATGGCCTATTGCAGGTCTTGATAGTGCTGCCAGTACTTCAGGGCTAATGTCTGATGGACCAGGGCCCATTAATATTCTACGAGGAGGGTGAAATGATTGAAAGTTCATTTTTGATTGCCTATATTTTATTAAATAGAAATTGGTTAATACTTTGATAACAAAACCTGTCACATGTGTCAAGAAAACACAAAATAGAAATTTATTATGAAATGGATAAAAAAAATGAAGATCAAAATAATAGTTGACACAATCGTCAGGATTTGTAATTTTAATTTGGATTTATTTAAAATTTGAACACGCAACCATGTTTTAGTAGTAAACATTAAATATCTTGAACAAGGGTATGGTTAATTTATTTATGCGGCTTGGGTTTATAAATTTAGGATAAGTACAAATAGCTAACAATTATAAATAACGTAATATTTTAAGGGGTAACTAATGAAAGCCAACAGAACACTAAATAATATTGGTACGGCAATGATTGCATTAAGTGCACTAGCAGTGACTAATGTTTATGCAGAGACATGGAGCAGCACAGAAATACACTTACAAGCATTCGGTGAGTTAGAGCAAGCAGGAACGGGTGGTACCGCAGACGCCACCATTATCACATTTCAACATGCAGGAGGCTGGGAATATGGCGACAACTTTTTCTTTATTGACCATCTTCGTTACAGTGTAAATAATGATGCAAATTTCCCTGTTGATGACAGTAGCGAATTCTATGGAGAATGGTATTCAAACTTCAGCTTAGGTGCTATTTCTGGTAATGATTTATCTTTTGGTCTTATAAAAGATATTGGTCTTGTTGCTGGTGCAAACTTTGCTCCCGAAGTTGACAGTATGTGGATACTTCCTGGTGTAAGGTTTTCTTTAGACTTACCTGGTTTTGCGTTTGCACAGTTTGATGTTACTAGTTACCTACATCAAGGCGGTGGAAGTGCGTCTTCTCCTGTATTCACAGTTATCGATGAAGATTCAAGTTTTATGGTAGATTTTGCTTGGGCTTACCCTTTTAAGATAGGGTCAACAAGTTGGAGTTTTGAAGGTCATTTGGAATACATTGATGGTCGTCAACAAGTCAATAACTTTGGTACTACTGAGCTTGAATCTTGGGTTTTATTCCAGCCTCAAATTCGTCTAGATTTGGGTGAGGTTTTAGCCAATAAAGCAGGTAAATTTTTCGTCGGTATTGAATATCAATATTGGAAAAACAGATTGGGCGAAAAAGGTACTGATGACAATACTGTACAATTTCTTGCAGTATGGCGATTCTAAAAACTGTTAATAAACCTATTAACAATTCTATTTGAAGTTATAAATCGTTTATCCCTAGATAAGCTGTGCCTAAAGTTCAGCTTATTTTTCACTAATTTCTTGTTTAATTTATTTACTTCATCTTCTATACATTTATATTTATTTAAGGTTACTCATGAGCGATTTAAAACAACGCGCGTTAGACTATCACGCTAGTCCAACGCCAGGAAAAATAGCAATTCAAATAACTACCAAAGCCGAAACTAGCGATGATCTCTCATTAGCTTATAGTCCAGGTGTTGCCGAACCATGTAGGGCAATTGCTGAAAATGCAGATGATGTATACAAATACACAGCAAAAGGAAATACAGTAGCTGTTATTTCAAATGGTAGCGCTGTTTTAGGGCTTGGAAACTTGGGTCCACTAGCTTCAAAGCCGGTAATGGAAGGTAAGGCATTATTGTTTAAACGCTTTGCCAATATTGATTCATTTGATATAGAAGTTACTCACAATACACCTGAAGAGTTTATTAATTCGGTAGCAAGTATTGCTGATACTTTTGGCGGTATAAACCTTGAAGACATTAAAGCACCTGATTGCTTTATCATCGAAAAAGCCTTGCAGGAACGCTGTAAAATCCCCATTTTTCATGACGATCAACATGGTACTGCGATCGTAACTGCTGCAGCTATGCTAAATGCTTTAGAAATTCAAAATAAGAACATTGGTAATGCAGTTATTGTTTGCTTAGGTGCTGGTGCTGCAGCTATAGCTTGCATGGAATTACTTATTCAATGTGGTGCTCAACGTGAAAAAATATATATGCTTGATACTAAAGGCGTAGTACATACACGACGATCTGACTTAAATGAATATAAAATGTTATTCGCCAATAATACCGACAAACGCACGTTAGATGACGCCATTGAAAATGCCGATGTTTTTGTCGGTGTATCGGGTCCTAATTTATTATCCAAACAACAACTTTTAAAAATGGCTGAAAATCCCGTCGTATTTGCTTGCTCGAACCCTGATCCTGAAATAAAACCTGAGGTTGCGCACTCAGCACGAGAAGATCTCATTATGGCCACCGGTCGTTCTGATTATCCAAATCAGGTAAATAACGTCTTATGTTTTCCTTTTATTTTTAGAGGCGCTTTAGATGTAAGAGCAAGAAAAATTAACAATGAGATGAAATTAGCAGCAGTTCATGCAATACGTACCTTAGCCAAAGAAACCGTACCAGAAAGTGTGCTACAAGCGAGTGGTGAAAGCTCATTAAGTTTTGGAAAAAATTACATTATTCCTCGACCTATGGATCCAAGGTTATGTAATAACGTCGCAAAAGCGGTGGCAAAAGCGGCGATTGACTCGGGAGTAGCAGCACTTACATTGCCAGGCCATTACGACTAGTGTATCTGTTCCAATTTATATTAACGATACATGCTCAGTTTAGGTGTTAGATTTAAATGACGAATTTGGAATGTAGGGTAAATAAATTTCGTTGATGTTTGCAAAAAGGTAAAAGTTATACAGAAGTATGACTTTTACCTCACATGAAATACAGAACTTAGACTATATTTATTAATTAGATGAATCCTAAGGTGATATTAATGTTATTAAAGCAAAAGGTATACGCGAGTTTAATCATGGCCATTATAATTCCGTTGGCTATATCAACCCTTCTTTTTACCAATAGTTTTCGCAATCATACCGAAGAAAAGTTGGCTAAGACTGACTTGCCAACCGCACTAAATGAAGTAAAAAATGGCATTGAATTGGCGCTATTGAAGCCTATTACCGTTTCAAAAGAAATGGCTAAGAATATATTCGTTACTAAGTGGTTAAGTAATAAAGAATCTATCGATTTACAAAGCTCCTTCATTGATTATCTTTCCGTTATTAAAGAAGAAAATAAAGCGATAAGTGCGTACATAGTTTCTAAAGAAACGAGCAATTATTACACAGACAATGGCATTTCAAGGCAAGTAGAGAGAGAAAAAGATAAGTGGTTTTATGAGTTTTTGGAATCAAATAAGACTTTTGAGTTGAGTTTAGATATTGATAAAATTTCAGGACAGCTTGTCGTTTTTATTAATTACGTTGTAGAAGTAAACGGCGAACGCTCAGCAATTGCTGGGATAGGGCTTTCTCTCGATTCAATGACCCAATTGGTGAGTAACTATAGAATTGGCGATTTCGGTATTGTCTATTTGGTTTCAGATAGCGGCAAGATTATGCTTCATGAAGAAAAAGCGAAAATTGGTCAATCGGTTGCACTTAATGCGATGAAAGGAGGGGCAATTGTTGATAAAGAAATCAATGGTATTGATTATATTTCTGCTAGCACTACACTCAACTCACTCGATTGGCACTTGGTGGCTGAGATCCCCTATGAGCAATTATTTGGACCTATCAATAAAGCTATAAATCAGAATATTATCTTTGGTGTATTAATAGCCTTATTAGGGTTTGGTTTTGTTAGAGTATTAGCAGGTCAAATATTTAGGCCACTTGAAGAAATCACCAAAGCCGTAACTTCTCTTACTGAAAAAAACGGCGATCTAACGGCAAGATTACCTGCTAAGGAAAGTAACGAAGTGGGTGAGCTAGCAGTAAAGTTCAATCTGTTTTTGCAACAAATTCATCAAATGTTTAAACAAGTATCTACTTCAGCAATTCAGGTACAGGATATTGCTGAAAAGGTTCATAATAAAGTACAAACGGCAGCAACATTGGCAGAGAACCAGTCTTCTAATACGCAAACCGTTGCCGCTGCAGTAAATGAAATGGAAGTTACCGTTGAAGAAATATCTAACAACGCAAATAGTGCATCTGAGATTGCTACGTTAACCGAAAACACCACAAAAAAAGGTGTTGATTATGTTAACAATACTATTGTACAAATGAGTGAACTAGAGTCCTCAATGGCGTCATCAGTTAATTCTGTAGTGGAACTTTCAACTGAGATTAAGTCTATCTCCAATGTACTAGAGGTAATAAGAGGCATTTCAGAGCAAACAAACTTGTTAGCTTTAAACGCTGCCATAGAAGCAGCTAGGGCGGGAGAGCAAGGTCGAGGCTTTGCTGTTGTAGCAGATGAAGTTAGAACATTGGCTAAACGCACTGCAGAATCTACAGAACAAATTAATGAAATGATTGAAAACCTCAATACTAAGGCGTCAAAAACTGTATTGTCGATTGAATTGGGAAACAAAAATGCACTTGATAATTCAGAAAGATTAAAGGAAACCGGAAGTTCACTGGATAATATTGCAATAGAAATTGTTAATCTAACAGAGATCAATACTTCTGTTGCTTCGGCAACGAGAGAGCAGACCTTGGCAACGTCAGAGATAAGTCAAAATGTTATAATGATCGCCAACTTTGCAGACCAAACGAAAGAGAACATGAATGAGTCTGAATTACTCTGTGATGGTTTATATCAAGAGTCTAATTCATTGAAGGAACTAATCGGCAGGTTTACTATATAGACTTAACTACAGCTTGGTATTTTTTAAGTAACTCCTGACGTTTTTCAGGCAATATATTTATGCTGTTAAAATCACCATGGGTTACTTCAAGTAAACGTTTATCCATTACTTTAAACCATAACCATGGTAAATAGGCGATACCGTACATACCAAAATAACCACTAGGTAAAGTAGGTAAATCACTAAAATGACGAAGAGACTGATAACTGCGGGTAGCATTGGCATGATGATCTGAATGCCGCTGCAAATGAAATAGAGCCCAGTTCGAAAAGATATGATTACTATTCCAACTATGATGTGGCTGTGTTCGTTCGTAACGACCGTTTGGTAATTTTTTTCTCAATAACCCGTAATGCTCTATATAGTTGGCTGTTGTAAGTTGCCACATTGACCAGAAAGCACAAATAAATAAGTAAGGTAATACGTTAATGCCAAGCCACAAGATAATACAAACGTATAGACAAAAGGTCATTAATATAGATTGAAGGAATTCATTTTTTAGTGACCAAGGAGATTTATCCAGTTTTTTAAAGCGTAATTGTTCAATGTTATAGGCACGCAATATTGCTCCTGTTAATTCTCTTATGCCAAATCGATATATATTTTCTCCCATCTGGGCAGAAGCAGGATCTTCTGGAGTGGCGACGTGTTTATGATGCCCACGGTTATGTTCAATAAAGAAATGACCATAAGCGGCAGGTGACAAAACAATTTTTGCCAACCAGATATCCAGTTTGTTTCTTTTATGGCCCAGTTCGTGGCCTATATTCAATCCATGTCCACCAATACTTCCGGCTAATAAAGCAACGGCAAAATAACTTATGTAACTAAGTTCATAGCTAGCGACAAACCAAGCACAAAAAATAAAAGAGGAAATAACGATAGGAACGTTGAATCGGATGACTCTGGAATAAAAAGGATCTGCTTCAAGCTGTGTTATGACAGATTCAGGGGGGTTACTAGCATCTTCACCCATCAAATAATCTATAAGTGGAAAAATACAATAGACCAAAATAAAGAATAGCCAAAGAAAGGCTTCATAATGAAATTCTAAGAATAATAAAGGACCAGCTACGGCAGCACAGGGTATTAGTAAAGAAAACCACCAAAAATAACGTTTATTATCAACATAGACAGTACCGTCACTTGCAACAAAAGTTCCTGCTTTGCTCATATAATTTCCACAACACAATTAAGCCATCTAGTTAAAGCATACATTAGATCAAAACCGAATCACATACAGCAAAAATTCGCATAGCTTTGATATCTTTTATCCTCTTTCTACATTTTTTCCTGTAAGACGAATAATCTTAAAGGTATAATGTATACGAAATAGGTTTTTGTAAAATTATAACTATGAGAATTCCAAAAATGAAAAGAGCCACTAACATATTGTATTACGCTTGCATC
>Ga0105355_10004968_pt1 | contig 11306 bp, 9 predicted proteins | sample GOMGulsemesocosm_2_FD_83508 | JGI IMG/M metagenome (GOLD analysis project Ga0105355, IMG submission 83508) | Methane-oxidizing microbial communities from mesocosms in the Gulf of Mexico - GOM9C Gulf of Mexico | ecosystem: Environmental > Aquatic > Marine > Cold seeps | place: Gulf of Mexico...
TCCGAGGGCAGCATTATTGTAACGTTGGAGGCTGTAACGCTAGCAGCTGAAGAGTCAGCAGCAACGCCCGCTGATTCTAAAGAGGCAAAGGAAGAGATTTTTGCTGAAGAGGCACCTGTCGTTGAAAACCCAGCACCAAAAGAACAGCCAGTATGTGCTGTTTCCACTGAAAAAGTTGCTGTGCCTGATCTCGGTGGTGCTTCCGGTGTCGAAGTCATCGAAATCAATGTGGTCGTTGGTGATACAGTGGCGCAGGACGATACGTTGCTGGTATTGGAGTCCGCCAAGGCCTCCATGGAAATCCCCTCGCCCTTTGCGGGTACGGTAAGGACCCTATTCCTCAAGCTGGGTGACAACATAGATGAAGGTGCGCTGATTGCTGAGTTGGAAATAGTAGGCCCGGCAAGTATCGAAAATCCGGTACAAACACAGGCAGTAGAAAAAATCGTTGCCCAACCGACCGAGGAAAAAGTTCCTCAACAGAAAACTGAATCGGAAACACTCTCAGCTCTGCCAGTTAGCCAAACAGGCGGTGAAGTGTACGCAGGCCCCGCTGTGCGACTGATGGCGCGTGAGCTAGGTGTCGACCTGACATTGGTTTCAGCCTCTGGCCCCAAGGGGCGCATCTTGAAAGAGGATGTACAGGCCTATGTTAATAAGGCCCTGACTGAGGAAAAACCTGAAACTGCCGGAACGGCAATTCCAATAGTACCGGAAATAGATTTTTCCGCCTTTGGTGAAATTAACGAGCAACCTCTGACTCGAATTCAAAAGCTGACGGCTGCGGCCATGCAGCGCAGCTGGTTAAATGTGCCCCATGTGGCGCATTTCGATGAAGCCGATATTACCGATCTAGAAGAGTTTCGTGTTCTGAATAAGGAAAAGGCACAGCAGCGCGAATTGAAACTAACACCTCTCCCCTTTTTATTAAAAGCCTGTGCTGTGACGTTACGCGAGCACCCACAATTTAATGCCTCGTTGTCAGCCTCTGGCGAAAACCTGATTTATAAAAAGTACTGCCATATTGGCATTGCGATGGATACACCAGCGGGCCTGATGGTGCCGGTGATTCGCGATGTCGATAAAAAGGGTATCTGGCAGCTGGCCAAGGAAGTGAACGAACTGGGTATTAAAGGTAAAGAGGGTAAGCTTAAAAAATCGGATTTAGAGGGCGGTTGCTTTACCATTTCCAGCCTCGGCGCTATCGGCGGCACGGGGTTTACGCCCATTGTAAACACCCCGGAAGTGGCTATTTTAGGGGTCTCCAGAACCCAGGTTAAACCTGTTTATATAGAAGAAACGTTTGTGCCGCGCAAAATGCTGCCGTTGACCTTGTCCTATGATCACCGCGCCGTTAATGGCGTGGATGCAGGGCAGTTAATGACCTGCCTGACGCGGCTGCTGGACGATATTCGGCGACTGTTGATGTAGGACAGGCAACTAGCTGAAGAGCATCCAGACATTGCGGGTATTCGCCGGAAAGAGAAATATTGGTATTGTCAGCCACATAGGAACGGCCCACTCCCTGTGCTTTAGGCTAGCGTTAGCCCTTGATGTTCAGGTACTAGAAAATGATGAAATGCCTTAAACGTCTTGGCCCTGGCTCGTTTACGTGTAGGTGCTCAGACTTGATCTGACCGGCTTGAAAATCTGATAACTTTCGATCCTAAGCTGACATTCGATGTCGGTTAGTAACTTCCCAAATAGGAGTATACTAGGAGTCCTAGCAACACAGATAAAGCCAAACCCGCCGAAAGACGGGGACGGAAAGCCACGGATCCTCGCTTCCTTCGAGAAGCCACGAAAGACTCCCCGAAGGCCCCCAAGATCGCCGGGCTTCTGATGACCGCGATGAATTTGTATGCCTCGATGCTTGGGTGTGCAAAGGAGGCCGACATGTTGATCAAGAGATTTCTGTTTCTGTGCTCCTTTTTCTGCTTCTTTGCCGTTGTGGGCGCGTCGCAAGCGGCGTTGTCTAACCCGGATCCCGGCATAAATAATCCGAGTCCTGCAGCTGGAGGACAAACGGCAGCGACGGTCTCTTCATCAATATTTTATCCGATGCCAAACCTGGCGGCTTTAGCCAATGACGCGGGCGAATATGCGGCGTGGGCCGACGCCTGCAGTGATCCGGCGAGCGTCACCGTCAAAAGAAACCTCTCATCAATGCTCGACGCGATGACCCCGGCTGAAAAGGCCAAAATCATCCAGCGCTTTGACAACCGGCGCGCACAACGGAAAAACTACGCAGAACAACACGTGAAGCAATGTACGGCTATGGGCAGAACCGACTGCTGCAGCACCGTCACCAAAGGACAGAAAGGAGGAAAGTTTCACCAAGCCAAAATGCGTTATCAACGCAGCCTAAAAGGGACTGTCGCTGCAGCCTCTTCGAACCCGGTGTTGCCGCAATATTGGGACGGATTTACCCGTTATGCGGGCCGATATGCGGCGTGGGCCGATGCCTGCAGTGATCCGGCGGGCATCACCGTCAAAAGTGACTTCTTGTCAAAGGCCGACGTGCTGACCCCAGGTCAAAAGGCCGGCGTCATCCAGAACTTTGAAAACTCTTACGCGGTTACGAAAAAAAGGGCAGAAAAACACGTGAAGCACTGTACGGCTAAGGGCATAACCGACTGTTGCACCGTCGGGACGTCAAACGGAAGAAAGATTAGTTACGCCAAAAAGTATTACCAAGCCATGCTGAAAAAATTTCCTGTCGCTGCCGCAGCGAAAAAGAGTTCCGGGGCCAGTACCGCAAGCGTGGCGCCTGCGCCGGCAACACCTGTGGTGAATACGAGCCCGGCTGCCGCGCCGACATCACCTGCACCCTCAGCTCCTGTAGCTAAATCGAGCCCCATTCCCGCTACGCCACATGCTTTGGATAGGCTCGTTACCTATGCAAGTAATTATGCTGGATGGGCAGCCGTATGTGGTGAGCCGGTCACGGTCAAACAGGATTACATGGCGGCGGCTAATTTACTTGCCCCTGAATACAGAGACCATCGAATCAAAATGTTTAACACCTACTACCGTGGGTATTTTAACCGGATAAAGAAAGCGAAGGACTTTTTTGCGAACCCTGTCTCTCATTCAGGCAAATATCAAGAGGGAGCGATTGATCCCTGCACCAGAGCGGCCGGCGATGACTATAAGAAGCAATATGAAACCGCTTTACAGGCCGTGCAAAAATCAGATGCCGCCGCCAAAAGCCAGGCTGCCGAGAAGATGAAGGTTAAGGCTGAAGCGCTATCGGCTGCAAGCACGCCGCCCCAGAGTGCGAGGATCAAAAAAATCAGTAAGGCCGATCTTGAGCCAGCGGCTTTACATCAGGGTGGGCTTGCTAGCTGGGGAGTTATCGATGGGACAATCATGGCGTGCACCGGAGCGCGAGACACCATGATCAGGCATAACATCATGGTTATGATGGAAGTAGCTAATATTCGCGAACGGGATAGAGAACGACTCAAGGAGACTTACGATAATGGCTTCACTTCATATTCCAAATATCCTTGCGGTGTGGGTCTGCCGGTGACCTCGGTCCCGCCAGAGGAGCAGGCCTATGCCAAGTATCTAAAATTTCAGAATTACGTCCTAAAATGTTCGGCCACCATAAAGACCACACCAAAGGGACACGATTTCAATTGTGGCCGTTAGCTTTTCGAAACAAAAAGAGGCAGCGCTCTAAAGAGGTTATTGAAAAAGGAGAAGATCATGTGCACACAGACAGCTATTTTGGTGTCAGCCGTTTTCATGCTGGTGACGGCATCAGTCAGTTTTGCACAAGATCCGGTCAGCAAAGAGGAGACCGTCAAGCCGTACCCGGTCTGTATGACGTGGAGAGCAAAAGATGCGGGGACGGGAACGTGCCGGACCGCGTTCATGGATGCCAGGAACGCACTGGGATATACCTGTAAGCAGGGCAAGATATTACCCCCTGAAAACGAAGGGCACAAAAAAATTGCAACCTATGTGCCCGCCTGCGGTTGCGAACGCAAAAACGGATGTAAGTAATAATTTTGTTCGGTGGTGGTGCATTTATTCGCTGACCAGGAATCTGGAATTCTGATGTGACCACAGTCAATATGGGAGACAACACATGTTAGTGTTAAAAATAAAAACCTGGCCCCGATTTCTGTCGCATGCGCTGGTCATCTCTTCCTTTGCCGGTTATGCAGGCTTCAGTATCGCCGCCGAGAGCAGTGGAAGTTATTACGAACAGTTAGAGGCGTTAAGTTCTGGCGACAAGGAATTATCATCCGATGCCAGGCAAACGTTTGAAGTAACCGGCTATGATCCTCGCGAGGGTCTCGGCGGCGTTAAACTGGGTATGTCGATGGAGGATGTCATCGGCATCTGGGGTTATCCAAAAAGGATCTGGCAGCAGACTACTGCGACAATACTCTCTATTGCCAGGGGGTCGCAGTTTTCGTTTGTGCAGAATGAACTTGTGAGCGTAAAGATTCACAGTGCTGACCTTCCGTCCATGAGGTTGTCAAATAGTGTGGATTTCTCCTTTAGTCCATCCCAATTAAGCAGTTACTACACGATTAAAAATCCGACGGGCAATCTCTATGTTGTTGACGATATAGAAGGCATTGAGTTGCGGTTTTTATATTCCAATATCGGTAATAAAGGTTTCAGAATGATAACAATGGCGGTCATCAGAAGGCCGTAATTTCTGCCAGTAAAATTGAGGGTATCTAAATAATGACTAAAACATCACTAGGCTTAGATAAGAATATTGCTGCATTACTCTCGTATGCATTGGGCTGGGTGAGCGGCCTGGTTATTATCCTGATTGAAAAAGAAGATGATTTTATCAGGTTCCATGCAATGCAATCGATAATCACCTTCGGCGCGCTTACGGTATTGAGCATTCTGTTTGGAACAATGTTTATTTTTTTTGGATTTATTGGCCCCTTCATTCATGTGGCAGGCATTGTGTTATGGATATTGCTCATGATTAAGGCTTATCAGGGGGAGAAATTCATGTTGCCTGTGGTTGGTGAAATGGCAGAACGGAGGGCAAAGACGTTTGGAAAGTGATGGCTTTTTTGCGCAGCGTATAAAAAATACCGGAAGCAACACTACCAATAAACGGTTGAGCCCCCTCTCCCGGCCACTGTTGCTCTATGGTTGTACGTATGCGAACACCTTACCCTGTGAGGTGGTACCTAACTCACCCGCTGTAGTAGTCCGTCGTTTGCCTGTGGATGAAAAATAACCCCTAGTTGTGCTCAACGCTAATTTGCCTTTGGATGCTTGGGCAATAAAAAATTGGCCCTTTGCTGTATTAGGTAACGGGGGGTGCACGAAGATATTACCGCCACATTATTGGTTAACGATCCCCCACAAAACGCAACGACATGACGTTCTATCGAGAAAACAAAAAAGCCAGAGCATTTTACCTCTCTGGCTTTTTTAACTGCTTACGAAAGTAATCTGTAATATTGGCTAGGTATTGCTAAGCTCTGATTGGCTATTCACCGTGCTGCTAAGCTTGGGTTGGCGATTCACCACAGGAACCACACCCTCCTCTCTTAGAGCCTTCACCAAGCCCCACATCATAATTATCATAACAAAAGAGAATGGCAATGCAGCGACAATCGAGGCTGTTTGCAGGGCTTTTAGTCCACCAACCATTAACAAAATTCCGGCGACGGCTCCTTCACCCAACCCCCAAAGCACACGGTGAGCGGTTGGTGGGTGTTCATTACCCATCGACAAAATAGTCGTTACGACTAAGGTGCCAGAATCCGATGACGTAATGAAATATGTTGCGATCAGCAAGGTCGCAGTAAACGCCGCGATAGTGCCAATAAAACCGGCATCAAGCTTGTCTAATGTCACATACAAAGCTTGTGTGACATCTGCGGAAACTGCGTCAACGATGCCGGCTTGTCCCGCTGCCGAAACGAGTTCACCCGCTTCATTGGTCATTTGATTGAACAGTTCAATATATATCGCTGCGCTACCGAACAACGTTAACCAAACAAAACCTAACATTGCTGGTACGAACAAGACGCCAATAATGAATTCTCGAATGGTGCGACCTTTAGAAATTCGCGCAATAAACATGCCTACAAACGGTGCCCAAGCCATCCACCAGCCCCAATAAAATGCAGTCCACCAGGTTTGCCACTCACTATTTTCGTTAGCATCAGTCCATGTACTTAATGGCAAAAGATGACCTAAATAATCACCGGTATTTTGTAATAGACTACCCAACAAATAGCGAGTCGGACCAAAACAAAGCAAAAATACCAACATACCTATGCTGAGCCACATATTGACTTCAGATAAGAGTTTAACGCCACGGCCAACCCCTGAAACGACAGATATCGTCGCAATAGCAGAGATAACGGCAATAAGCAGTATTTGATTGCCAAGGGAAACCTCCATACCAAACATGGTATTAAGGCCGGTATTCATCTGGGTCACGCCTAAGCCTAGCGACGTCGCCACACCAAACACGGTACCAAATACAGCGAGTACATCTACTGCGTGACCAACAGGGCCATACATTTTTTTGCCAATTAAAGGGTAAAGCGCTGAACGAATGGTTAGCGGTAATTTCTTTCGATAAGAAAAATAAGCCAACGACAAACCAACAATTACATAAATTGCCCAGGGATGAAGTCCCCAATGAAAGAAGGTCAGACGCATAGCAACTTGAGCTGCTTCCGGCGTTAGCCCCTCGGTTACAAAGGGATTACTTTGAAAGTGATAAATAGGTTCCGCAATAGACCAAAAGACTAAACCAATGCCCATGCCCGCGCTGAATAACATCGCAAACCAAGAGAAATTGCTATATTCAGGCCTTGAATCATCATCACCTAACCGCAAGTTACCGTAGCGGCTAAATGCCAGCCAGATACAGAAAAATAGAAATATCGCGACAATGCCAATGTAATACCATTTAAGATAATCCAGGATCCAGCCTGACATCGCATTAAACACTGCGCCCGATTGTTCGGTGAAAAATACACCGGCCAAAACAAACAGCCCAATTGTTAACATTGCTATAACGGTTGAAACTGGGTTCATGCCTTTTAACAAACCTTGTTTTGCCACCATAATAAAGCACCTTTTTTAGTTAGGGTATGACGGACTCTCAGGCCCACATCGAGCGAGCCTGAAGGTCATTTTACCTACATATTGCTGATAATGGCGTCGCCAAATTCAGAAGAAGACAGCAGCGTTGCTCCATCCATTAAACGCTCAAAGTCGTAGGTAACCGTTTTTGCGGTGATCGCACCATCAATACCTTTAATAATTAAATCTGCCGCTTCATCCCAGCCCAGGTGGCGCAGCATCATTTCAGCCGACAGAATCAACGAGCCTGGATTGACCTTGTCCAAACCTGCATATTTAGGTGCCGTGCCGTGGGTCGCTTCAAAGATAGCCACTTCATCACTGATGTTTGCACCGGGCGCGATACCGATACCACCGACCTGTGCGGCTAACGCATCAGAAATAAAATCACCATTAAGATTAAGTGTTGCAATCACACTGTAATCCTCTGGGCGCAGTAAAATCTGTTGCAGCATGGCATCGGCAATCACATCCTTGATAATGATTTCGTTACCGGTATTGGGATTTTTAAGTACTTGCCAGGGGCCACCATCGAGCGGCGTTGCTCCAAACTCTGCAGCGGCCAACTCATAGCCCCATTCCTTAAAAGCACCCTCAGTAAATTTCATGATGTTGCCCTTGTGAACCAGCGTGACACTTGGCAAGTCTTGATCTACAGCGTATTGGATCGCTCGGCGCACCAGACGTTCGGTACCCGCTTTTGAAACTGGTTTGATACCGATCCCGCAATTTTCAGGGAAGCGTATTTTTTTCACGCCGAATTCAGATTGAAGAATATTGATCAGTTTGTCGGCTTCAGCAGAACCAGCGCTCCACTCAACTCCAGCATAAATATCTTCAGAGTTTTCGCGGAAGATCACCATATCGGTTTTTTCTGGCTCTTTTACTGGACTGGGGACACCTTTGAACCAACGCACCGGCCGCATACATACGTATAAATCCAACTCCTGACGCAGAGCAACATTCAATGAACGAATGCCACCACCTACGGGCGTTGTCAGTGGACCTTTGATGCCAACAACAAACTCTTTAAACGCTTCTAGTGTTTCATTTGGCAACCACTGATCACCACCATATGTGTTGACAGCTTTTTCACCGGCATACACTTCCATCCAGGCAATCGAGCGCTCACCGCCATAAGCCCTTTCCACTGCCTTATTAACAGCATCAAGCATGGGTGGCGTCACATCGACACCGATACCGTCACCCTCGATAAAAGGCACAATAGGCCGATTGGGGACGCTCAGGGATAAGTCACTATTAACTGTTATTTTCTCACCGTCCGCAGGGACTGAAATCTTGTCGTAAATCATTAAAACTCTCCAATTAATTCGGGCATGTCTAAAATGTTGGACGCCTGTTGTGAAGCCATACTGTTGGTGGCTATACCAGCGTTCTTCTGGGGCTAATACGACATGTCGCTATAAACGTTGCTGCACAAATTAATCACATGCAAAGTATTTCATGTGATTGCTTTCATATGGCCGGAACCAAACTCTTCGGCTGCTGGCAGCCGAATGGCGCAACGCACCAAGTTGTTTCAACAGCAAAACGCTATTGAAACTGGGGGCTATTAATTTCCAGCTTGGCTGAGCTGTTCCCAGCGTTGAGAATCGTCCTTCAACTTTCCCAGGATCGACGAAATCTGCGCTTGATCTCTTTTGGGGTCACAAGCAGCTAGACGAGCGGCTTGACGAGATAAGCGAGAAAAACGGTGCTGAACAGCTTGCTCTGCAAGGGGCTCTAAAGGAGAGTAAGGTAACTCGCCAGGGAGGACTCTGGTTATATCACTATAATCTAACGATTTTGGCGCAAAAGAGACAATTAGGGTAACCCGATTTCCATCCGTTGCTTTTTCTGCCATGTGTTTTACATGAGATCCCTGAACCAGGACAGATTCACCTGCCTCTAAAGAAAAATCACCAAAGTCTGTACAAAGTTTTCCGCCTTCATTACCAGGTGTTTTAGAAATCATGGAAATAAACACAAAGGGAACATAATCAACATGCCAGTCGTCTACGGCAACTCTCGTATCCTCTTCGCCCTCTTTTGGAACCGCTTGTAAATTTACATGGGCATACTCCAGTTCAAGGTGAGCAATCAACTCAACTCCAGCAATCTCGGAGACAACCTTTTCCAGTTCTTCACAACCAAACCATTTTTGTAACTGAGGAAGACCTCTTATGGTAAGAGCCCTTGCGTTTGAGTAGGCTAAATGACGGTTCTCTTCGATGACCTCTTTTACTGCTTCAATCGATTCTTGATCAAGACATCGAAAGGGTTTGCAGCATGCAAAATCAATTTCAGGAAAATCGCCAAAGTCATTTGCCGTTTTTTCCCATTCTGGATTTTTCTCAGAAAGTTGAAAACTGGCTGAGTCTTTCGGAAGTTGGAAATTAAGTTTTTTTAAAGAAGTCATGTTGTTCCCTCCAAAAAAGGATTCGCTTTTAGCAATACCCGTTTTGTTTGTGTGTTATAAATTTGCTTTATTTATTAGTAGGTTAATTACAGGTGGCCACTGATTTAGAGCTGTAAATTAAACCGTGAAACGATATTAGAGGGTCGTTGAGAAGTGAACCAGCAAAAAAAAACACCCCGAGGGTATAGATATATTTATGGCTAAATAATGATGCAGGTCAATATCCAAGCAAAAGATTAGTGTAGAGGTCACTCTGTTTGATGAGTAGCTGAGAGGTAGGAGCAAGAATAAATACACTCTGTCTGAGTGATCAATAGTGCTTGGCTGAAACAAATTACGACTAAGATTGGATAGATTATGTGCTGTTACGTAAACACCCGTAAGCGTTGCACCTGTTGTATCAATTAAAAGCAGTGCATACCCCGCTCTAGCTTTTGAGTCGGCTGATGCAAAAGTTCAGCAAGATTATTGGCATACTGCAACGTGTCAGAATTCAATTCTCGATGAGCAAACCCCATAACTTTTTAATTTGACCGTTACTACCTGGCTTGACTCACCACGATAGGTTTTTATTAGCCGCTTGAAGAGCCACTACGTCACGGCGTTTTTGGAGGAACACATCTTTCCTGCTCCAATTGAATGCTTCCGCTAGGGTAACTCAGTTTTTGAATCGACCTGATCCTGCTGATAAAGTGTATCCACACTCGCGTGGTCACAAGGATGCGCGACAAAACTAATCTTCTTGCGATTATGCCCGCCACTCCATGATTGCCACAGGCAATACAGCATCAGGCAGCAGACTCCAATAAAAATGAAGAGCGCTGCGGGGCCGAATCTATCCATTAATGCTGAACTCAGCATGGGCCCCAGGATGGCTCCACATCCGTACCCAAGCAGTAGCCCCGACGACGTCTGCATCATTTTATCCTGGCCACACCAGTCATTGGCATGTGCGGCTGATAGCGGGTAAATCACAAACACCAAACTACCAAAGGCAAAAACACTTCCAACAATAATGTAAAAATCGACATCAACGTAGGCACACCACTCCACCGAGCACCCCCGCTGCCATGAAATACGAAACCGCTGATGTGTTCTGTCCCAGCTCCCGAGCAAACACCGGCGCCAAGGCAAAAAAGGCCGCGTAGACCGCGCCGGAACAGGTAGCGCCCCAGAACCCGGCTGGAGCCAGTTTAAGCAGATACCCCAGATCCAACTTGTCAAGAATCTCCAGCTGTGGTGCATCAGAGCGCGTAAGCAATAGTGGTAACACAGAGAGGGAAAAAAACACCGCACAAAAGGCGAAGAGTTCAAACCCACCAACATCAGCAACCTGCAACAGCAGCTGAGAGAGTCCGTAGGCGAAAAAATTGACCGCCATGAGGAGCGCCAGAACGCCTCCCCTGTTGCTATTATCAACTCGGGCATTGAGCCAGCTCTCCGTCACAATATACAAACCCGCTAGACAAAAACCGTCAATCAACCTTAACACCAACCAGAATCCAGGTTCGATCCAGAGCATATGCAGTAGAGGCGACATCGACATCATTGAGGCAAACGCTGCGAAGGAGCGGATATGACCGCTTCTGCGTACCACTCGAGAAGCGTAGCGCGCGCCCAGAAACATACCCAAAAAATAACCGGTCATCAGCAAGCCAACAACGGTGGTCGAATAACCTTCAGCTTTGATTCTCAGGCTCAAAAGGGTTGTAAAGAGTCCGTTTGCTAGAATTAAAAAGCCATAGCTGCAGAACAAAGCGCAAAATAAACGGGCGGCAGAAAGCATGAA
>Ga0105355_10004978_pt1 | contig 11294 bp, 11 predicted proteins | sample GOMGulsemesocosm_2_FD_83508 | JGI IMG/M metagenome (GOLD analysis project Ga0105355, IMG submission 83508) | Methane-oxidizing microbial communities from mesocosms in the Gulf of Mexico - GOM9C Gulf of Mexico | ecosystem: Environmental > Aquatic > Marine > Cold seeps | place: Gulf of Mexico...
AAGGCAGGAATCTCACGACTGATGATAATAATTAATACCCAACTTTCGCTCTAACACGTTTTAAAACATTATTAGCAACGTCCTTAGCTTTATCACATCCAATAGCCAAAGCGGCATCTATTTCGTTGAGATTATCCATAAAGTGGTTATAACGTGCTCTTTCATCAGAGAATTTATCAATTAGCACTTCGTATAATGCTTGTTTGGCGTGACCATACCCATAGTTTCCGTTTTCATAATTGGCTTTCATTTCGGTAATTTGAGTATCATTTGCTACCAATTGGTAAATTGCAAAACAATTACAAGTACTCCAGTCCTTAGGTTCTTCTAATGGCGTACTATCCGTTTGAATGCCCATAATTTGCTTCCGCAATTTTTTATCTGGTAAAAACAGATTAATAATATTGTTTTTACTCTTACTCATTTTACTACCATCGGTTCCTGGAACATACATGGTATCTTTTTGGACATCTGATTCAGGAATTACAAAGGTATCCCCCATTTGTGAATGAAAACGGGTTGCAGCATTTCGTGTCATTTCAATATGCTGTAATTGGTCTTTTCCAACGGGAATAATATCGGCATCATATAATAAAATATCAGCAGCCATAAGCATAGGATAGGTAAATAACCCGGCATTCACATCTTCAAGTCTATCGGATTTATCCTTAAAACTATGAGCCAGCGTAAGTCGTTGGTATGGAAAGAAACAGCTTAAATACCAAGACAACTCTGTTACTTGTGGCACATCACTTTGACGATAAAAAACAGTTTTATCAATATTCAATCCAAAAGCTAACCAGGCAGCTGCAGTAGAGTAGGTATTATGCTTTAATAAAGAAGCCTCTTTAATTTGAGTTAAAGAGTGCATATCTGCAATAAATAAAAACGATTCATTTTTAGGATCGTTGCTCATATTTATTGCTGGAATAATGGCTCCTAATAAATTACCTAAGTGAGGGGTTCCTGTACTTTGTACTCCAGTTAATACTCTTGCCATAGTTGTTTCCAGTCTTTTAACTTCGCTAAAGATAAATAAAGCGAGAAGCTCATTATTAATTAAACATAAGTAGCAAAGGTAATTTTTTTGATAGAATAGCTCAATTAATTTAGTAGTTTTGATGGATATGAATGTAATAAAATATCCTTTGTGGATTTTATACCGTATTTGGTTTTATATACTTGTTATAATACCAATAATAATAATGTTTCCTTTACTGGTAGTTTCCATATTGAAGGAATCATGGTATCCTTACTTTTTTAGGCTTGCACGAATTTGGTCCAAAGTTATTTTAATAGGCATGGGTTTTGGATGGAAAGTTGTGAAAGAGCAAAATCTTGAAAAAGGAAAAAGTTATATGTTTGTTGCCAATCATACCTCTATGATTGATATTATGTTAATGTTGGTTGTTTTAAAAAACAACCCCTTTGTTTTTGTAGGCAAAAAGGAGTTGGCAAAAATACCATTATTTGGCTTTTTTTATAAGCGGACATGTATTTTAGTAGACCGAAATAGTCCAAAAAGTAGGCAGGCTGTATTTTTAAGGGCACAAAAACGATTGCAATCTGGATTGAGTATCTGTATATTTCCTGAAGGAGGAGTTCCAGATAATCATATTGTTTTAGACGAATTTAAAGGAGGGGCATTTAGGTTGGCAATTAATCATCAAATACCTGTGGTCCCCTTATCTTTTTTAGATAATAAAAAACGATTTTCATATATTTTCTTTAGTGGAGGGCCGGGGATGCTCAGAGTGATAAAACATAAATTCATAAACACAAGTGGTTTGTCTAGTAAAGACACTAAAACCATAAATAAAAAAGCATACCAAATAATATTGAATTCCTTAGAAATCAGTTTATAAGTCTCATTGAAATTTAAAGATACAATAGGATTATGATTTAAGTAAAAAAAAGCTGTTCTAGGCACAGAACAGCTTTTGCTATTATTGAATCTTCTTAGCAGAAGAACAATAACCTATCTAACCAACTAAAAATCTTAAAATTTAAAGCTAAACCCAGTATAAACGCCAAAAAAGTAAGGTTTAAAATTACCTGATGTATTATTGAACGTATTTAATTGATATTTGAATATGGGTTCAAAATTTAAATTAATTTTTTTCGATATTTTATAATCTAAGCCAAAACCAAAGTTAGCACTATAACTCATATTATTAATATTTGTTGCCTTCCCTAATAAAATGCTTTTACCGTTTTGCACAGAATAAATGTCATTATTGTTTAAAAATAACGCGCTAAATCCACCAACGATGCTAACTCCTAATTTAGCGTTGGTGAGGCTATATTGTAATTCAACAGGAATTTCTAAAAACCTTAAATCTTGATCAATTGTAGCATTTATCTGATTAGAAAGTACTCCAGGAACTTGTGCATATTGAAAGTCATCAGCACTAATAAAAGTGAGTAGCTGACCTTCCTTATTAAGCTTTACATTTCTTAATAAATTGTTATTCGAAGCAGTTTGCAAGTTGTTGTAAACAACAATATCGTTAGTGCTATATCCTAAATTAACGTTATGAATACCAGTCCTTACACTTAATTTATCATTTATAGCATAGCTAGCCGAAATTCCATAACTCATATTAACGGCTCCAGTTTTTGCATTGTTATTAAATTGCTCATGTAATGAAGAACCAGAACCTAAAGAATTGAAGTAAACAGGAGCGATCGTAGGCGTAAGACTCCATTTGTTTGTTTTTGTTTCTTCTATTTCATTGGTATCAGATTCATTATTTTCAGCAATTACTTTAGGGATGGACATTTGATCTTCCTGAGCCTTCTCGTCTTTTTCAGTTACATTGGCAACTTCAACAGTCGAGATGTCAAGTTTTTCCTCATTAATCTTATCTTCATCACTAATCTTGTCTTCAGCCTTATCTCGAACAACGGCCAAGGCGTCGCTTTTATTTTCTTTGTTGGTTAAGACCTTTTCAAGACTGGTTTTGACATCATTTTTTTGAGTGTTATCCTCGTTGGTTGATGCTAAAGTTGTGCGTTTGCTTTTTTGAATACTAAGATTAGGGTCTGTTTCTTTTGAATTGTTATTTAATATTTTATTTGCATGCGTTGACTGTTCTTTTGTGGAATTTTCATTTACGACCTCTTGAGAATTTAAGGAATCTAAAATAGTCGGAATTTTTTGACTAGAGTTATCTTTAATAGGCGTTTCAGAATCTGTATTTACAATGATTTCTTCTGGCGTATCATTATTTGTGTTCAGTATTAAGTTCCCGATTGAAAATAACAGCAATAATCCTGCCGCCACGCCCGCAATTTTCCACCACAAAGGAGCAACTTTCTTCTGTTTTGAAGCAGTAGATAATTGTTCTGTAATGTTTCCCCAAACAGAAGCATTAGGAGTCACTTCAAAATCTTTGAATTTTTCCTGAAACAATCTGTCTATGTTTTTTTTGTCACTCATTATAATGTTTGCGAACTTAATTTCGCTTGATAATTATTAACTTTTTCTTTTAATATCATTCGTGCTCTTGAAAGGTTAGATTTTGTTGTACCAGTACTAATACCTAACAATTTTCCTATTTCTTTATGCGAATATCCGTCTAATGCATAAAGGTTAAAAACTAAACGATACCTATCAGGTAACTCTTGGATAGACGCCAATAAAAAATCTAAGTCTATCATGTCGTTTTCAACTTCAACATATATATCTTCAAGTTGTTCTTCATTTACTATATCAAAAACACCTTTATTTCTATAGCGTTGAAGAGCAGTGTTAACTGTAACTCGCTTTAACCAACCCTCAAATGATCCTCTGCCTTTATATTGTGATATTTTGTTAAAAATGGTCACAAAAGCATCTTGCAGATTGTCTTCAGCTTCTGCTTTATTTCTAGAATACTTTAGACAAAGCGCAAATAATTTACCCGAATAGAGTTTATATAGGTCGCTTTGTGCTTTAGTATCATTTTTTTTACATTTTTCTATGAGCTGATCTAAACTCAAATATCTAATTGTATTAATTAATGTTTATCGTCCAATGGGTACTTCATATACCAAATAGGTGTCTTCACCGTTTTCATCTTCTCCTTGCCAAAATTTAAAAATAAATGAGCCTGCTGTACTGTTGCAATGAAAGTTGAATGAACGCTCTTCCAATTCGTTACTCAAGGTCTCACAAGTAACATTATCGACATTAGTTAAGACTGTATTTATTACGGCTATGGTGCGGTAATTACTTTCAACGACATAATATAAATCGCGGAATATGTGGCATGATGACGGCTTTAAATAGGTATAATTAATAGTGTAAACTTCATTATAATACATTATCTCAGGCATAGTTACCCTTTCAATGGGAACAAACTCAGATCTGAATTCTTCTTCATCCCGATCGTCAGTGCTACAAGACCATAATGATGCGAGAATAAACCCTATAAAAAGTAACTTTTTCATTTTATAATTAATGCTTAGATATATTCTATGTTACTTTATAGATGCGAGACCTCTTAAAAGGTTGCGTATAGAATGAAAAAATCCCGAATATTTCGGGATTTTTATTTATTTATTTTCAGCAATTGCAGCTTTAATTTTTTCTTCCAACTCATCCATGAGTTCCGGATTGTCTTTTATAATGGTTTTTACTGCATCTCGACCCTGTCCTAATTTAGTATCTTGATAACTAAACCAAGAGCCGCTTTTCTTTACAATCTCATGTTCTACTGCAATATCTAAAATCTCTCCAACTTTGGACACCCCTTCTCCATACATAATGTCGAACTCTGCGAGTCTAAATGGAGGGGCGACTTTATTCTTAACAACTTTAACACGGGTTTTGTTACCTAAAACATCTCCGTTACTGTTTTTTATTTGAGTAGAACGGCGAATATCTAATCGCACAGTTGCATAAAATTTTAGGGCATTTCCTCCAGTTGTTGTTTCTGGATTCCCAAACATTACTCCAATTTTTTCACGCAATTGATTAATAAAAATCATTGTACAGTTGGTCTTGCTAATTGCCGCAGTAAGCTTTCTTAATGCTTGAGACATTAAACGCGCATGTAGACCCATTTTAGAATCTCCCATTTCACCTTCAATTTCACTTTTAGGAGTTAGTGCAGCTACAGAATCGATTACAATAATATCTATTGCACCTGAGCGGACTAAATTTTCAGCAATCTCTAAAGCTTGCTCACCATAATCTGGTTGAGAAATAATTAAATTGTCAATGTCAATACCTAGCTTTTCTGCATAAAAACGATCAAAGGCATGTTCAGCGTCAATAAAAGCAGCAATCCCACCAGCTTTTTGAGCTTCTGCAATAGCATGTAATGTTAATGTTGTTTTACCTGAAGATTCAGGACCATAAATTTCAATTACACGGCCTCTTGGATATCCTCCAACGCCCAAAGCTAAGTCCAATCCTAATGAACCCGACGAAATGGCTTCGATATCTTCTATTGGAGCGTCACTCATTTTCATGACAGTCCCCTTACCGTAGGCTTTATCTAATTTATCTAAGGTAAGTTTTAATGCTTTTAATTTTGCTTCTTTTTCGCTACTCATTGCTTCAATTTTTCATTTCTAAGTACTGCTAAAATAATATATCTTTTAGACAATACAATTTTATCACGCAACCTTTTTATTCTTTTTACATCTAGCTAATAGAACAGGGAAAGTTTTGCTATGAAATTTTTTAAACGCACCTTAACTACAAATGAATTGGGTTTTGCAATTACCTTAAGTATTAATGGTAGTTGTAAGGCTGATGGTGGTTAACTCGTGATACCTTACTTTAATTTTTTAAAATAAATAATTAAAATATTGTATAACGAGTTAGTCTACAAAAAACGCTTTGACCACATCAAAGCGTTTTTTTATGTATTAAATTTGAGTATCCCTTAAAAAGAGTACATTTGCAAAAATATTTCTTAACCTTAAAATTAGTATAGCATGCAACTGTACAATAAATTAAGTGCAAAAGAAAGAGCAGAATTAATCGATACTACAGGAAAAAATCGGTTAACACTTTCTTTTTATCAATATGCCAAAATTGGAAATCCTCAAATTTTCAGAGATCATTTATTTATAACATGGAACAGTCTAGATGTACTAGGCAGAATTTATGTAGCCCATGAGGGAATTAATGGTCAATTATCACTTCCAGCGGATAGGTTTAAGGCCTTTAAAACACATTTGGATAGTATTTCTTTTCTAAAAGACATTCGTTTAAATATTGCGGTTGAACAAAACAATAAATCATTCTTAAAACTAAAGGTAAAAGTTAGAGATAAGATTGTTGCTGATGGCTTGAATGATGACACTTTTGATGTCACTAATATAGGTGTTCATTTAGAAGCAAAACAGTTTAATGCATTTATCGAAGATGAAAAAACGGTATTGGTAGATATGCGTAATCATTATGAAAGTGAAATAGGGCATTTTAAAAATGCAGTAACTCCCGATGTTGATACCTTTAGAGACTCTTTAGATATTATTGAAGATGATTTAAAAACACATAAAGAAGATAAAAACCTTGTAATGTATTGTACAGGAGGTATTCGTTGTGAAAAAGCAAGTGCTTATTTTAAGCATAAAGGCTTTAAAAATGTATACCAGCTAGAAGGTGGAATCATTGAATATACGAGGCAAGTAAAGGAGCAACAACTTGAAAATAAATTTTTAGGACAGAATTTTGTGTTTGATGATCGACGATCTGAGCGTATAAGCGATGATGTTATTGCAAACTGTCATCAATGTGGAAATCCTTTTGATAGCCACACAAACTGTGCAAATGAAGCCTGTCATTTATTGTTTATCCAATGTGAAGCCTGTAAAGAAAAAATGGATAGTTGTTGTTCAAATGATTGTATGGAGATAAACAGTCTGTCTTATACAGCGCAAAAGGCACTCCGAAAGGGAAAGGGAAATAGTAATAAGATCTTTAAAAAAGGCCGTTCCGAAAACTTAAAATACAAACAATAATTATGCAGCAGATAGAATTAATGGCTCCGGCGGGAAATTTTGAATCCTTACAAGCAGCTTTAGACAATGGAGCAGATTCAGTATATTTTGGAGTGGAGCAATTAAATATGAGAGCTCGAGCATCTATTAATTTCACTTTAGATGATTTGGAAGAAATTTCAAAACGCTGTAAAGCAAAAAATGTTCGTACCTATCTTACTTTAAATACAATTATCTACGACCATGACTTGTCTATAGTAAAGACATTAATTAAAAAAGCAAAAGCAGCAGATATTACAGCTGTTATTGCGATGGATCAAGCTGTGATTGCTACGGCAAGAGAAGTGGGAATGGAAATTCATATTTCTACTCAGATTAATATAACTAATATTGAGACAGTAAAATTTTATGCCATGTTTGCTGATACTATGGTGCTTAGTAGAGAATTGAGTTTGCGTCAGGTAAAAAAGATCACCGAACAGATTGAAAAAGATCAAATAAAAGGGCCTTCTGGAAATCTAGTAGAAATCGAAATATTTGGTCATGGGGCATTGTGTATGGCGGTTTCTGGAAAATGTTATATGAGCTTGCATTCGCATAATTCTTCTGCGAATAGAGGGGCTTGTAAACAAAACTGCAGAAAAAAATATACGGTTATTGATCAAGAAACGGGCTTTGAAATGGAGTTGGACAATGAGTATATCATGTCCCCAAAAGATTTGTGTACTATCGACTTTTTAGACCAAGTTGCCGATGCTGGAATAAAAGTATTAAAAATTGAAGGCCGTGGGCGTGCCCCAGAATATGTTGCAAATGTAATTAAATGTTATAGAGAAGCTATAGATAGTATTGCCAATGGCACGTATAATAAAGAAGAAGTTGTTTCTTGGATGTTGGCCCTTGAAAAAGTGTATAATCGTGGATTTTGGAATGGCTATTATTTAGGTCAAAAACTTGGAGAATGGAGTAATGGTTCAGGGTCTCATGCAACTCAAAAGAAGGTGTACCTTGGAAAAGGCGTGCACTTTTTTCCAAAAGTAAAAATTGGAGAATTCAAAATTGAAGCATACGATATTTCAATAGGAGACACTATTTTAATTACAGGCCCAACAACAGGGGCTAAAGAGTTAGAGGTGAAAGAAATGTTGGTTAATGACGAAAAACAAAACAAAGGATCAAAAGGTGATTCGGTTACAATACCTTTAGATTTTAAGATTAGACCTTCAGATAAATTATATAAAATAATTGAAAATAAAGTAGAGGCTTAATGGTAATAATTACATTGCAACGCAATAAATGTATTGGCTGTAATTATTGTGTAGAATTGGCGCCAGAACATTTTCAAATGTCCAAAAAGGATGGCAAAACAGTGTTGTTACATGCCAAGGAGAAAAAAGGGTTTTTTACCATAAAATCTCCAGATGAGAGTATCTATGAAAATTCTGAAAAAGCAGCCAAGGCTTGTCCCGTAAACATCATTAGCGTTAAAAATGTCTAATTAAATTCAACGGTTTTTAAAGTCCGTATAATAATCCGTACCTTTACGTTTTAATCTATTTTATGAATCCCTATTCGTAATAATCTAATTATTAGCGAATTCAATATATAAAAACATATGGCTTGTAACAGTTGTTCAACTGGTAAAGACGGTCAGCCTAAAGGATGCAAGAGTAATGGTACTTGCGGAACAGATAGTTGTAATAAACTTACTGTTTTTGACTGGCTTTCTAACATGTCGCTCCCCAATGGTGAAAAACCATTTAATTGGGTTGAGGTTCGTTTTAAAAACGGCAGAAAAAACTACTATCAAAATTCTGAAAATATTTCTCTTAGCATTGGTGATGTTGTGGCCACTCAGGCCCAAGCCGGTCATGACGTAGGAATGGTTACACTTGCAGGGGAACTTGTAAGAGTTCAAATGAAGCGCAAAAAAATAAGCGAAGAAGCTGAGGAAATCCTGAAAGTATATAGAAAAGCTTCACAAAGAGATATTGATATTTGGTCAGGTGCTCGCGATAAAGAAGAAACAATGAAGGTGAAAGCACGACAGTTTGCTATTGACCTGAAGTTGCAAATGAAAATTTCCGACATTGAATATCAAGGAGACGCTAGTAAAGCGACCTTTTATTATACAGCAGAAGAGCGTGTAGATTTTAGAGAGCTCATTAAATTATTTGCAAAAGAATTCCGTACCAGAATTGAAATGAAACAAGTAGGCTTTCGCCAGGAAGCTGCTAGACTTGGAGGTATTGGCTCTTGTGGGAGAGAATTATGTTGTTCAACTTGGTTAACAGATTTTCGCTCAGTGAGTACATCTGCAGCGCGTTATCAGCAATTATCCTTAAATCCGCAAAAGTTAGCCGGACAATGTGGAAAACTTAAGTGTTGTTTAAATTATGAGTTAGACACCTATCTCGATGCTTTAAAGGAATTCCCTAAAACTGAAATCAAACTTCAAACAGAAAAAGGGGTTGCGGTATGCCAAAAAACAGATATTTTTAAAGGACATATGTGGTATGCATATGAAGGTGAATGGTCGAATTGGCATAAATTAACTACTGCTCAAGCTAACGAAATCATAAATTTAAATTCCAAAAAGAAAAAGGCTGTAAGCCTTGAGGAATATGAAGAAGAGCTTATAGAAGACACTAAAACTGATTTTGAAAACGTTGTAGGTCAAGATAGTTTAACACGCTTCGATAGTCCAAAAGGCAAAAAGAAACGTAGAAATAATAGGAACAGAAACAAAAGAAAGCCTAAGAATAATGCAAAATAAATTTGGTTTGTTTTTTGTAATCCTAGTTTTAGGGTTGACATCATGTGACTCAAATAGAGTGTTTGATGCCTATAAATCCGTTCCTAATCAATGGCATAAAGATTCGGTGATATCATTTAAAATAATGCCACCAGATTCTTTAAAACCCTATAATCTATTTGTAAATGTTAGAAATACAAGCGATTATAAGTTTAGTAACTTGTTTTTAATAGTTGAAATGAATTTTCCACATGGAAAAAGAGTTAAAGACACACTTGAATATATGATGGCAAAGCCGAACGGTGAATTTTTAGGCACAGGCTTTTCTGATATGAAAGAAAATAAATTGTGGTATAAAGAAGGTGTTGTGTTTTCAGAAAGTGGAGATTATGAAGTCAAAATTCAACATGCCATGCGTGAAAACGGAAAAATTAAAGGCGTTGAAAACCTTAAAGGAATTACAGACATAGGATTTCGAATAGAACATACCCCAAATTAATAATCAAAAATGGCAGTAAAAAAGAAAGCAGGAAAAACCTTAAATTTTTCAAAATACGTACGGTGGTTTTGGATATTGTTTTCTATAGGAATTCTAAGTATAGTTTTGGTGTTTAAGCTTGCAGGATGGGGTGTATTAGGAGAAATGCCGGATCATACTCAATTAGAAAACCCAACGACTAATCTTGCTGGACAAATAATATCTTCTGATGGCGAAACTTTAGGGAATTTTTATTTAAAAGAGAACAGAACTCCGGTTGATTATAAAGAATTGTCCCAACATTTGATTGATGCCCTAATTGCTACCGAAGACGCTCGTTTTCGTGATCATGCCGGTATTGATGCACGAGGAACCATAAGAGCGTTCGCTTTTTTAGGTAAAAAAGGAGGGGCAAGTACTATTTCGCAACAGTTAGCACGTCAATTATTTGTTGGCGTTAGATCTAAAGGATGGGATAAATATACCCAAAAGATTAAAGAATGGGTCATTGCAACACGTTTAGAACGTCAATATACCAAAGATGAAATTATAGCACAGTATTTTAATATTTACGATTTTTTAAATAATGCGGATGGCATTCGAAGTGCGGCCAGTATTTATTTTGATAAAAACCCAATGGAGTTGGACATCAAAGAATCGGCAATGTTGGTGGGTATGTTTAAGAATTCATCGTTCTATAACCCATTAAGAAACCCCGTTGGTGTAAAAAACAGAAGAAACGTGGTATTGGCTCAAATGGAGCGCTACGGATATATCTCAAACACTATAAAAGATTCACTTCAACAATTAGAATTGGGACTGAGATATACACCACAATCACATAGTGATGGTACAGCTACATATTTTAGAGGCTATTTACAAAAAATCATGAAAGATTGGGTAAATGCTGACGGTAACAGAAAACCAGATGGGTCTAAATACAGTATTTATAAAGATGGATTAAAAATATATACCACTATAGATTCCCGTATGCAAAAATATGCGGAGGATGCTGTGGCGAAACATATGCCGAGATTACAAGCTGAGTTCTTTCATCAAAACACGAAAAAAAGAAATCCAACAGCGCCATTTTTAGATCTTACCTATGGCGCGATTGAT
>Ga0105355_10004985_pt1 | contig 11284 bp, 9 predicted proteins | sample GOMGulsemesocosm_2_FD_83508 | JGI IMG/M metagenome (GOLD analysis project Ga0105355, IMG submission 83508) | Methane-oxidizing microbial communities from mesocosms in the Gulf of Mexico - GOM9C Gulf of Mexico | ecosystem: Environmental > Aquatic > Marine > Cold seeps | place: Gulf of Mexico...
AGAAGTGGTCACAAATGTTACCTCATGACCTTTTGCAACTAAGCGCTTTGCCATTTCATAAGATCGAGTTCCGGCGTTTGACTCTGGCGTTGCAAAATATTGGTGTAAATATAGTATTTTCAAAAAAAAGTCCTTAAAAGAGGCTTATACTGCTCGGGGTGAATTACTACAAGAAAAAAGTAATATTCTAAAGGCTAATTCAAAGCACAGCAAGCCTAAACCATAGAGTTAATACCAATGAGTTTTAACTTACTCAAAAGGCTAGTTCACATTTTTATTTAACTTTGGAAAATGGAATTTTGAGCGGTAAAATTCGATAATTCAATAGTTAACAGGTTCATTAGAACAAGGCTCTAATCAATAGCCTTTTTGATAGCCAATTTAAACTGTTTGTACTCCGTAGACCAATTATACTTCTCGTGAACAAATGAGTGGCCGTTAGAGCCCATCAGAGAACGTTCCTGAGGGTTATTATAAAAGAATTTAACACTACTAACAAATTGTTCTAAAGATTCAGGCTCGATGTAAACTCCACTTTTGTATCCACTTAATTTAGACTTCCAAAGTTGAAAGTTTGTAGCAATAAATGGAATTCCCATCGCCCCATATTCGAATAATTTATTCGGACTTGTTTCACTATAGTCTCCGATATCTCTAAGCCAAATCAGGCCAACATCGGCACATCTCATCCAAGAGAAAGCATTATGTTGCAGTAACCTTCCCTTATAAGAAACATACTTCCAAGCTTCATGCTCTTTCATTACAGTTAATAATTCATCAGGTGCTGGGCCTATAAGAATTAATTCACAAAAAAAGTCTTCATTTATAATAGTTAACCCATTAAGTATATCTATAATCCCTCTATCAACTGAAATCCCGCCAACATAGATAAGCTTAAAGCTTGATGTTAACTTATTATCCCTGCTTATTTCAGCGTAACTATTCTCAACTTTCTCAGTTAATTCCTTGCTAACTATTGGTGCATTTTCAACTAAAAAACATTCAGTTCCATATTTCTCAACTAATGCCTTTTGGGTAACAATAAAACCATCAGAAATGAAATAAGCGACTTTCTCAGAAAATTCAATTAACTTTGCCAAAATAGGTCTTAAAACACTCGGCAACCAACCCCTCATAAGAATCCTTTTAGAGAAGTCTTCGTGGGTATCATATACAACCTTGCGTCCAAATAGTTTCAAAATAAACAATATAGGCAATGTGTCAGGGTTATGCAGTAAGTATACATCAGACCTGTCTCTTATGAGTTTCATTGCCAATACTGGCAAGTAAAGAAAGCGTTTAATCCTTCCCTTAAAGGTTGGTGTAGCAACAACTTGAACACCCTCCTCTAAAAAATCATGGTTAGCTCTAGAGTACAATTTAACGGTAAAGCAATCCGATGCAAGACTGATCGCTTGCTTTTTAAAAACGCGAACGTCATCATAATAATGAACAGGGGCAACAATACAGATAGATTTTGATTTCATATAGTTAAGTTATTAATTAAATAAGTAGTTGTTGTAAAGGTATTCGCCTTTAGCAAATAACATTACTTTTATAAAGTATGGAAACAATAGATATAATAACGTAAAGACGAAGTGATATTTAAACCTCCTCTCTCTAAAATATTCAAGCAGATAATATATAGGGAAAACATAAAAGAATATAAATGCAGATTGCGCCCTAAAAAAGAACCCATATTGCAAAGATAAAATAATAGTCCAGTAGGTAAAAGCCCAAATAATTATACCAAACTCTAAATAATTACGATATTTAGAGCCTGGTAGAAACTTGGAAATAGGTTGCCTTTTTAGATAAATAAAAAAAAACATTAAAAATAATGGTAAATAATACAGTTTTGAGAACAGATTTATTATGGATACTCCTTTTGAATACCCCCCTGTAAGGTAATGTGAATATCGGCTAAAAAGAAGCTCAACAACATATGGAACAACTTTAATAAAAGTTATAAAAGCAATAGGCGATAACAAAAACACCAAGCAAACTAAGTAATTATTACGTCTAATCAAAGACATTAGGTATATTAGCAACGCCATTACTGATGAAAAGTGACTTATTATACTTATAAAAAGTAAAGGAAGAGATTTTATGTATTTACTCTCAGAAAGCATCAAAGCAATCAATGGAAAATACACAACCCCCATATAAGCCCTTAAACCATTCATTTGATTATGATATATGCCCGTAACTGTAAAAAAAATATAGAATATTATTGCTATATTAATTCCAGCTTTTCTCAGTTTATAAAATGTATAAAAAATTATAATTGAATTATGCAAACTGACAAAATAAAAAATTGATTGCTCACCTAAATTATTTTCTATTGCAAACCTATACAGATAATAAAAGAGATATTCGCCTTTGTTATAGTAAAGTTCCAATAGCTCAGGGTGGCTATAATAGTTCTTATAAGTAAAATAGTCAGTACCAATCCCGTATTGCATTGCAGGAATTATAAAAAACAAAAAGAACACCGGTAACCATACGATGACTAATAGGTGCATCTTTGTTATATGACTGAACTTTTCCTCACAATAAAGATAATAGGAAATACAAAACAATAAAAGCAGGTATATCAAATGTAACTCTCAATACTAAAGTTTCACCTATGTAGGCAATTCTAATAAACTAATGAATAAAACATCAGTTACCACTTGATATTTATATTGTTCTCTACAATATACTTATCTAGTGCATTTTTGGCTTCAACAACATCACTTAAACCATTAATAATGACTTGTTTTTCAATGTTTTTATTACGTAAAATTCTTTTCCCTAGGATCTTAAAAACCCATAAAGATTCAGAAAATAAAGAAGTGGAAATATTTATAGAAGCAGAAAAAAAGCCAACTTCTGTTACATACTTACTAAAACTAGCTAACGAAAGTCTATAATATTGAGGATAATATATAAAACAACGGGTATACAGACGTGCAAAGTTAATTTTTTTGTAGTCATACCCTATTTGTTCAAGAGCCTTCAAAAAACTGAAAGACCATACGGTCGGTACACTATAAAACTCAGGAATACGTTTATCCCAAATTAAATCTTTAAATGCGCCAATGTGCGGGTTATCTCTAAGACCTCCTGTATGTTTACCTGTTGCACTTTGGCCAGAAGTACTCGCTCCGGAAGCTCCTGGGATAACTATCGGGTAGTCTAGTTTATATGCTTTTTGAGACATTGAAGCTATCAACGTTGAACTATAAATATCGGGACTAACGCCTCCAAATAATGAACCATGCCTTGCCACTATAGCATCTGCAAGCTTTTTAGAAATCATACCTGAATATGCTCGAGGTAGATCTAAAACACCTCTACCAAAGTCGCCAACGGCCTCTTTTAAAGCTGCATCGATGTCATGCTTTTCCATAATCCCGGTATACCTAATAATATTTAAAGTACCGGAAAAATGATCCCCTTTTGTTCTATGCTTGAAATCTGGCCAAAAATAATTAACCGGAAAAGTAAACTTTATAGATTCAACTGCTTTAGCCTTTGCCCAATGTGCTATATCAAGAATCGGTTCACAAACAAAATCATCATCGCCAAGAAAAACCAGATATTCACCTGTTGCTTGGGATAAGCCACTATTAAAATTGTCTACAACAGATAACCCCTGTCCAGGTCTTATAATTTTTAATTGCGACTTTTTCTCATGCTCATTGAAGAAGTCTGATAAAAGGTTATCCTCGCTAGTGTCAGATACAATCACTTCAATATCATCTGATATTGATAATAACGAGGCGACTGTCTTAACTGCATATTTAAAACGATTATGTGTTGGAACAATAAATGAAATTAATGGCATTATATTCTCTAAGTTTTGATTCTTACTTGTTTAGTTCGTTTTTCACATAATTAAGCGTTAATAACAGTTCTTTAATTTGTTCTACATCCAAACGCTGAGTACTATGAGATGTATAATCCTCTATTTCATTAAGATCTACTTCACCTTCTAAAATGTATTTATCGTAATTCAAATCACGATTATCAGCAGGGATTCTATAATATCTTCCCATATCCTGAGCTTTAACCATCTCTTCACGAGACACTAATGATTCATAGAGTTTTTCACCGTGGCGGGTACCGATAACTTGAGTCTCTGCAATTTTCCCACAAAGCTCCATAATCGCTGTTGCTAAATCTTCAATTGTTGACGCTGGTGCTTTTTGGACAAATATGTCCCCTTGTTTACCGTTTTCAAAAGCGTGTATAACAAGATCAACAGAGTCCTCAAGGGACATTAAAAAGCGAGTCATTTGAGGATCAGTGATAGTAAGTGGACTACCTGATTTGATTTTTTCAAAAAACAATGGTATCACAGAGCCGCGTGAAGCCATTACATTACCATATCGAGTAGAGCATAAAATGGTTGCCCCTTCAGGAATGGTTCTAGACTTTGCAACAACAACTTTCTCTGCCATTGCTTTGGAAATTCCCATTGCATTAATAGGATAAACTGCCTTATCCGTGCTAAGTAGGATAACCCGTTTTACTTTATTGCTAATTGCAGCATTAATTGTATTTTCTGTGCCAATGACATTGGTTTTCACTGCTTCCATGGGATAAAATTCGCAAGAAGGTACTTGCTTTAATGCTGCAGCATGAAATACATAGTCAACACCAACCATAGCCTGTGAAATACTCTGGTAGTCTCGTGTATCACCAATAATGAATTTTAACTTATCGCTTGATAACTTAATTCTCATATCTTCTTGCTTTTTTTCATCTCGACTGAATACAATAATTTGTTTTACATCAGTTTTTAAAAATCGTTTTAATACTGTATTACCAAAGGAACCTGTCCCACCAGTAATTAATAGTGTCTTGTTTTTAAACATGTTATCTCTCTTTCTAAGTTTCAGGGGCATGCAATAATCAGATAAACACAGGTTAATAAAATCATTTATAGAAAATAATTAACCCCTGAGAAAAGTATGACCAAAATAAGGGCATTACTAATTATCGTTTTTAAGAAAATCTTTACTGATAATAAGGCAATGTCCTTCATATTTGGAAGTAAATATAATCGGTACCATAAACCAGTGCTGGACAGTGAATGATATAATAAATATGTTAATGCAATTAAATATACATTCTTATTAAAGGCAAATATTGTAACAAAAAACAATGTAATTATCGTCATTATTGCAGAAAATTGTGCTTGAAACCTATAATCTTCAGCAATAACTATAAAAACATAGGGAATATAGCCAATTGCTCCTAATGCAAGCGCTGGTAACAATATATTGGTTAGGGCGATTACATCATCGGATTGTTCATTTCCTTGCAGCCAAAGGTTAATAATCCAATCATTAAACAACCAAATCCCGCCAGTAAACAGCAAAACAATGGATACTAGTGCGATAACATAGTTTTTTACTTGTATATTTAAGCCTGATTTAATACCCGTGGAATATGCTTTAATTATTTTTGGTTGAAAATACTGCCTAACCGGCCCGGCAAGTACTGCAATGGGTAACATACAGAATGATGAAGCTAGAAAATACGGAACCAAATCTTCTGCGGACATAAAGATAGCTACGATAGACTTGTCCAGTTGCATAACGGCTGCACCTGCCAAGCTTACAAGAATGAGCGGTCTCCCTCTTTTTGCAAGCTCTATACATGAACTGAAATTTATTTTTTCACTTTCTTTCTCTGAATCTTTTGTTACAAGTAGTCTTGAGCAAACAAGCTTTATTACTACAAAGTTAATTAATGTAGCTGTAAATTGAGCCAAAATAAATATATCTAAAGTTGCGGATATATTATTTATTAAAACAAGGGTGAATACTGCCCTCCAAATAACCCCGACAATTTGAATTATACTAGCAGTTTTATATGCTTGTTTTGCATAAAGAGCTGCAAAGGAAATATTTTGTAAAGTCAGCATCCAAAACATTAACAATAAGATAAATAAGAAAGTCAGTGAAATGGTATGTTCTGCAAGCCCCCACCAAAGTAGTGTTCCTGGTAACAGAAAACAATACATAGCTGAAATTACAGATTCAGCTTCCCGTATCATTATTAAAGGATTTTTCTTTTGATTGTACGCCGTGTCTCTTCCAACGAGTGTCGCCATCCCTAAGTCTAGCGTCAACAACAAAGTCTGAAGTGATAAGATCACTGCAACAATACCGAATGTAGCAGCACCTAAAACTTCATTAAATAATGGCAAAAAATAGATACCAACTAATATCCCCCCTGTTTTACTGGCGAACATAAATATGATATTTATTAAACCTTGTTTATCTTTCATATTGTGCTGGTAACTGGCTTTGCAATTAATAATGCTTTAGTTAACTCTAATACTACTCGTTGCAAGTCATCATTTGATAACCACCATCCACATGGCAAGGCTAATACAGACTCCTGTAAGAGTGTTGTATTAGGAAGCTCTGTACGATACTTGTCATTAAAACAAGAATAACTATCATTACGCTGATGTAAACTGGATACATTAATACCGCTATTTTTCATAGCCTGAATGACTTGATCCCTATTATCAACTTGTACTAAAAAAGTCCAATACACCGACTCACCATTTTTCAAAGTAGGGATGATTTTTACTGTGGCTAGCCTTGCGAGTGCAGTTTTATAGTACTCCGCATTTTCCTTTGATTTTTCTATCCTACTCCTTACATCATTTAATTGACTGTCCCCTAATGCAGCACATAAATTATTTAATACCATAGAACTACTGGCAACAGGAATATCTGAGTTTGGATTTATTTCACCTAAATTATTTCTAAACGTAGAAAAATCAATGCCAAAGCGTCGTAGTTGTTTCGCTGTATTATAATCAACTATATCCTTACAAATTAACATCCCACCTTCAGTACAATTAATTTGCCGATTAGGGTAAAAAGAAAATATTGAAAAATCGCCAAAACAACCAAGGTTCTGATCATTCAACGTTGCCAGCAACGAGTTGTTGCAGTCCTCTATTAATTTCACATCATATTTTTTACAAATAGCAGCAATCTTATCAATTGAACTAGGATAACCTGCTACATGGTAAATGATTGCCGCTTTTGTGTTAGGAGTGATAGCAGCTTCAAATAAAACAGGATCAACTTCGACCGTATTAGGCGTTAGATCAACCCATACAGGCGTTGCATTACATAGGGCAATCGGAGAATTACTCGCCATGCATGAAAATGCTGTTGTTAAGACTTCATCACCAGCTGTGACTTTAGCAAGACGTAGTGCAAGGTGAATTGCATTAGTCATATCATTGGTAGCAAGCGCATGTTCACAGCCAATTAAAGATGCAAACTTAGACTCAAACTTGCTCACATATGGCCCAGAAGCGATCTGGCCTGAACGTAATACATCGATAGTTACTTTTTCCATTTCTGGAGTTGAAACAACTCCAAATAAAGATATGATTTCTGACATGCTAGTAATTACCCTTTCTTCAATGCATCAACAATACTTTCTCGTGTTTCGGCATCAACCCACCAACCACAAGGTACATGGACCATCTTTTTGTAATACTTATCTAATTGCGGTAGATCACCTGCATATTGCTTAAAAATAGAGTGGTAATGATTTGGACGATGCAGTTTAGATGCTTGAACTCCTACATCATTTAGACATTTTTCAATATTATCTGAATCATCCGAGAATACCGTGTATAACCAGTAACTAGGCTCGGCATCAGCATCAAATGTAGGTACTTCTAGTCCAGAAATAGCACTGATTTCTTTATCAAAATACCTCCCATTATCAATATGTTTAGCTATTTTATTATCTATAGTATCTAATTGTGATAAGCCAATAGTAGCCGCGACATTATGCATATTATATTTGTAGCCAACAGAAGTAATATCAACCTCAGTTCTTGGTACTCCTTTTTCTAGACCAAACCATCTAAATTTTTTGGCCTCTCGTAATAAGGACTCATCTTTAAAAGATAGAAAGCCGCCATCAACTGTTGTCATATGTTTGATAGCTTGAAAAGAAAAAATAGCAAAGTCTCCTACATTGCCAATGCCTTTCCCTGCATATTTAGCACCTAGAGAATGCGCACAATCTTCAATAAGTGATATATTATGACATTTGGAAATCTCCGAGATTTCATTGAGTCTGACGGGGATTCCCGCATAATGAACCACTATTATAGCTTTAGTTTTACTGGTTATTTTGTTTTCTATCGAAGATGGATTAAGGTTTCCTGATGTTACATCTACATCAGCAAAAACGGGGATTGCTCCAACTTGTAATATAGCAATATTAGTTGGCTCTGCAGTCATACTTGTGGTTATAACTTCGTCACCTGGTTTGACCCCAGATAAAATCAAAGATGAATGGAGCGCTGCTGTGCCACTACTCATGGCAATACTATTTTTTACGTCAAATTGATTTTGAAAACACCTTTCAAATTCATATACGGCCTCTCCTTCACCTATCATACCACTGTATAATACCTTTTCTAACTGTGGCATTAATATTTCTTTATCCGGTAACCCAACTTTTACTAATGGAATCATTTTTAAATCCTATTTAAAACACCAAAACGACCTAAAGCATCTAACTCACTAATGATGACAGATTCATTTAACTGCAACCACATCTGAAGGTTTGTTTTATTAATATTAATATTGCACTTTTCTTTCTGTAAGGCTTTTATAATTGAGCATCCCATTCGTGAGTTAATTCGAAATGATTGAGGGAATATTGATTTAATCAAACAGATTATTGACTCATCATCGCCATTCCAATCCACTATTACTCCCCCTACGTCATCCCACAAAATAGATATTTGAGCATTATTTGTTACATATTGATTTCCTGACTTTGCAAAAGGAGGTAAACCTATGCCTATTGGGAGTTTTTGTATCGTATATTGACAATCACTATTATCATTTTCAAGAAAAGTGACAGAGCCATATACCGATTGATCATAGACTTCAAACCCTTTACTTTGGTAAATATGGTGTTGGTTAGTCCAAAGGGTTAATGCCACATACTTATTGTTTCGAGCACTCCTAATAACCCTTTTAAATAAATCATTTGCAATACCTTTCCCTCTGTAATCTGGATGCACGCAAACCAAACCAATACAACCAACTATTTCGGTTCCTGAATCTAATAAAAGCTTTTGCTCTCTTACAACGAGCCCTGCGATTACTTTACCGTTATGCTGCGCTTCAATAGACCAAACATTTGAATCCGTTTTAGCCCATGGGAAGTGGTAATCAAAAGATACACCTCGACCTCGGGATACAAAAAATGTATCCCACGCCAATTTGATTAGCTCATCACTAATACTTTCTTTTATATTAAATAAAATCATACTGTAAGTTTACATCACCAATTACTGTTAAAACTCGTATTTCAATCATTAATGCTACTCCGAATTAGTGCCTCGCTGTAAAGCTGGCCATTAACACATTGAAGAATTTCATCTTTCAAGGGCGTTATTAGTAAAGCAACTGCTTCTTATTTTCAATTTACTAACAAAGCTCAAAACCTAGCTTAACCTCACATAATCAATAATCTAAATCGGTGAACATTATACTAAACCACCTTATTATTAGTAGCTGTTTGTGATTTTTTGAATTGCTAAATCCAAATATTGCTTTATGCTGCATAAACAACTAATTGCACTTTTTAAGTGCTACCTCATTGGTTCATGTACAGGCTACCTCAAAAGGTTTTCTCGTATAGATAACTTTATATTGTTAATAACTTTCATTTCTGAAGTACTAATTGCTTCGTGTATCCTGATTGTAGGAACTCTGATACAACTACCGTAAACGCTGAGGAAGTCTGCGGTTATACTAACTTTTCTTCTATGAAATATTTGTATTCATTTCTTAGTAAAATAACGAATAAGTACTATTAATAGCGATAGCATGCCACCAAGCATAGTACCTAACACCACAATTAATGCCCGCTTAGGTTTGTCTTTAGTATCTGGCACTTGTGCCGGGTCAATGGTTTTAAGGACATATTCTTTTTTCACCATAGTTAACATCATGTTTTTTGTTTGCTCTTCAATTAGCTGATAAAATACAACTTCCATAGTAGCCACTTTGATATCCGCCAGCTGGTTAGTTAAAAACGCTATTGAAGCTTGTGCCTCAACTTGGTCTTGCTCACGCATATACTCATTAATATCTTGAATTAGCCAGGTTAACCATTGCTTCGCTAATGTTGGTGAATAGAATGCAATATCAATATTAACCATCGAAGTAGCTTTGTCTTGAGCCACTGTAACTAATTGGGAAAATTCTTTATAAGTTTCCCAATTAGATGGTTCAGGTTTTTTAGGTGCTTTTACTTCTCTTATCCACTTGCTCGTAGCTTTATCATATAACTCTTCATCAAAGATTAAAGTATCTGATTGCATATCCCAGTTTTTAGATGCCATTAAAGGTACTAATAAATCATGTTTGGCAATAAAAGTTTCAATAAATGAACGTGACTTTAAGATCTCTAATGCTAATGCTGTTTTGTCGACTCCGCCACCGCCGCCAAGGCTTATACCTGCCATACTGGCTAATCCCCCCAGTTGCCCAGCCATACCACCTAGTCCGCCACCTGCGTCGTCAGAGGCTGGTGCTAAAATTGCAGAAGCTTTATAGATATTAGGTTTAGATAGTGCAAAAAATACAGAAGCAATGGCAAAAATCATACTGATGATGATAATAGTGAATTTACCAGCCCAAATTGCGCGCCACAGTTCAGCTAAGTCAATCTCATCTTCTTGGCTTTGAGTGTTTTGTAAAAGTAGTTGTTGCTGAAGTAATTGCTGTTGTAACAATTGTGCATTCACATCATTTGGTATTGCTTGAGAGTTTTCGACTGACTTATCTTCTGAATGAGCTACTGACTTTGACACTGTTCACCATATCCGATTGGCATGTGTGGCTGGAGTTGACCCAACTGACCACAACAAAATTTGCCGCATTATACGAATATTAACAACAAAGTTAAAGGGGGAACTGCCTTAGAGGGATAAATATTAAGAACAATCCTTTACATTAAAAATACTGAGGCTTCACTCACTGCAAAAATAAAGCTCTAACATTAAAGCATTGTTTTCCATCTGTAACTTTGACCCCTCTATATTCTGCTTGTTGACAATTTTCTTTTGCCTTTGTATTTTTTGTGTTTGTGTTTGTGTTTGTGTTTGTGCTAGGGTAATACTAACTAAAATAACATATTAGTACCCAGAACAATCAAATTAGGTTTTCTCATTCCACTCTCTTTGCCAGTTGAAGATCTTTTTCGCTGGCATGGGGCA
>Ga0105355_10004986_pt1 | contig 11282 bp, 12 predicted proteins | sample GOMGulsemesocosm_2_FD_83508 | JGI IMG/M metagenome (GOLD analysis project Ga0105355, IMG submission 83508) | Methane-oxidizing microbial communities from mesocosms in the Gulf of Mexico - GOM9C Gulf of Mexico | ecosystem: Environmental > Aquatic > Marine > Cold seeps | place: Gulf of Mexico...
TCTAGTAACAGAAGGGCTAAAAAAAGGATTTGTCCCCTACCGTCTTAATATAGATCAACAACAGTGGTTGCTTAATAAAGGCACTGATTTTTGGCAAACAGTTAATAAAATAAAAAGTAGTTTAGACCCACACAGTATCCTCAGCCAAGAAAGATACAATCCCCATTAATTAATTTACATACTGATAAAATAGTATTGTTTGCATATATTTTAACTAAAAAAGCCCAATAAGCTGATGCCTATTGGGCTTTTTGCTGAAACATTACCCTCAATAGGGCTAGGTGCTAATAAAGCATGGAAGCGTTAGGATTTAAAATTGACAGTAAACCTAAGCGCTCTAAATCACAATAATCAACAGCATTTTCAAGCATTTTTTTATCAATACAAATAGACTCTAATTGCTCTTTAGTCAACAAGTCACTGTAATCTAAGTTTTGATCTTTAAACACTTGTTGCTTACTCATCACACGCTTAGCTATATATAGCAGCTGTGTTTCTACTGTGTATTGGCTTAGGTCGTCGATATCCTGGTCACGAATGGGAGCAAAAATGCTATAAGGCAATTGCCATTGTTTTAATAATTCAGCAGAACATTCACCAAAAGTAAACCCTAAGATATCTTGTTGCTTCACCCAAGGTAATAAGTTGATATCCAGACTTTCACAAGCACGTTGTTTTTCTGTTGCAATTTGATGAACAACTAATTCACCTAAATTATGTAACAAGCCTAAAATAAATAAACGTTCTGCATTAACAATCCCTAAACTAGTCCCTAAGAACTTCATCAACAGCGCGCAATCAACACTCTTTACCCAAAACTCATCAAGATAATCTTGGTTTGCATCAATATTTTTGAAAGCTTCTGTCGTAAAGTAGGCAATAACAAGATTATAAACTTCCGTAATACCCAATACTAAGACAGCTTTAGAAATGGTATCTATTTTCCCTGGATAACTAAAAAATGGGCTATTCGCCAATTTTAATACCGTAGCTGAAAGGGCTGGATCAAGTAGAATTACCTCTGAAATATCATCGATGGTTGATGATTCATCATCAATCAATTCTCTAATCCTAATGAAAGAATCTGATAAAACAAAAATTTCACTAGCTTGTTCTACATAATCATCCGCGGTCATCTTGTTACCTTTACTACTCAGTCTAAAAATTCAATACATTAAGTTGTCGACCATAAAAATTCGATCGTTGGCGAGCTATATAAAGCGCCATTTTCAAGTTCAAGTCACTAATAGTCAATACTTATTTGATATGAGGTAAATTTTCTCATATTGATTACACCTTTATCAAAAATCAAATACTGACCTTTAATTCCTAATAACACCCCAGTAACGGTTTCTGTTTTATCAAAATTAAAAGAAGTAATTTTGCTTAAGTACTCACTCACTGGGTAATGAATTTCTTGCACATTTTCATTTAACTCCTGCACTGCATCACTGCCGAATTTGAGCCTAAGTTGTGATAGACGCATACTAATCTCTGGGATTAATTCTTCTGCTTTAGCTTTAAGATCAATAGGCGCTGGCTCACCTTTTAACATAGCGCGCCAATTGGTCTTATCACTAATGAATTCAGCTAATGCAGTTTCGACTAGCCCTGACTGTAAGCGAGTACTCACTTTGAATATAGGCAATGCTTGACAAGCACCTTGATCGATCCAACGAGTAGGTAATTGTGTGTGTCGAGTTATGCCAACCTTCAAGCCAGAGCTGTTGGCTAAATACACATAATGATCAACCATACAATTTTTTTCCCCCCACTCTGGCTCGCGACAAGTGCCTAAATGAAAGTGGCAGGTTTCAGGTTTCATAATACATAAGTCACATTGAGCAAGTTTTGCCATACATGGGTAACAATAGCCCTGGGAATAACTTTTTTTAGTAACTTTTCTACAGTGTTTACAAGCGATTGTCCCAGAAAAGTGCAAGCTTATTTGTTGTCCTATTAAGGGGTTTAATTCGATACTTTGTTTAGTACCATCACCATTGAGGCTAGCTAATGGTAATTGGTATTGAACTAAATTATTGCTATCAAGATGCGCAGTAAGTTTTTCTACTGCACCGACGTCACTAATTGGCATAGTTGCTCTCTATTTTATATTAGGATTTAATCTTTTTTGTTTTTAAAGGGACTTTTCTAACTGATATTTTAACTAGAACTGTACTTTTTTCCGTGTTTTTTTGACATCCTTACGATTGGCCTTCCCCGTTAACCGTCTTTGCACTGAGCCTTTGGTTGGCTTGGTTGCTCGTCGTACTTTTTGTACTACCATTACGGATTTAATGAACTCTTTTAATCGCTTTAACGCATCTTCTTTGTTCATTTCTTGTGTTCTAAAACTCTGAGACTTAATGATAACAACGCCCTCTTTAGTCACTCTACTATCTTTAGAGGCAAGTAATCGTTCTTTATAAACGGCAGGTAAAGAAGATCGTTTAATATCGAACCTTAAATGAATAGCGGTTGCCACCTTATTTACACGCTGGCCACCATTACCCATTGCTCTTATAGCACTAAGTTCTATTTCCCAATCAGCCAAATGGACATTGTTTGATATCTCAAGCACTTTTATTTACCATTTAGATACCTTTCCTACAGAAACTAGTAATTATCACGTTATATGACAGAAAAAAACAAAACGAACACCTGGTGGGTTTACTTTTTACGCTGTAACGATAATAGCTTATATGCAGGCGTCACCACAGATATCCTTCGTCGCATTGACGAACATAATAACAGTAAACTTGGTGCAAAATATACCCGGGCAAGACGTCCCGTGAGTTTGGCCTATCTCGAAGAGAGCAATAACAAAAGCGCGGCATGCCAAAGAGAGTACCAAATTCGACACCTTACAAAAATCAAAAAAGAACAGTTAGTAAGTAAATATAGCCAAACCAAGCAGGTCTGATCAGCTAGATATATGCACTTTTTTTCGATTTAACACTAAAGTACTGTTAGAATGCTGCGATCGAATGTCGTTTACTCACCAACTGAAGTTGCAAAGATGTCTATTAAAGAAATGTTTATTGAGAATTATTGCCCCATTAGTGCTGATAGAATCAGCTTTACACGCCAACAAGGCAGCGATTTTGCGAAACAAGTAGCAGATGACTTTAACCCACTACATAATATCGATGCTAAACGTTTTTGCGTGCCTGGGGATTTACTTTTTTCAATAATAATCGCCAAGTCGGGTCTACATAAAAAAATGACCTTCGATTTCTCAGGTATGGTTAGTGATGATGTTCATCTTACTTTTCCTCAAAAAATTGAGAATAGTTTTGATATCAAAGATGATAAAGATAAAACTTGCCTAAGTGTTCATGTTAGCGGCGATAAAACACACGACTCAGCTCTGATTAACGCACTGACTAAAGCCTATGTCGACTTTTCTGGCCATACTTTCCCTGATATTTTAGTAAAACTAATGGCAGATAATAGTGTCATGATTAATCCTGCTCGCCCCATGGTAATGTATCAATCAATGTCTATTGATTTACATACATTAGAAGCTGAAACTGTCACATTACAATTAGCTAAAACGAGTTTATTAATTGAAGGAAAACGCGGTGATGCATGGCTTGAATTTGACTTGCTATCAAATGATAAGGTTATCGGACATGGTAAGAAACACATGCTATTGAGCGGCTTGCGTACCTATGAGCAAGAGACTATTGACACTATGGTAAATCAGTACCGCGATAGTAAAAAGAATTACCAAGCGTAAAGTAATTTACTGGGTATATTGCTGTTCAAATGCGGCTCGTTGTTGTAATTTGTCCTCACTACAAAAAGCAAACACGCTAATATTTTTAGGGCGCTGGCACTTAATAGGTTGTTGATAAAACTGCAACCAAGCCAGCTTTTTATTTCCCTGATACTTTGATTTAATCACAATTGCACTATCTTGGTTAAATGTTGTTATATTTTTCGGTGGCTTGAGTTTTACCTTATTCAACTTGGCGTAATGGGTAGTGCTCTTCTTCTTCTTGGCTTTCTTTTTTTTTGTTCCATATTTCGACTTGAATGCAGACAAAGAGCTATTTTCACACTGCCACCACTTATCTCTCGCTTTATCTTCCTTTACTCGTAACGCTTGCCCTCTTTTTAAAGAGTAGCTTTTACGTTGCATCATTTGCGCATTATGTAGTTTTTCTAATAAAGGTTTACACCTTTTTTTAGCGAATGAATCTGTGCTACAAATTAGTAAGAACATCGCCATAACAGTATACAGAATAGTGGGAAAGGTAAGTTTTTTCATCATAGCAATCCTTGCTAATGCAAATAACTTCGCCAAATATAACTTGGCAAATCACTTTAGTATCTAAAGTCTCCATTTTTCAAATATAGGCTAGACTTTACCTTTTGCCAAGTATCACATTACATGGAGTATCGTGATGAATAAGTATGTTCACCTAGTTTTATTTGCCTCAATTTTATCAATCCATTGGTCTTTAGCAGCACAACAAACACCTAACAAATTTAAGCCAAATATTCAGCATGGCGTACAGTATCAGCAAATTATTGACATCGATAAGTATTTTGTATCTGAAAAGCTTGACGGCATGCGCGGCTATTGGGATGGGAAACAATTATTTTCCCGCCAAGGAAATATAATTAATACTCCTAGCTGGTTTACTCACCGCTGGCCACACCTCCCTATGGACGGAGAGTTATGGCTTGGTAGAGAGAAATTCCAGCCATTACTTTCATGTGTCAGAAAGCAAGTAGCTATTGAAAATAAAACAACCAGTTGCTGGAGACATGTCCGCTTTATGATATTTGATCTTCCTAAACATTCAGGGGATTTCAATGAACGTGTAAATAAAATGCGACTGTTATTAATGCATAATCCATCAGTTTACTTAGCCATGATCAATCAGGTGAAACTTAAAGAATTAAGTGATCTAGATCGAAGGCTTAATGAAGTCATCGCAGCTCAAGGTGAGGGCCTTATTTTACACCTCGCCAGTGCTCATTATCAAAAGGGTCGAAACCCTGCATTAATGAAACTGAAGAAATATCAAGATGCTGAAGCAACCATTATTGGTTACACCGAAGGAAAAGGTAAGTACCAAAATCAACTTGGTGCAATCCAAGTAAAAACAAGCAATGGAATAGTTTTCAAGCTAGGATCAGGTTTTAGTGATGCTCAACGTGCCAAACCACCTAAAATAGGCACTATCATTACTTTTAAATACAATGGGCTCACACAAGCAGGCATACCAAGGTTTGCCCGTTTTTGGCGTATCAAAGCTACAGAGTAATTTATAACAAAATCAATCTGCTAACATTATCCGTTTATCTCGGCTGATAAGTAAATATTAACACTTTGAGGCCTTTACCTTCATGCGCCTCCTTAAAGACTTCAGGGTTTTCAAGGCGTTGTTCAAAATGACAGTCTGGGCATTCTCGCGCAACTTCTGATTTTAAGAAGTTGTCATCTAAATCTGGTGAGTTTAAACATAACATCAAAGTAGCACCCGGATTCATCCACTGTGGTATACGGCGAATGATTTTAGCGTAATCACGTTGGATATTGACACTACCCTTTTGAAATGACGGAGGATCACAGACTAAAATATCATAGGGGCCATACTTTTTGATTCGACTATTTGATTTGAAAATATCAACGCCCTCAAAAACAACTTGCTTACCTTGCCTCTTAGCTAATTGGTTAAGTTGATGGTTCTCTCTACCTTTACTTAATGACGCTTTACTTAGATCAATATTGACCGCTTTACTGGCACCACCAGCAATGGCACCTAAAGAGAAAGCACAAGTGTATGCAAAAAGATTAAGTACATTTTTACCTTCTGATCGCTCTCTTAACCATTTCCTGCCATTACTCATGTCCAAAAACAAACCACTATTTTGTGCTTTGCCAAACTCAATATGATAATTCAGTCCTTGCTCACTCACGATAGTATTACTTACCGATTCTCCTAATAATACTTCGGTAGGCGAAAACTTTTCATAACGATGCTGAACTTGCACGGATCGGCATTCTTTAATCAAACTTTTAAGTGCACCAGCTTGTTCTGCTAGCCAGTTGCTATCGATCGCTTGATATAAGGTGATGAGAATAACAGGAGAAAGCCAGTCCACATTGACATGACTTAAATTGGGGTAGGCGTGTCCTCGCCCATGAAATAATCGTTGGGCGTCGGTAAAGTCTGTGCTGGAAATATGTTCTATCATGGCTAAAATATCAGGTAATTAATAATAAAAAACGCCGAATAATAACATTTACTATTCGGCGTTTATATCGTTTAAATGCTTTAGTTAAAATCCAAAGATATTAACGGCAAAAAACTTTGTTGCCACAGTATTAACAAAAATCAGCAGCACAATAACAGGAATAAAAGTCCCTAATGAAAAGTTAATATACTTTTCTACCCAGGAACCTTTGTAATTTTCATTGCCGATGCTTAACTCTTCAGATAACTGCTTATTCTTCCAACGGTAACTAACAAAAACACACAGCAAAAAGCCATTAAGCGGAAGAATGGTATCGTAAAAAACATCATAAATAACATCAAATAACGACTTAGTACCACCGGCATACGAGGTAAATTCAGTAAAAAATGACACCATACCAAAAGAAGCGGTGGCAAATAACGTTAATACCCCAGCAGTCACAGTTAAGTAACCTAATGCTTTTTTACGGCTGTGTTTTTTCTCCGTGACTAAATATGAAACAGGTACTTCAATAATGGAAACTAACGAAGTAATTGCTGCAAAAAAGACCAACAAGAAAAAGAATGCAGCTACTGAACTCGCGCCAACATAACCTAATGACGTTTGCAGTGCTAAGAAAATTTTAGGCAGGAAGGTAAAAATTAATGATACTGAGCTATCACTTAACTCGCTTGGATTAACCTCTGGATTAAATGAGAAAACTGCCGGTAGAATCATCAAACCCGCAATAAATGCCACACCAGTATCAGTAATTGCCACTAATTTAGCTGAATTAGGAATATTAGTTTGTTTATTTATATAGGAGCCATAGGTTAGTAAAATCCCCATCCCTAAAGACAACGAAAAAAAGGCCTGAGACAAGGCGCCATTAACAACACTTGGCGTTATTTTATTAATATCGGGTACAAGGAAAAAAGTCACACCAGCCATAGCATTATCTAGAGACAACACAAATAAAACCATTAAAACTAGCATGATAAGTAATGCTGGCATTAATATTTTAGCCGCTTTTTCAATACCGTCTTTTACCCCTGCTGCCAAGATAAAACTAACCATACCCGCAACACCGACTAGAGCAATGTATAAATATGGGCTATTAATAAACTCGCCAAAACCAGCAGCACTTGCTAAGTAGTCTAAATGGCCCGTTACCGTTAAGGCAATATAGCCGAAAATCCAAACAGTGATGACCATGTAAAAAACAGCAATCATAAAGGGAGTTAATACCCCTAAAAAACCTGCTGCTCCCCATAACTTATTACCTTGACTCAATGTTTTAAACGCGCCTACAGGCTCTTTAGCCGTATTGCGCCCAACAGCCATTTCAGCAATCATCACAGGCAAACATATAAGAAAAACAAATAGCGCATACATTAATAAAAATGCACCGCCACCATTTTTAGCGGCATTAACCGGAAACCCCACTAAATTACCAATACCTACTGCAGAGCCTGCGGCGGCTAAAATAAAGCCAATTCGTGAGCTAAAATGCTCTCTAGAAGCTGACATACTTACCCTTTTATAATTATTATGATAACGCGATAAATTAGAACATTTGATGCTAACAAGCTTTACTAACTTTGTCTTCTTTTTAGCTAAGCTTTACTTTTACCAAACAAATAACAATGTGTAAATGTGTAAAGTTACCATGAGTGTACTCTCAATAGATAACGTTAAAATATCACTCTCAATTAACTTAAACCGCGAATACTGTCCTGTAAACAGAAACAAACACTACTCGCTTATTAATGAAGCGTTAAGCGGTCATCTAACAACCACCTACTACTTTGAGCTATTAAAAAATACAAATGTATTCAGTTTTATTAATATTAGTTAAATCAGCTTAAATCATTTAGAAAATAGTTTAGGATTCATAATAGCTAAAATACTCGTCGCTTCTTTTTCAGCAAACTCAGCAGCTTGAGTTAAATCATCCACGGTTAAACCTAATGGCCGACAGAATGACTCATCAATCACATCATTATAAGAGAACTCTTCACCATGACTATCAATAAGAGCTAGCCTAGAAGCTAAATTCAAGATTTTAACATCTTTATTAATTTCGATGGATGATGCAGCATTAAAGTGCTTAATCGGTAAAATAATTTTTTCAGGTATTTGCCAAATTTTTAATAAGTCAGCAGAGATGTCTGTGTAAGTAAATCCCAACACATTTTCTTGCAATTGCCACGGCAGCTGAGTTTTATCATATTTTTCACATTGCTGAGCAACTTCAGGGTTTATTTTAGCAACTAATAACTCGCCAAAGTTTTGTAACAATCCCGCTACGAATAAGCGTTCGATATCGCGTATACCGGCAGAAATAGATAAATTTTTCGACACCAGCCCACAATAAACACTCATTCGCCAAAAACGCTTTAAATCGATGGCTTGGTTTTCAAAGTGCTTAAACGCAGTAGCGGCAACATCAACTAACATCATATTATAAATGGCTTGTGTGCCAATGATGGTAATAGCACGCGAGATGGTACTAATTTCACCAGGGAAGCTATAAATGGCACTGTTGGCAATTTGTAACAAACGAGAAGTCATCGATGGGTCGATACCAATAACATCGGCAAAATCTGAAATTTCAGAGCTTTCATCAGCCATTAATGCTTTTACTTTAAAACAAGCATCAGGTAAAGCAAACGAGCCGTTAGCTTGTAATGCATAATCATGTGCGTTCATTGTCATCCTTAGAAGTTAATCCTTTAAAACCAGGGACTTCACGCCCCACTGAATGTAAACCCTATAAATATTAGTAAAACCTCGCAAACTTAGTTAAACGGTAATCCACCATCTTGTTTGATATGTTCAGTCACTATATAAGTGCTTGTTTGCGCAATATCAGTAAGCCCGCCAATCTTTTCTAACACAAGCCTATAGCTCTCAATATCGGCAAATCGTATTTTCAATAAGTAATCATAGCCACCTGCCACTAAATGACATTCAACAACTTCCTTTATAGTAAGCACTTCTTTATTGAAGAGTTTAAAAGAGTCTGAAGTTGTTCTACTTAAGGTCACTTGAACAAATGCGCTCATACCAAAGTTTAATTTTCTGGCATTTAAAAAAGCACCATAACGCTCTATATAACCTTCTGTTTCTAAACGTTTTACTCTATCTAAACAAGGGCTAGCGCTTAGGTTTACTTTTTTAGCTAGATCAACATTTGAAATTCTACCGTCAGCTTGTAAGGTAGAAAGGATCATAAGATCAATACGATCTAAGGGTTTTGTTTTGTTATTACTCATGATCACACTACTTAGTAAAGGAAATATATAGCAATCGGACCAATTTATGGCTCACTTAGCGAGAATTAAAAGGCTTAGAGACAAGGCATTGATTGAAGAAAATAGTTATTCCCTTGTCAAAATCAATAACGCCGCATGTAAGCCTTTACCTTTTATTAGGTACTCGCCCTTAGGGAACTCATTAGCAAACTGATAACATCACAAAATGAATCAAATATAGAATAACTATGTTTAAATCATCTTGCGTGCTCTAAGCTCGCTAATGAAATTCTAAGTTGACCGACAAATTAATCCGTTTGGTTTTTGATATTGCCATAGTAAACTCAGTAAAAATAGTAAAAAAAACGCGAACGATACCTTAAGGTATTCGTTCGCGTTTTATTTATTCAAATGGCTAACGATTAACTAGCTTTCGTGTGTTCAGACCATTTAATCCTCTTCCACCAGAGTCATCAGTGATGTATTACCTCCAGAAGCCGTCGTATCAATACTAATTGTTTTCTCTGTAACCAAACGTTGAATCATAGTATCAAAATATTCAGAGGTTATTACCGGTAAAATAGCCCCGTGACGTAATGCTAGTTTTTCACTAATGTAGTGCTTGATTTCACAGCCACTATCAACAACCACACCCGATAAAGCAGGATGCGCTAACATGGCATCTAAATGGCATTGTTTCGCTACCTGAAAGACATCTTTACCTGCACCTGTCGCAACAAATTTATCTCTAAACTCCAATGCTTCTTGATAAAATAAATCAGAAACAACAGCAATAACAGTATTACCTGTGGCGAGTGAGGTAACAATAGATTGCACCCAAAAATGAAAACTCACATTCTCATCTGCGTAACAAATAATGTTAGCGCGGTTTTCTAAATAAAGAACGTTTGACTCACCCGTTGGTCCAGGTAATTCTTGTGGCTTTTTCAAACGCTTTTCAATATCAATAAGCTGTGTACGCGCTAAAACTAAGGTATGGTTTAAATCGTCAGCTAAATCATCGACAATTTCAACATGCGCTATTTTAGCCAATAATTGGCGCACACAAGAAATTCGGGTATTTAGTTCCGTTGAACGCCAGTCTTTCTCCGCCCAATTCGCTTTATCCATTAAGTGGTTTGCTTGATGATTCTCAGCAGCATCACCTGATAAGGTAATCGTTTTATCTGCTGAAAAACTAAAATCACGTTCATCTGGTGTAGCTTTTTCTTTAACTAAACGTGTTAAATAATTTGGCCCGCCCGCTTTAGGACCTGTACCAGAAAGACCTCGACCACCAAATGGTTGTACACCAACAATAGCGCCAATCATATTACGGTTTATATAAATATTACCCGCACGTGATAATTTGGCTAAATTAATAGCTCTATGCTCAATACGTGTATGAATCCCCATCGTTAAGCCAAAACCAGTGCCATTTATTTTATCCACAACACTTTCAATTTCATTCCCTTTAAAGCGAACAATATGTACACAAGGCCCAAAAACTTCTTGTTTCAATACACTGATATCTTCAATTTCATACAAGCGAGGTGCGAAGAAAAAGTGCCCATCTTCATCGACAACATCGTCAGACAATTCACATTGATATAATAGCTTACCATGTGATTCCATATACTTAGCATGAGCATTGAGTGCATCAAGGGCTTTTTGGTCGATAACGGGGCCAATATCGGTACTTAATTTTGCAGGATTGCCAATGTGTAATTCAGCCAATGCACCTTGGAGCATGGTAATGACATTATCAGCAATATCTTCCTGTAAAAAGAGTACCCGTAAAGCTGAGCAACGTTGACCCGCACTTTGAAA
>Ga0105355_10004992_pt1 | contig 11272 bp, 7 predicted proteins | sample GOMGulsemesocosm_2_FD_83508 | JGI IMG/M metagenome (GOLD analysis project Ga0105355, IMG submission 83508) | Methane-oxidizing microbial communities from mesocosms in the Gulf of Mexico - GOM9C Gulf of Mexico | ecosystem: Environmental > Aquatic > Marine > Cold seeps | place: Gulf of Mexico...
AGTAGTAAGTTTGTAGAGACTTTATTAGTCAAAAGGTCTGTTGTCAGTCGCCAGCGTTGCTCTCAACTTCAAGCAGTTTGTTTGATCACTACCTTCCTGTTTTGCCTTTTATCGCCTAATGCCTTTGCCAGAAAAGCGCCTGAGTATCAGCTAAAAGCTAATTTTCTCGTTCATTTTTTGGATTTTGTAAAATGGCCGAATAGTAATAGCGATGACAAGACTATTTGTATTCTTGGTCGCAACCCGTTCAATAATTATTTGCAAGAGTTGGCCAGTTTCGCCAGTAATAGACAGAAATTTGTCATGAAATACGCAGCAACCCTAAATGATACCCAAGACTGCCATATTCTATTTATCTCGCGATCTGAAACAAAACATCTAAACCAAATTTTGGCGAAACTGGCAAGTAGGCCACTACTTACCGTTAGTGATATCGTTCGCTTTGCGGCAAATAGTGGAATGATCGAATTAGCAAGTAAGTCGAGCAAAACCAAATTGATTATTAACCTCAATGCGGTGAGGTCTGTAGACATAAAGCTCAACTCAAACTTGATCGATTTGGCGCATGTTGTGGGTGGTCAGCAGAAAGGAAAGACAGACAAATGAGTTGGGGCACAGGCGGATCAATTAAGCGCAAGCTTACAGCAATGGTTATGATGATTACGGTATTTTCCTTGCTTTTAGTGGGGGTTGCTTTTATTTCAATTGATCAAAATTCTGCTTCAGATGCGATGTCTTCACGTCTTAATATACTGGCTCGAGTGATCTCTTCGCGTATTACTGCCGCTGTCAGGTTTGATGATCAAGATACGGCTGAACTCCTGCTGTCAACGCTCAAGCAAGATTCTTCTGTTTTATTCGCTTGTGCATTTGTGGCATCAGGAGACCTTGTTGCCGGCTATTCAAAAAATCAGAGAGATAAGTGCCCGGAAAATAACCCTGACAAACCGGGTTATCAGAACGATAGTCGATTGGATTTTTTTCACCCCATCTATTTGAATGAAAAGAAGATAGGGGTTCTGTATCTCTCGGCCTCTACCGATGAACTAAATGAACGATTGTTACGATTTTCCTTGATTGTTTTGGCCGTTACTTTGTTTGCCAGTGTGATCGCATTTATTTTTGTTGTCGCTATGCAAAAGTATATTACTATGCCTCTGATTATGCTTAGAGATATTACTGATAATATATCGAAATACGGAAACTACGACCAGGCATTACCCGAAGCTGGCGATGATGAAATTGGCTCGTTGTATCGTTCTTTTAGCAGGATGATGGAACAGATCCAACTCCGGAATGCAGGGCGACAGAGTGCTGAAGATACGCTAAAAGAGAGTGAGAATCGATTCCGTACACTCGTTCAAAATGCACCGCTGTGCATTCTTGAAATGGATCTTGAAGGGTGTCTAATGTCAATGAATCCCAGCGGGCTCAAAATGATGAGGATCAATGATCAATCATGTGTTTCCGGTTTGCCCTATCTAACCATGGTATGCGAAGAAGATCGTAAAAACGTCGAATATTTGTTGACTAAAGCGCTTGATGGAGGTACTAGTTTCTTTGAATTCAAGTCAGTATCAGATGATGACCCCCGCTACTTTTCATCATCCCTCGTCCCGATCAAGGGCGACCTTGGTCGGGTTCAGCGCATTATGGGAATCATGGGTGATATCACCGAGAATAAATTTAACGAAATCGCTTTGCGTCGAGCTCAAAAAATGGAAGCAATTGGCCAGATTACAGGAGGCATTGCCCACGACTTTAATAATATTTTGGGCGTTATTATGGGTAATCTAGATATTCTAAAGATGACACTTAAGGGAAACAATAAGGCTCTCATTCGTATTGACAAAGCATACAAAGGAACACAGCGTGGTGCGGAGATCACTCGCCGCCTTTTGAACTTTTCGCGTATTGGACCTAAAAAGTCGATACAAACAAACGTAAACAGAATTTTTGAAAACATTGATGATCTTGTTGCCAAGTCGCTAACGGTATCTATAGATATACAAACGCACTTATCTGAAAATTTGTGGCCAGTAAATATTGAACCCGGTGACCTTGAAGACGCTATCCTCAATCTGTCGCTCAACGGAAAAGATGCAATGCCCGAGGGTGGTACTTTGATCTTCGAAACATCTAACAAAGTGTTGGATGCTAGTTATCTTGCAATCAACCCCGAAAGTCGGCTGGGTGATTTTGTGATGATATCGGTAAGTGATAATGGTACGGGTATGACTGAAGAAATTAAGGATAAAGTGATTGAACCTTTTTTTACAACCAAGGGACAAGGAGAAGGCACAGGGCTAGGGCTTAGTATGGTTTACGGCTTTGTTAAACGTTCAGGTGGGCATATTAAAATATATTCGGAATTGGGTGAAGGAACGACATTCAATATCTTTCTACCTCGGGCTGAAAGTGATGACAAAACAGATGCTAATAGAGTATTGCCGCCTGTTGAGCTACCAAGAGGCAAAGAGACCGTTCTAATTGTTGACGACGAAGAAGCGTTGGTAGATATTGCGACAGAAAATCTTCAAACTCTCGGCTATAAGGTGTTAGTCGCGTCAAATTCCCAGATGGCATTAAGCGTAATCGAAGCGAATAGTACTGTTGACCTCATATTTTCCGACATTATTATGCCTGGGGAGATGGATGGGTATCAATTAGTCGACACGGTCCATAGTAAATATCCTCTATGTAAAATATTGCTGACAAGTGGCTTTACAAAAAGCAGAGATGAACTGCTAACAGGTGACAATGAATACATGAGGGAATTGGTGAAACATCACTTGCATAAGCCCTACAGTCAATTGGAGCTAGCCCTCGCTGTTCGTCGTGTATTGGATGAAAATAGTTAACGGTCTCTGTCTATTAATATTACTTATCGTTGTATTCTTAACCTTTGACGGGGTTTTGCCAAGTAAACCCATTGGAAATGCTAGACTCGGCCAATGAATACTTATAAAAGACACCGCTTCCGGCTGTACGCCCCGTACCAGATATCATCAGTTATGCAGTCTGGTTGTACTACAGGTTTAATCTCAGACGCGTGGAAACAGTCATCGCCGCGTGCGGACCACACATCGATGATCTATTCGCTGAGCGAGGAATCACCGTCACTCGTGAAGCAATCCGTCTCGGGTGTATTAAGTCTGGTGCTCTATTCACCAGAAGATGAGGCGAGAGCACCGCGGCTATGGCGACACCTTTTACCTCGATGAAGTCTTCGTAAAAATCAGTGCAATCAGCATTTTCTGTGGCGTGCAGTCTGCGCGACCCGGTCGACCCAGATGGCGAGGTAGTCGATATTTATCTGCAGCGTAAGCGTGGGGGTTGCAGCAAAGCGCTTCTTCAATCGCCTAGTACGAAATTACAAGGGTGAACCTCGGAAGATCGTAACCGACAAGCTGCGCAGTTACCCGATTCGATCTCAGTGAATTCAGCCAAGACTTCACCTCCGAAGGCTGCTAGGAATTCACTGCGAGTTTGTGCTATTCAAGGAGGAGGCTGGCAGGGTAGCACCTGGATTGTGTATTAAATCATAGGGAATAATCGATTAAAAAACGAGTAGTCTGTGGATTTGTAGTAGTGGCGGCTACACGGCGACAAGCGATAGTCAGCAGCTTGTTTTCGGGCTAAGTTGATAGTGGGAGGGGGCGTTTTTTCGTCTTATACTTAGCTGCCCACTTGAACAATAATGAGTCGTCGATAACATAATTGACCCAGTCCGTGTTGATAAGTGTTCACGCTTGCCAAGATATGCCATTGAGAATTCACTTGTGCAAAGTCACTCTTATAAGAAAAGCTGCGCGCGTCGATGCTCTTCTTTTCAGTTCCGTGCAGCCAGTTTCATTTTCTTAGCAACCTGCTCTGCCACCATTACGCATCCAAGATAAGTATTCCCAGAGGGGATGGTCGGCATCACTGATGCGTCTGCAACCCGAAGACCATCAATGCCCCGTACGCGGCAGTCGGCGTTTAGCACTGACCCCATAGGACAAGTTCCGGTCATGTGCGCATAGCTCATGGTGTGGCGTTCTAGCGCAGTGGCAACAGCATCTGGGGCCATCAGGTCGTGGGGAGATAACGGCTCACAGCCTAGCCCCTGGGCGGAGTCTGACCGCTCCCAGGCGGCTAGCCTGTCGAACGCGTGACGAAGCCGCACCGGGGCGTCATCCGGTAGCGGCGGCGCATTCACGATCGGGTCCGCCTCTGGGCTGTCTCCCAGGCGCACACTTCCCAGTCCACTGGAGCGCAACAGGAACACGGCCATCATGAACTGCGTCTCGTCATCGCTAGGCACCGGAGCAATGGGGAAGGCATGATAATCGACGTTGATTCCATTAGAGGCGCCGACTAAGAGAACTTGGGCGGGTCCACCGACGCCGCCCCTTGGTCCTGCGTGACGGTAGGGAATGCCTGGGCCAAGATGATCGCTCATAGTGGCTCCCACTGGAAGATCGGCGTAGACCTTAATGCCGTACTCGGAGAGATGGCCGGCGGGGCCGATACCAGACCGGAGCAGCATTGCTGGGGACCATATAGCGCCCGCGGCCACCACAACCTCCTCGGCCTCAATATACTCACCGGTTGACAGGACAACGCCGGTAGCTTTGCCGTTTTCGATGGCGATCTTTGCAACTTCGGTATTTGTTCGTATAGTAAGATTCTCGCGAGCACGGACTTCCGCGGTCAGGTACGCTAGGCTGGTTGTAACCCGTTGGCCGTCGTCGCCGATGGTGACAGGGAACACGCCCAACCCAGGGAGTTGAGAAGGGTCGTTGATATCAGCGGCAACAGGTTCACCGACTTCTACCATGCCGTCGTAGTAGGCGCGTTGCGCACGACTGAGTTCCTCCCGTCGCCATCGCCGCACAGACAGCGGGCCGCTATTGCCATGGAGGGGAGAGGATCCGAAATCCAAATCTCGCTCCGCGGCGATGAATGTGTCGATGACATCGTCCCAGCCCCAGCCTTCTAGCCCAGACTCTGCCCAAGCGTTGTAGTCTTCGGGTAGTCCACGGAGCGTTGCCAGACCGTTTACAGCCGAAGTACCCCCTAGGAGCCGTCCCTGTAGCACCGGGATGACACCGCCTGACTTCATTATCATTGGCGTTGGAACGACCGGGGCCGCACCAGACCACGCGGCGGCGGCGCGGGACGGTTCGAGTACCGCTGAGTCGTAGGCTTCATGATCGGGCCCGGCTTCGACAAGTGTCACCATAAACTCAGGGCTCTCACTGAGCCGCGCCGCCAAAACTGATCCTGCCGTTCCTCCACCCACTATAATTACCTGTTGCGGATTTTTACGATTCATTAGTTATTTCCTTAAGGCGCTCGCCAAAATAGGCATTGCGTTCAATTGCAGCTAGAAAATTGATGAATATTGACCACCGTCTATAACGATGTTTTGGCCAACAATATATCGTGCGAGGTCACTGCACAGGAATGCGGCCATTGGCGCCAGGTCATCGGACTCGCCAACAAAGCCTGTCGGAATAGGATTATGTAGCCGAAAATGAGCAGATATTATCTCTGGATCGTTCTCCAGCCCGAATGCGTTTGCATATGCACCCGCAATCTCTGATGCTCCCTCTGTTTGAAACATGCCCGGAAGAAGGTTGTTGATATTGACGCCATGTTTCGCGATTTCACGTGACACGCTAGCGGTATAGTTAAGTAACGCCGAGCGTGCAGGGCCCGACATTAGCCGCCAAATCATGGGTCTTTTTGCTGAGAAAGTCGCAATATTCACGATTCGGCCCCAGCGTTTTTCTTTCATTACTGGAATATAGTTACGCATAATCTCGATAGGCCCAATGAGCGCTGTGTCTATCGAGTCTCGCCAATGCTGCGGTGTAAGCTCGAGGAAATCCCCGTTTGGTTCTGGGGGTTTGATTGTAATAACCAGGATATCGGGATCGGGGCAAGCAGCGAAAAGCGCCTGTCGTCCCTCTTCTTTCGAGGAATCTGCCACTATAGGTGTCACCTTGGCGTCATATTGTGCTGAGATTTCTCTTGCCGCGTTAACCAGCCTGTCTTCGCGCCGCGCCGTGATATAGAGCTCTACACCTGCCTGGGCCAAGCGTTCGGCTGTCGCTCTGCCCATACCAGCACTTCCGCCCGCCATAATGGCCTTTTTACCGCGAATTTGAAGGTCCATAGTCTTTCTCCCTAAACATTGAGTTTCAATTTGAGTGCAGGAGGATTCCCTGGGAATAGTCTCCACACTTAGCCTTTGCCGTAACTGATAACGTGTTGCTAATAATCAAAGTGCAGCATATTATTCGATATCTATGTGTTGCGCATCAGTCGAATAGTTGAGGTGCACGGCCCAATCTACCCGTGCGTCCCAACTTATCGACACCTATCTCAACGTGAGTGGCTGTTCCCCGTAACACGTTGATGGCATCTACAGAAAGTAAGTCTGTAACTCGGTTGACCGCGTCAGAATCAAGGGCAGCAAAGCGCTCTTTGAGCTCGTTCAGACACTGCGCTCGGTAAGGCGTGGTTGGCACATTCCAATCGACCCCTTGGCTGCGATATCGAACCATTTTGGCACCGGTGGTGACCGCTAATGCATTGGCCTCAAGGTAGGGCAAATAGTCGTTTGATACCATGTTAAAAAAGAACGATAGATCGTCGGGTACACTGGTAACAGGACTTGTTTTCTCGATATCTACTGGACGGCTTGCCCAAAGACGCGTTACCCAATGGGCCAGATTGGGTGCGTGTTCGCGCATTAGTGCACCCGGTGTGGGATCGCAGAAGAAGTGCCGAAAAAATGGCCCAAAAAGCCCGTAGTCGGCTTCACTGGGCCGATCACCGAGTAGGAAAGGCCGCTTGGAAAAGATAACTTCCAATGCGCGTAGAGAATCTAGGTAGAGTGCTTCAATAGCTGGCGCGGTCTTTTTCGTCACGCCATCCTTCTTCAAATACACAATACGCTGGCGTTTGAGCATAAACCTGCGGCGTAGAAATAGCGGCTTCTTTTGGTCGGCCAAAAATGTCCGCGCTAGCCATCTGCTCATTAACCTAGAATCTTCTTCAGGAGACCAGCGATAATAGAGCGCCGGGCGCCAATACCATTCGTCGAAAAGATCTTCCAGCAGTAAACTGCAAAAGGCCGCTGCCGAGTCCTGGGGACGTAGTTTCAGACCGCCAGCTTGTTTCTCAAAATGATCGATGATTACTGTTGTATCCGTGAGCCAGCTACCATCTGGCGTCTGCACGCAGGGTAATTGACTAACGCCGGTGGCAATACTGCATTTGAGGTGCTGGGCTGTTGTCATCTCTACATAACGGTAAGGTATCCCTTTGTTTTTAAGGTATGCCTCTAGCTTTCCTGTGAAGTAGGAACAACTAAGACCGTAGAGTATGTATTCATCACTGTTCGATTGAGGCTCATGTGGTTCTAAAAATACAACCGGGATCTGTCTAATCCCATCCGTACGTTTCTCGTACTCAGCAAAACTGGGGTCCTGTTCGATGATTTTTCCCCAGCCTCGTTCGCGCTCTTCTCCCTCGAGGTTGCGAGCACGCACATTTATGACACGATCACGTACTTGGACAGTTACTTCTGGCTTCGCCATAAGATTGAGATACCAAATCGGATGTTTGGGTTCGCCTGCCCAAGAGGCGGCTACAATCCAACCGTTATCGTGTTCGACGTAAACAAGACCGTTAGTCCTAGGCAAGCCGCTACGTCGCCCAATGGTATTCAACAAAAGAATTGGATCGTTGCCAAAGCTACTTAGAATACGGCCCCCGGATTTGCGGTAAATCCACGGATGGATGCGGAAAAATAACTCACTTAAAACATTGCGACTTGCTGCGGGCATTGGGGTTTCCTCAGGTTTTATAGTGAAATTGACGATCTACGACCTTTAAGCGTTTGTAAGCATCTAGTATTATTCCCATGAGCTCAAATGGAAATATTTCATCATTTCATGAATTTGTGTAATATAGTGGGTATGATTGATATTAAGCGCCTCAGACATCTTATAGCGGTAACGTCGCACCCCACGGTTCAGTTGGCCGCCGACTCACTACACATTACCCAGTCGGCGCTTACCAAAAGCATTGCTCGCTTTGAAGATGATCTTGGTGCGCCACTGTTTGATCGAAATGGCCATCGCTTGTCACTCACCGAATTTGGACGGCACTTACTCAAACGCGGGAATGAGCTTATGCGTCAGGTACAGGCGCTAGAAGAAGAAGTCTTGCTCTGGAAAGGTCTAGGTACGGGCGAAGTTAAAATTGGCGTCGATTCGGCAGCTGAGTTTGGCCTGCTACCCGATGTGTTAGAGGATTTTATCCCAGCTTATCCCGACATTATGATTTCACTTCGCTCCGGGCACACCGAGATGTTGCTTGCTGCTTTGCTAAATGGTGAACTGCATTTTATTATTGCAGACTCAGAGGTAGCGCAAAACCACGAGGCAGTTGATATTTATGCGCTGGTCGCCTCTCCTTTGGCAGCTGCCATCAGACCGGGTCATCCACTTATAAATTGCACAAATCCAACGCCAGCAGAGGTAAGTCTTTTTCCGCGAATCGGTGCTGCAACTGCACCGCGCTTTGATCGCTGGCAAAATGAGAGAGTTCAACGTGAAGGTGGAGAGCCAATATCACGGTCACTGGTGAGTGACAACTATGGGATGCTTCTGGGGCTTGCGGAGAAGAGCGACGCGATTGTTTTTGGTCCGCTCGATCTCTTGAAAAGTTATGAGGAGGAGGGCCGCTTGCAGGTAGTGCCTTGGCCACTTGAAGGACCGAATACGCAGACAAGTTTAATTCGGATGAAAGAGCGGCACCTTCCTCCCGCAGCCGAACGTTTTATCGAGCTTGTGGTAGACTCTTCCAATCCAAATCGTACAACGAGCGCCGCATCAACTGCTGCCGAGTTAGGTGAGTATCCTAAAGCGCGCTAGGGGGATTGTGGCCGATAAGTTTCTGGGGTGGCTAGGGCGATAAGCAATAATACCCTTTAACTCGTATATCCAGCGTTCACCACCGGCAGCACCAACGACTCTCAAGCATGGCGCCTTCCATCGACCACCACCCGCCAGTAATTCTCCCTTAGCAGTATCACAACGTTTCGCATCACCATCATGGAGCAGCCACGTTAGGCCGCCAGTCCCAGCGGCCAGCCAATATCCACATAGGGCATCCTGCCGGTCATCCAGATGGGCAGGCATACAACGAGGCTAAACAGCAGTAATTGCTGTAGCCGTTGATCAGGCCATCGTCGCAAAAGTGTCGGTGAGCAGTAATAGAGCCCAGCCGCTATGAAGGGGATGAGCGAATAGAAGTACTTCATGAGATAGTTTGAGTTGCTCGTTTCTGTGTGGGGAACATATCAGTGACTTTTTGGCCATAGCCTAGAGCAGGTATTGCCATAGTAGGACGATCTAATCCATAGAGTCGGACGCTACAATGGCTGTAAGCCACTAATTTATATAAGAATGGCGGGCCTTTCCAGGCTTGACCGGCCGGCCTCCCAGTGCGGGCCTGCCTATTATGAGTAGGGCAAACTACACTTTTCGTTAGGCATAAGGTGAAGAATGCTAAGGGTTGTTGGGCAGGGCAGTGTTGGCGAAAGTCGAAGCCGAGCCCTGGCCGAACTGTTTGTTGACGGTTGTGGCTGCCAGTGGGGCATTGGGCGATGTACTGGAAGGGGGCGCCAAAGTCGAACGGATGCCGAACTGAAAGTGAATTTTGGAAGCCGAAACTTGGAGGTGTGTGGCGGATCTACGGTGGTATTTTCGATGCCTGATCATAGATATAATGAATTTACTTCGGCTATTGCTAAGTTCAGTTGTCTTCTCATTAACGGACGTAAAAAAGCTGAGAAGTTATCAATACGTAATACTCCAAGAGTGCCATAGGACATTCAAAAACCGGTATCTGAATAAGTTAAATGGGCGACAGCGCAGCGTCCCGCATCTTTAGCTTGATATAAGGCTTTATCCGCCAAGGTATATAACAGGCTTTGCGTTACGTTTTTCTGACGAGGCCCGCACGTCGACACGCCTATGGAACAGGTTAGTCGATCATGTGGCGAATTTTTACGGTGCGGTATTTCTAGGGTGGCAATGGCGTCACACACGCCTTGAGAAAAACTGAGTGCGTCATTCACGTTCGCAAAGCTACTCAAGATAACAAATTCTTCGCCCCCAATGCGAAAACACAAGTCACTCGCTCTATGGCATGTACTCTGTAGCACCTCGCCAACCCGTTGCAATGCTGAGTCGCCTTCCTCGTGGCCATAGGTGTCGTTATACAGTTTAAAACGATCAACATCCAACAAAAGAAACGCAAAGATCAGATTGCCGCGAGACGATCTTTTAATCTCGCTACCGACTATCTTATTAAAATGACGGCGGTTGTAAAGCCCAGTCAGATCATCATGGAGACTTTGACTGAGCGCCTCTTTAGCGTCTGTGATGTCGTACGATATGGCACACACGGCATAGATCATATTTTTATCATCGCGCAATGGGAATTTCACCGTGCTATATGTGTGTACCCCCCCATCCACATGCTCTACCATTTCTTCGGACTCTTGTGGGACCCCCGTTTCTATGACTTTCAGGTCATTATTCCACAGCTCTGTAGCAATCTCTTTAGGAAAAATGTCAAATACGTTTCGCCCAACAAAGTGGTTGTGATCAAATCCTTTTAGGACTTCAAAATGACGGTTTGCCATAAGCACATTACCTTCCCGGTCTTTCGCGGAAATAAGAACTGGTGCATTTTCCATCAGTGCGGATAGTACTTTTTCCGGCGATAACCGTTGATCAAATAATAGATTATCCAATTGCCCGTTCTCCCCTCGCTATATGCCAAGCTCAAATGCACTACACCTTTCACGTCGTGATAAGGTATTTCATGAGATTCGTCATCCCCTCTTGAAATCGTATTGAAAATAACCTTTCAAGTATGACAGCGGGTAAATAGCCAAAGATAGAGCTGTGATACTTTAAGCCAGTTTAGCCTACCTACCTATAGAATGTTCGCTTATGGGTCAAAAGAGAGCTAAAGAGGAAGTTTCGTGCTCATGCTGATACTGGCAAGTTAAATTGCAATTCTTGGTAGGGTGGTCACCTGAATACTTATAAAAGACACCGCGTCTCACCCGATATCATCAGTTACGCCGTTTGGCTCTACCTTAGATTCAATCTAAGCCATTGCCGGGATGCCGGCCACTAATTGAAGGCCCGCTTGCTGAAAGAGGTATCACCGTCAGTCGTGAAGCAACCCCTCA
>Ga0105355_10004994_pt1 | contig 11268 bp, 13 predicted proteins | sample GOMGulsemesocosm_2_FD_83508 | JGI IMG/M metagenome (GOLD analysis project Ga0105355, IMG submission 83508) | Methane-oxidizing microbial communities from mesocosms in the Gulf of Mexico - GOM9C Gulf of Mexico | ecosystem: Environmental > Aquatic > Marine > Cold seeps | place: Gulf of Mexico...
TGCTTTCCGCGAGTGATAAAATCTTGCAATGACATGTTATTCCTCATATTTCGCATAGAACGATATTTTGTATCAATTAAGCTACGTGTGAAAAAATATAATATTGGTAAGCGAAAAAGCCACATAATAAAGTAGCGCCTTCAATTCTATTAATGCGGCGAGTCCCTTTTAAATTCAAGCTCATTGCAATTAAAACAACTGTTGCACCTAGCATGATTAACATGTCTCTTGAAGCTGCTCCAGGGTCTATTTCTGATGGATTAATCATGCCAGCAAGAGATAATACGGCTAATAAATTGAAGATATTAGAGCCTATGATGTTCCCTAAAGCTAAATCGTCTTCACCTTTTAAAACGCCGGCAATACAAGCCGCTAATTCAGGAAGGCTGGTACCAATTGCAATTATGGTTAAACCAATCACTAAATCACTCATGCCAAAATGTTGCGCAATTTCAACCGCTGAACCAATTAAAAAATGTGAACTGATAGGTAATAAGATCAAACCAAAAATCAACCAAAAAATAGCTTTTTTACTGCTAACACCACTTGGTACATCACCACAAGCTTCAGCAACAAAAGGGTCTTCTTTTTTACCTTTTTGATTTTTCGCTATATAAATTAAGCCAAGAATAAAGATGATAAAACCAACCATCAAGGCGATGCCTTCAGGAGCTGAAAAGAAATTATCTGAAATCACATACCATGCAGCAATTGAAATAAGCATCAATATAGGCATTTCACGCTTTAATGTGGATGATGATACTAATAAGGGTTTAAATAGGGCTGTTATACCTAAAACAAGTAAAATGTTTGTTATATTCGAACCTATTGCATTCCCTACTGCGGTATTTGTTTTATCGGCTAAAGCGGCTGAAGCAGATACCATCATTTCGGGCGCTGATGATCCCATTGCAACAATGGTCAAGCCAACAATCAGTGTTGGGACACCCAGATTTTTAGCAATTGCGGCTGCGCCATATACAAATCTGTCTGCGCTCCAAACTAATGCGACGAAAGCGATAAGTAAAATGATACTTGGTAAAATAATAGGAGTTAACATGGTAAGTTAATTTCAAGCCAATATTTGAAGGATAATAACCTTAAATTCTAGCAAGAACTGCACTAAATGTATAATAGCAATCTTTAGTGTACCTGAAGTTATTTAGTTATGAATTTTCACAAATTGTAGGTTGAGTTGCTTTTTCTTACAAAATTTTACTTTTATTTTGTCCCATATTGATAAAAAAAGCTTAAAATACCCATCAGCGTTAATGTATTGGAGAGCGACTTGTCGCAAAACATAGTTGAAATCAAGGATGTGACCTTTACAAGGGGTGATCGTGTTATTTATAAAAACATGTCTTTTAATGTACCCAAAGGAAAAATTACAGCCATCATGGGGCCAAGTGGTATAGGAAAAACCACTATGCTTCGATTGATCGGTGGTCAATTAAAACCTGATTCAGGTGATATTTTATTTGAACAACAAAGTATTCCTAAAATGTCTCGTAAGATTTTGTATCAAGCTCGAAAAAAAATGAGTATGTTATTTCAAAGTGGTGCTTTATTTACGGATATGACTGTTTTTGACAATGTTGCGTTCCCGATCAGAGAGCATACATCTTTAAATGAAGAGTTAATCCGTATAATTGTATTGCTTAAATTAGAGTTGGTTGGTTTAAGGGGCGCTAAAAATTTAATGCCATCAGAGTTGTCTGGCGGTATGGCAAGACGCGCTGCTTTAGCACGTTCAATAGCATTAGACCCAGATCTTATAATGTACGATGAACCTTTTGCCGGACAAGACCCTATTTCTATGGGAGTTTTGGTGAAATTAATAAAATCTCTAAACAATGTACTTAACATTAGCTCTTTAATTGTTACTCATGATGTAACTGAAGTAATGAGTATTGCGGATCATGTTGTGATTATTGCTGATAAAGGTGTCATTGGTGAGGGCTCACCACAAGATATGTTGAAACATGAATCACCTTTAGTGCAGCAATTTTTGCAGGGATTATCTGATGGTCCTGTTCCATTTCATTTTGAAGCTAAAGATTATTCAAAAGATTTATTGTCTGAACAAAGCGAAGGAGACTACCAATGATCGCTTTTTGGCAAAATTTGGGTAAATCGACCATTGAGCGTTTAGCATCAATCGGCCGTGCAACAAGCTTATTATTAGGTGCGTTATTTAATGTGCCTAATATAAAAAAAGGCACGCCATTATTAATTAAACAGCTTTATTCTGTTGGTTTCTTATCGCTTATTATCGTTATCGTATCTGGATTGTTTATAGGTATGGTATTGGCATTACAAGGCTATACTGTTCTACAAGGCTATGGTGCAGAAGGTAGTTTAGGTCCTTTAGTGGCGCTCAGTTTACTTAGAGAATTAGGACCTGTAGTGACTGCATTGCTTTTTGCTGGTAGAGCCGGCAGCGCATTAACCGCAGAAATAGGGTTAATGAAAGCAACTGAACAATTAAGTAGTCTTGAAATGATGGCTATAGATCCTTTAAAAAGAATAGTCGCCCCGCGTTTTTGGGCGGGTATGATTAGCATGCCATTGTTAGCTTTAATTTTTTCTGCTGTTGGTATTCTCGGTGCACATTTAGTGGGTGTAAATTGGTTGGGTGTAGATACTGGCAGTTTTTGGTCAATAATGCAGGCTGAAGTATCGTTTGAAAAAGATATATTAAACGGAATAATTAAAACAGTTGTATTTGCATTTTTAATTACATGGATAGCGCTGTATAGAGGTTATGACTGTATTCCTACATCAGAAGGTATCAGTAGTGCAACAACAAAAACAGTTGTGCAATCTTCATTAGCAGTTTTAGGGTTTGATTTTGTATTAACTGCGATAATGTTTAGTAGTTAATAATTTATAAAAGTTTAGTTTTACAAGGTAAAATATAATGGTTTCAAGGAAAATAGAGATATTTGTAGGCTTTTTTGTTTCATTGGGTGTTCTTGCACTTATAATGTTGGCATTAAATGTCGCTAATGCGGGCATTGGCTCGAATGGTGAAACTTACACTCTTAAAGCAAAATTTGAAAATATTGGCTCTTTAAAAGTACGGTCGCCTATTAAAGTGGGTGGTGTTGTAATTGGTCGTGTGACAAGTATTTCACTAGATAAAAGTGACTATTTACCAGTTGTCGCAATGGAAATATCTACAGATTATAGTAATTTTTCTGAGACAACGGCGGTCAATATATTAACTTCAGGCATTTTAGGTGAACAATATTTGGGGTTAAACCCTGGAGTGTTAATTGGTGAGTCTGATGCAGATGATGAATTAAATGATTTATTTGGACAAGATGAATTAAAAGTATTGGTTGATGGCGATTTTATTACCGATACTAAATCAGCATTAGTTTTAGAAGAATTAATTGGTCAGTTTTTATTTAACCAAGGTGGCGAATAACCATGCTAAAAAAAATTACAGCTTTAGTTTTAACATCATTCATAATTTTATTTACTAATATTGCAACGGCACAAGTATCACTTGAAAACCCGTATGTTGCGATAAAAGAGATCGCAGGTAATACTTTTGATCGTTTAGCGAAAGATCAAAGTGTTATAAACAATGACCCAAATCACTTAAAGGTAGTCGTTGAAGAAGAGTTATTACCTTATATTGACTATAAGTACGCGGCATTAAAAGTACTTGGTAGTTATATAAGTAAAGTTAAAAATATTGAAGATAAGACTGAAAGAAAAAAAGAGTATGTGAAAATAAAGCGTTTTATAGGTGTATTTAAAGGGTATTTAGTAACAACCTATGCCGGTGTTTTTACGCAATATACAGATCAGGTTGTTAAATTTGATCCAGCTCAGAAGCTAGATAATAAAACAAAAGTAAAAGTGGGCACTCGTATTGTGGAACAAGGCAAGCCTGATATTCGCATTGCATTTAAAATGAAAAAAAGTAAAAAAGGCCAGTGGCGCGCATATGATATGGTTGCTGAAGGTATAAGCTTACTTGATGCCAAGCAAAGTGAATTACACGGTATTTTGCGTAAAGAAGGCATCGATCATGTGATCACGCTACTTGAAAATAAAAGTAAGCTTCCGATACAAGTTAAAGGTAAATAATTTTAATGGCCAAACTTAATTTAATGCGTGAATCAGATAATTATTTTAATTTATCAGGTGAGATGAGCCGTGAAACAGTTATGGCTCATTCTAATATAAAAAAAATTGCCTCTAAAGGTGATGATTGTATTAATTTTGACCTTTCAGAGGTATTAAGGGTTGACACTGCTGGCTTAGCTTGGTTAATTCACATATTATCTGAATTACGGCAGCAAGGCATTCGCCTTGAATTAAAAAATATACCTGAACAACTGCAAAAATTAATGCAATTAGGTCAGGTTAGTCACTTATTTGAGTAAAGAGCTAATGGAACCGAATCAAGTCGAAACAATATTAAAAGAAAGCCTATCACTTACAGAAGTTCGTGTTAAAGCAAATGGTAGCCATTTTGAAGTGATTGCAGTAGGTGATTGTTTTGAAGGCGTGAGTCGAGTTAAAAAACAACAGTTAGTATATGCACCATTAAAAGACTCTATTGCCGACGGTACTATCCATGCCGTATCTATTCGCGCTTTTACCCCTGTAGAATGGGAAAGAGAGCGCAAATTCATTCTTCCTCAATAAGGAGAATGAAATGGAAAAATTTATAATACAAGGTGGTAGCACGCTTGCTGGTGAAGTTACCATTTCAGGCGCAAAAAACGCCGCACTTCCTATCTTATTTGCATCATTACTTGCTAATAGTACGAGCACTTTCCTGAATGTGCCTAAACTACGTGATATTGAAACTACTGAAGCATTATTAAGCTGCCTTGGAGCTAAAATTAATTGGCAGGGCGATGCTTTGCTAATCAATGGTGCAACTGTTGATCAAACGCTAGCACCTTACGATTTAGTGAAAAAAATGCGCGCTTCGGTACTGGCATTAGGACCATTATTAGCGCGTTTTAGCGAAGCCCAAGTTTCGCTTCCTGGTGGGTGTGCTATTGGTGCAAGACCCGTTGATTTACATATCAATGGTCTCATTAAGATGGGCGCTGATATTGAGGTTGAAAATGGTTACATCAATGCTAAAGTTGCGGGTCGTTTAAAAGGCGCACATATCTTTATGGATATGGTCAGTGTCGGTGCAACCGAAAACTTAATGATGGCAGCCTCATTGGCTGATGGTGTGACTGTACTTGAAAATGCAGCTAGAGAGCCTGAAATCATTGATTTAGCGAAATACTTAATCGGTATGGGCGCTAAAATTAAGGGTGCTGGCACTGATCGCATTGAGATAGAAGGTGTTGAACATTTACAAGGTTGTGAACATAAAATATTACCAGATCGTATAGAAACAGGCACCTTTTTAGTTGCTGCGGCTATGTGTGGTGGTGAAGTATTGTGCAAACATACTGACCAAAGCTTAGACCCGGTTATTGAAAAATTACGTGCAGCGAATGCATTAGTCGAAGTCACTAATGATACGATTTATTTAGATATGCGTAATCGTGATTTAAAAGCCGTAAATATTAAAACCATGCCTCACCCTGGTTTCCCTACTGATATGCAAGCGCAATTTACAGCGCTAAATGTTGTAGCCCAAGGAAGTGCCACTATTACTGAGACGATTTTTGAAAATCGCTTTATGCATGTTCCTGAGTTACAACGTATGGGTGCAAACATTCGCCTTGAAGGTAATACTGCAATTTGTGGTGATACCCAACTGCTAACCGGTGCCCAAGTGATGGCGACTGATTTACGTGCTTCAGCGAGTTTAATTCTGACTGGGATCATAGCCAAAGGTGAAACAATCGTTGATCGTATTTACCATGTTGACCGAGGTTATCAAAAAATTGAAGATAAGCTGAGTGCTTTAGGGGCAAATATTAAAAGACGAAATGCTTAGATTTATTTAAATAAAGTATAAAAAACGCGTTAATCTTAACGCGTTTTTATTTTTAAAACTAATTAAGGTTATATAACAGGCTCTAATTCCATCACTGTTACTGCAATTGTTAACTTTTCATTGTCTCGAATTAATTCAAAATCTATCACAGTACCTGGCTTTGTATTACCAATTAGCTCTAAGGTATGTTGTATATTGAAAATAGATTTCCCATCTATTTTAGTTATGATATCCAGTTCTTTTAAACCAGCTTGCCAAGCAGGGCCCAGTGGATCTAAGTTATTGATTCTCATACCCGTTACTTTGGATAATTTATCTCTAATAGTCTCTCCTGAGCTGTCAACCGCTTCTGCAGTAAACCCTAAATATCCTCTAATAACTTGACCATATTTGATTAACTTATTCATCACATCTATAGCTATTGTGGAAGGTACTGCAAAGAAAATACCTTGAATATCAATATTACGTTTAGCTCTAAATTGAGCGGAATTAATACCTACTAGAATGCCATTTGAATTAACGAGCGCGCCACCAGAATTACCTACATTTATTGCGGCATCCATTTGTAATAGATTGGTATGAGAGCTTTGAGATATATTTTGTTTACCAGTTGCACTAATAATTCCTTGAGTAATAGTTTGTCCAAGGTTTAGCGGATTACCAATTGCTAATACAACATCACCTACTTGAGGTAAAAAGTCATCGTTTGTAGGTACAACTGGAAGTTGTTTTGCATTAATTTTTAATAATGCTAAATCGGTAACAGTATCAAAACCAACTAGTTGCGCATCATTAAATTGGCGTCCATCTGACAGAATAATAACAACTTGGTCAGCATTATTGATCACATGATAATTAGTTAATATATAGCCGTCATGAGACATTATTACGCCTGAACCAAGCTCTTGGGTTGTTCTTGGTCTGGTTGAATAACGAGATTGTCCGTTAAAGCTTTCGGAGTAAATAGTGACAACAGCGGGTGCTGATTTTTGTACCGCATTTGCAAAAGTTAAATGGGATTGCTTAATTGCCTCTGAACTTTCTATTGAAAACAGATCTATAGGCCAAAAGCTTGGGCGTAGAGAAGGCTTAATAAGCAAAACTAAAAAAGCAATGCCTAGTCCAATCAAGATAGGTGATAGTAAAAATTTTAAAGATTTAAGCACAAGAAATAAACTACAAGTTTCGAATATCTCTATGATGGCATAAATGACTTAAAATGACACAAAAAAAGAAACAATGCTGTGATTGTTTCTTTCTTAGTTTATGAGTAATTATGTTTTATTGAATTAATAAGAAAATAGACTCTCGGCCACGTTTTACACCTAAAACGATATTGCCATTCACATCTTTAAGTGAGTTAGTGAGCTCACGTAAATTAGAAACGCGCTTTCTATTTACTTGAATAATTACATCGCCTTGTTCAAAACCAACGCGTGCGGCTGGAGATCTTTCATCTACTTCAGTAACAACAATGCCTTTGATATTGTCATTTGATGTGCCGACTTCAAGTGCGCTGCCGCGTAGCATAGGATGAAGTTTGTCAGATTCTACTTTAGCAAGTTGTGCACCACGTAAAGTGACTTTTACTGTTTTATTTTTACCATTTCGAATTAATTGTAATTTTACTTTTTTACCTTCACCTAAAGTTGATATCTTACTGCGTAACTCTTGAAACCCTTGAATATCATTGTCATTAACAGCAACAATCACGTCACCGGTCTCAATTCCAGCCTCAGATGCTGCAGAATCTTCACTCACACTCATTACAATCGCACCTTGTTTGACATCTAGCTGCTGAGCTTTTGCAATGCCGGCATTAAGTGTTCTGCCTGAAATCCCTAAAGTGCCACGCTTAACTTCACCATGTTCTACTATTTGGTCTACTAAGTTTTTCATCATGTTCGATGGAATAGCAAAACCAATACCAACATTACCACCTGATGCACCTAATATAGCTGTATTGATACCGATTAATTCACCTCGTAAATTAACTAAAGCACCACCTGAATTACCTTGATTAATAGCTGCATCTGTTTGAATAAAGTCTTCGTAACCTTCTATGTTTAGTCCACTTCTACCCATGGCGCTGACAATACCTGAGGTTACTGTATGGCTTAAGCCGAATGGGTTACCAATAGCAACGGTAAAATCACCGACTCGTAGCTTATCTGAATTAGCGATTTTAATTTCAACTAAGTTATCCGCATCAATTTTTAACAATGCGACATCAGACTCTTTATCTGTACCAACTAGCTCGGCTTCATACTCACGGCCATCATGTAGTTTAATGATTATTTTTTCGGCATCTTGAATTACGTGGTTATTTGTTACCACAAATCCTTCATCAGCATCAATGATGACACCAGAACCTAAACCGCTAAAAGGTTGTTTTTGGCTTCTTTGTTGTCGAGGATTACCAAAGAAAAACTCTCTCGGGTCGACTCTACGGCGAACTTCTTTTGCACCGGTTACATTTATACTGACAACGCCGGATGTAATTTTCTCTAACATAGGTGCTAGAGTAGGGAGTTGTTGTCCATTTACTGCAACCGGTAGTTTTGCTTGGCTAATACTTGGGTTAATTAAAAGGCTTGAAGAAAGAATAATGGCACTTAATAATGTTAATTTTGTTTTCATAGTCTAAATGTACTCCAGTTTAATACTTCATCAGAGATATTAAATTATTCGTTTAATATCTCTGAACTTACTTATAAAGACTATGGGGTTAAAAAAAAGTTCATCAAGATAAAGTTTTTAGCCTTATCTAAATGTAAGGAAATATTTAAGCAGTCGGCTCTTTTACTTGTTTAGCCTCTTTTTCACCTGAAAAAATACCAGAGTGCTCTTGTGCATAATCCATTGGTTGCGCATCAGTGATACTGTTATGCGCTTTAGGTTCAGCTAGTTGATCAAGTGATGCTTGTAATTGCTCAGTTGTTTCTTTTGAAAAGAAAGGCATGGTCTCTTTTGTATTATCAACTAATAGTAGTTTATTGGTTTGCTGTACATGAGTGGCCAGTTGTTCGTAATTATCTTTCATTCTACCAACTAGTTTATCAGTGTTGGCTAAATGATCTGCGACATCTTGTTTATATTGCTCTAATTCATTTTTTGCTTTCTCTACTTCTTTTTCTAATTCATCATTTTCGTATTGACGTTTAGTAAAAACAGTACCAACAAAAAAACTAGCGATAGCGGTGATCACCAAAAAAGAAAGCCAAGTGATTGTTGTCATAAAAATACCCCTGTAATAGAACGAAAAGAAAAATAAGTCATTAACTATAAATATACGCTTACTTGGTCATCGTGTTAATATAAAAAACATAATTAATGTTATTTATTAACCCAGCTTAAGTATATTTATATGACTCCTTGGCAAAAATATCAATTAGACCTTCAAAGTGACGATTTTCATTATGATGTAGCACAAGAAAATGCAGTAAAGCATTTACAGCGTTTATATGATGATTTGCAAAATGTACCAGAAGTTAAAACTGGTTTTTTATCTCGAATCTTTAAAGTAAAACCAGCAACAAATAATATTAAAGGGTTATATTTTTGGGGGGGAGTGGGTCGTGGTAAAACTTACTTAGTTGATACCTTTTATGATGCGTTACCTGGTGAGCGTAAAATGCGGATTCACTTTCATCGATTTATGCATCGCGTACATGACGAGCTAAAAAAACTAAATGATGTTGCTAACCCTCTGGAAAAAGTAGCCGATAGCTTTAAGGCGCAAACAGATATTATTTGTTTTGATGAATTTTTTGTTTCTGATATTACTGATGCCATGCTGCTAGGCGGGCTTATGCAGGAATTATTTAAACGAGACATTATTCTTGTTGCTACTTCTAATATTATTCCAGATGATTTATATAAGTATGGTTTACAAAGAGAGCGTTTTGTACCTGCGATCGAATTAGTTAATGCTAATACAATCGTAGTCAACGTAGATTCGGGCATTGATTATAGGTTGCGTACTCTTGAGCAAGCGGAGATATTTCATAGCCCACTAGATGAGCAAGCTGATAGAAATTTATATGAATACTTTACAAAGCTTTCACCAGAGCTTGGACACAAAGAGCAACAAATCGAAATTGAAGGTAGAATGCTTAATACCCGAATGGAAGCCGATAGCATTGTAATGTTCGATTTCACTGAGTTATGTGAAACAGCCCGTAGCCAAGTAGATTATATGGAAATCAGCCGTATATATCACACGGTACTTCTATCAAATGTAAAAATCATGGGCAGACAAAATGATGATGCAGCCAGACGTTTTATCGCTTTGGTTGATGAATTTTATGAGCGAAATGTTACTTTAATAATTTCTGCTGAGGCTGAATTAACTGCGCTATACGAAACAGGAATGTTAGATTTTGAATTTAGACGCTGTATAAGCCGGTTGCAAGAAATGCAATCATTAGAATACTTATCAAGAGAACATTTAGCCTAATAAATCTGCTGCGCAGCTTTATTGAAGGCCACTGCGTGGCAAACCTTAATAAATGATTAAAGTTTGGATGTTGAGATGTACTTTAAAGTTCATTCAATTTGATTTTGTATCATTGATTTATTTTAATGATGAAGTTTTTTGGTTGTTTGAAACAAGTTATCAGATTATAGAATGAGTAGAAAAACGATACAGGTACAGTTCAGAATAACCAGATTTTTTCATTTCCTGAGGCCCATAATATTCCAATCACGCCGCTATGTCTAAAATTCTATTCAGTTCACTTAAGCTATGATGGATATCATGATGTATTTTCGATAAAACATAGTTTTTGGGTGTTGAGGCAAATAACCAAATAAATAACCCTAAAGTGGGGAAGGCTAAAAGGAGTGTGATCATTTGAACAAGACCAGCTTCACCATGCATCCAATACAAGGGAGTTAATTGCTTAACAATCCAGCTTGAAATAGTTATTGGAATAATCGTTGAAAATAGAAAGGCAATGACAAATCGAAGTGTACTTCCTAATATTCTAAGTTTACCTAAGAGGTTGTAGAGGTTTTCCGAAACAGTATTGGCAGTTTTTTGTAAGTTGGTTAAGAATTTTCGGAGCATAGCATTATTTCCATATATAGAATCTGTGTCATTATATGAAATAGTTTATTTACTCTATTAATTTGACATTAAAGCGATCATTTTAATCTTAGTTCAATTCCGCGTAGCGGTTTTTAATAAAATTGCGAAGCAAATTTATAATTTATGTTGCTTTTATCATCAACATCACTATAATACGCAAACTTTCAGAATTATTAGTGCTAACTTGATTAGTATCTAACTGAAGTAATAGGCACTGATTTGGATATCAAGTCGTGCTAAA
>Ga0105355_10004995_pt1 | contig 11267 bp, 10 predicted proteins | sample GOMGulsemesocosm_2_FD_83508 | JGI IMG/M metagenome (GOLD analysis project Ga0105355, IMG submission 83508) | Methane-oxidizing microbial communities from mesocosms in the Gulf of Mexico - GOM9C Gulf of Mexico | ecosystem: Environmental > Aquatic > Marine > Cold seeps | place: Gulf of Mexico...
TATACTGTACAGCTAACAATTCGTTAATGATATTTATATTCTAGTACATAATAAAAGTCAGGTTGATATTATTCAACAAATAATGCAATTAAATTAGCATTCAAATATCTGTAAGTAAAACAGAGAGAAAGATGTTAACTCGCTTTATTATAAAACAACGCTAACACTCACTTTATAATAACTATACTAATAGCGATTTTCAGGTATCATTAAAAAGAAGCATACAATTATTTTTAATGATAAACCAATGGACGATATTACTTTACAAGATAATATTATTTATAATTTCGTTGGTGTTAAAAAAGGAATATTGTAAAAATGGAAAAAAAAAATAAAAACACCATTACAACTGACATTAGTCCGCATTCTCACAGTAACCGCATCGCTACAAATGACAAAAAGACTAAAAGCAATTCATCTCCATTAACCACTCAAATGCAGTTATTAAGTTTAGCAAAACAATTTGTATTAGATGGCGGCCTTTTGCCATCTGAGAAACAAGTTCCTTTGGAGGATAGAGCACGTAAACGTGACAGACTATCTCATCTGAGAAAACAGCAAAACCTTGAAGCTATCATTCAAAAAACAATCTCATTTTGCTCAGGTGATGAGATTACTGATCGCGCAGACCAAGATTGGTTTAATAGTTTTACGACATTAGCTGAGGATATCAGTAATCACACCATGCAAGATTTATGGGCCAAAATATTGGCAGGCGAAATTACCCACCCAGGATCTTTTTCATTAAAATCGTTAACGATTTTTCGTAAGATGAGTGTTAATGATGCCAGATTATTGGCAAAAGCATGTAGTCTTGCAGTTAAAGATCCCAGCAAAAAAAATATACGTATTATTTCGAGCGCCTATCAAACGCCGGGATTTTTCAATATATTTAACAAAAATAGAGATAAAAAAATAAATTTAAGTCAGTTTGGATTAAGTTATGCTGAACTACTGACTTTGGCAGAGAATGATCTTATTTTTATCCAAGAAACGGAATCAAACACGTTAGACAAGAATGAAGAATTACACTTTACTTTTCATAGTGTGCCACTAACCTTTTCTGCATTAAAAAGTCATTGTGTGGTTAATTTTTATAAATTTACGCCTATCGGCGCTGAACTTGCCTCACTTATTGCTGATAACCCAAACAATGAATATTTAAATTTGCTAAAAAGTGAATTCAGTACTCATTTTTCCATAAAAAGCTAAAGAAAAAACACTTATATAGGGAATGATTAACATAACCTATATTCCATCACCATCGGTATGTAATCCACATTCTCTCTGTCCTCCAGAAAAACGCGTATCACTTTCATCCATACCTAATGTTAACGGTTTCGTACTATGCACATCACCTACTGATACATAACCTTGATCCCATAATGGGTGATAGGGTAAACCATGTTTAGTTAGATATTGATGTATGTCTCTATTGGTCCAATCTATTATGGGGTGCACTTTAAAACGGCCACGCAAGATATTAACAACAGATAAACTCTCACGATGCTCGGATTGCTGACGACGCACGCCAGAGAACCATGTACCAGCGGCTAGTTCACTTAATCCTTGCTCCAATGGTTCTACTTTATTACGACGGTTGTAAGCTTTAAGTGCCGTTGCATCTGTATTCCATTCTTCACCATATTTAGCCTGCTGCCATGCCGCACTTTCTTTTGCACTATAGACATGAAGATTTAAATTTAACCGTTCAGTTAATTGCTCAATAAACTGATATGTTTCAGGGAATAAGTGCCCAGTATCTGTGATTATTACCGGAATATTTGCATCTACTTGTGTCAACATATGTAACATCACAGCAGATTGAATACCAAAACTTGATGATAAAACAAATTGAGATGGTAAATTCTCCATTGCCCATTCTACGCGGGCAATGGCTGACTCTTTTTCCAATAAATCATTCCACTGATTTAACCATGGTTCAGGTAATGATGAGGGAAAACGGTTATTAATCGCCGGTGTGATTGCATTAATCATGAAAATCCCTTTTGCTAATTTTTACTTCACTAACAATATTGGCGCGAATAGTAAAATCACCAAATCCCTCGGTGTCGTTACGTTCATTTGACCAACGTTCAACCAGAGTATCTATTTCTGCTAAAATGGTTAGATTATCAATGCCACCTCTATATAACTTAGGGATACGAGTGCCACCATGGTTACCACCTAAATACATATCATATTTATCTGGCCCTTTACCAACCAAGCCAATTTCAGCCAACATTGCACGTCCACAACCATTTGGACAGCCGGTAACTCTTAAAATCAGGTGTTCTTCCGATACATCATGCTTAGTTAAGATACTTTCTACGTCAGTTACTAACCCAGGTAAATAGCGCTCTGCTTCAGCCATTGCTAATGGGCATGTAGGAAAAGCAACACAGGCCATTGAGTTTTGACGTTGCGGCGTTGTTTCATTCTTTATCAAACCATGCTGACGCGCTAATTGTTCGATCTTCGCTTTATCTTGCTCGGCAACACCCGCAATAATTAAATTTTGATTTGCTGTCATTCTAAAGTCACCTTTGTGTACCTTAGCGATTTCAGCAACACCTGTTTTAAGTGGTTTACCTGGATTATCAATTAAACGGCCATTCTCAATAAATAGTGATAAATGATGTTTTCCATCAATACCTTCTACCCAACCAAATCGATCACCACGGAATGTAAATTCATAAGGGCGACTTTCTGTGAACTGAATATCGGCACGTTTTTCAACTTCAGCTTTAAACGTATCAATACCAACACGATCTAAGGTGTATTTAGTTTTCGCATTTTTACGGTTTACTCGATTCCCCCAATCTCGTTGTGTTGTAACTACTGCCGCAGCAACTTCTAGGGTATTTTCTAAAGTAACAAAACCAAAATCATCAGCCTTACGCGGGTATGTTGATTTATCACCATGAGTCATGGCTAAACCACCACCAACAAGTACGTTAAAGCCTATCAACTTGCCATTTTCAGCGATAGCAACAAAGTTTAAGTCGTTAGCATGTACGTCTATATCGTTTTGTGGAGGTATAACGACCGTTGTTTTAAACTTACGAGGTAAATAATTCTTACCTAGTATAGGTTCAACATCGTCAGCTTCAGTACCACCTTCTATTTTTTCACCATCTAACCAAATCTCAGCATATGCCCGCGTTTTTGGGAGTAAATGTTCACTGATTTTTTTCGCCCACTCATAGGCTTCTTGATGTAGTTCAGACTCAATAGGGTTACTGGTACATAAGACATTGCGGTTAACATCTCCTGCCGTCGCAATAGCATCAATGCCATATTCATTTAATGTTTGATGCATTAATTTAATATCAGGTTTTAACACACCATGAAACTGAAATGTTTGACGTGTGGTTAAACGAATACTTCCGTAGCTTGTTTTATCATGGGCAAATTTATCAATCGCCAGCCATTGTTTAGGGGTAATAATACCACCGGGCATACGAGCTCGAAGCATTACATTGTGTAGAGGCTCTAACTTTTGTTTTTGACGTTCAGCACGAATATCACGGTCATCTTGCTGATACATACCGTGTGTCCGAATTAATTGGTAATTGTCAGGTGTAAAACCACCTGTCATTTTATCTGCTAAATCATCAACAATAGTGCCTCGTAAATAATTACTTTCGGCCTTCAAACGTTCATTATCAGCATGTTTACCTTCAACAATCAGTTGTTGTTCGTTCTTTGACTTACTCATTAATAAACATCCTTTTGATAACGTTTGTTGCTACGTAATGATTTTAAATATTCTTCTGCTTGTTCAGCCGTTAAGCCACCTTGCTCTGCGATTATATCGACTAAAGTATGGTGCACATCTTTCGCCATTCGATTAGCATCGCCACAAATATATAAATGTGCACCTCGCTCTAACCAAGAAAACACCTCTGCCGCGTTTTCTTTAATACGGTCTTGAACGTATACTTTTTCTACTTGATCTCGAGAAAAAGCAACATCCATTTTAGTTAATAATCCTGACTTTAAATAAGCTTGCCATTCGACTTGATATAAAAAGTCTTGAGTAAAGGTTTGATCGCCAAAGAACATCCAGTTATCACCTGTGGCATCCGATGCTTCACGCTCTTGCATGAAAGCTCTAAACGGCGCAACACCTGTGCCTGGGCCAACCATAATGACTGGTGTGTCAGCGTTTTCAGGTAAGCGAAAATTATCATTGTGTTCAATAAAGACTTTAACCGTGCCGCCTTCATCAAGGTGCTGTGTTAAAAAGCTTGATGCGCCACCTAAACGTAATTGGCCTTCATATTCATAGCTCACTAAACCAACCGTTAAGTGAACTTCTTCTTCAACCTCTGCTTGGCTAGAAGCAATAGAATATAAGCGTGGTGTAATTTTACGTAAGGCATCAACAAATTGCTGTGCATTAACGTTGGCAGGTGCTTGTTTAACAATATCAACAACTTGGTGATTTGCTGTAAAGCTACGCACTGCATTTTTATCTTCAACTAACGCTAATAGTGATATATCGCCAGAAATATTTGCCCAAAATTCAAGAAACGCTGGCGCGGTTTGGGTAATCTCTAAAGACGAAGTAAGTGCTTGCTTTAAAGATATTTCTTGCTCTGAACCGTTTAACTTAACCGTTACATTTTCATTCTCATCAAGAGACAATGCCGAGATTAATTCAGCAACTAGCGAACTGGAGTTTTCAAACCACACTCCTAAGGCGTCGCCTGGTTGATAAGTTAGCCCTGATTCACCCAAGTCAATTTCAACATGGCGTACATCTTTAGCTGAATCTCGACCGGTAATTTTCTGACTCACTGACAACTCAGCCGCATACGGGTTTTGTTTGTTATACTGACTTTCAACTATTCCAGCCACAGGAAGATTTATAACCGATGCCAACGAATCTGACGATGGCTTTAAATCATCCTTTAGTGTTTCAATGATATTGACAGACCAAGCAGCGCAATCTTCTTCGTAATCAACATCACAATCAACACGAGGTGATACTTGCTTGGCACCCAACGCCTGTAAACGTTCATCAAAGTCTTTACCTGTTTGACAATAAAATTCATAACTACTGTCACCTAGTGCCAGAATACTATAATTTAAGCTTGGCAATTTAGGTGCTTTTTTAGAATTTAAAAACTCATGAAATGCAATGGCATCATCAGGTGGCTCGCCTTCACCATTGGTGCTAGTAACAATCAGCAAGTGTGATTCTGTTTTTAAGGTTTTTACTTTATATTCAGCAATATTTTTTAAATTAACCGTAATACCTGCAGCTTCTGCATCTTTAGCTAATTGTCCGGCAACACCTTTAGCATTACCCGTTTGCGAAGAGAATAAAATAGTTAACGTTGCAGCTACCTGTGTTTGTACCGCCGTAGGTAATGTAGCAACGGGGCTACCTTCACTTTTCGCAGCTAAATAACCACTTGCCCATGCAAACTGCAAAGGCGTGTAATTACCAATAGTTTCTTTTAAAGATGCTAGTTGATTAGCATCTAACATTGTCTGATTCAAATTCTGCTGACCTGGCAACATAACGTCAATTCGCCCATTTCAAAATAATGAATAAATGATAGTCGTTGTCATGTAAATGTTAAAAGAATAGAAAATGATTTTTTATTCCAAAAAAGAATAAGAGGTTTATTATGGCCAACTTGTATTTGTATAAGGGCGTAATAAATAACATATAGTCATACAAACAAAGTACAACAATCGAATACTCTGGTGTTTACTTAAGTTCATATTACTGTTTTACCGCAACACTCAGACTAAATTGGAGTCTCTGATTACTCGATACTGATACTGACCTTTTGACTTAATATTTTGTTAAGATATAAAATGACTTAAACAAAAAATGAAGAGAATTATCATTACCTATTTAGTGAAAATATTAACTATCTTTGTGCTGATATTTTCAGCTACATTTGCCAATCAGAGTTTTGCTTTAGGCAAAATGGGTCACCAACTTGTTTGTCAATTGGCCTTTGATAATTTGCCTTCTACTCAGCAGCAGAAAATTACTGAATTGCTATTGGAATTGCCTAAAAAGCATCAAAAGATTATTAACAAATATAATTATAGAAATAAGAATGCGCCTATTTCATTTGCCCAAGCCTGCACTTGGGCCGACGCAATAAAAAAACTCCCAGAATACGACAAATATAAATCTTGGCATTATCTTAATGTTTCAAGAGAAAGCACATCTATTGAGCTAACATCTTGTCGTGAAAATTGTCTAATACAAGCTATTCTATATCACCAACAGCAACTTTCACTCGAAAAGCAATCTTGGAACAAAACAAAAGCGTTAATGTTTTTAGGTCATTGGCTCGGCGATATCCATCAACCTTTACATGTCAGTTTTGCCAGTGATTTGGGCGGAAATAAAAATAAAATAATAACGAAAAATAAGACATGCAATAACCTACATTGGCTTTGGGATGAGTGTTTATTGTATGGAAATAACAACCGTTTAAAGAAGGAAAAAATCTTTGATGTGTTGTATAAAAAATTAACACAACATTGGCAAAAAAATAATATTTCACAATGGCAAGACTCGTCTGTAACCGAGTGGGCTACAGAATCTCTAACTTTAGCCCGATCTCCGAGCTTGCTTTATTGCAAAGTAGACATTAATGGTCACTGTCAATCAATGTCAAATAACACCATTAAATTACCTGATAATTACTACAAAAAACACACCATAGTTTTGGAACAAAGAATATTAAAAGCCAGTGTAAGACTAGCCAAACTTATTGAAAGCTCATTACTCTAATACACTAACTCCTTCAATAATTTGCTTATTAAATTACGAGTGTCGTTGTAAGTACTCCTAATTTATCTGCAGCTCAGTTTATAACGAGAGACGATTATTGAATAATTTATACGGTTTGGAGCAGTCATGTGAACGAGGTATTGCGTACATGGGCACACTAAAACCATGAAGGCTGGAATCCTTGGAATAGCCAGAACATGTCACTCTTTCATATCCAAATGACTGTAATATTGCTTACATGAATGCAAGTACATAACTTTTGTCTGGAACATAAAAAAGCGAGCTTTCGCTCGCTTTTTTATGTTAATAAGGTTCAACTAAATATAATTGAAGCTTATTTATCACCAACTTCAGCAGGAGCTGCTGGTTTTTGAATTTCTAACAATTCAATTTCAAACTCTAAAACTGAGTTACCAGGAATACGTGGTGGGCTTCCTACAGGACCATAAGCTAAATCAGAAGGAATAGTAAATTTATATTTGGCACCAACAGACATCAATTGAACGCCTTCAGTCCAACCACGAATAACGCGGTTTAATGGAAATACTGCGGGTTCGTTACGATCATATGAACTATCAAATGTATCACCGTTTAAGAAAGTTCCTTTATAATGAACTTTAACTGTATCCGTTGCGGCTGGTTTTTCACCTTCAGCTGCCGTCATAACAACATACTGAATGCCAGATTCTGTAATTTTCACGCCTTCTTTTTTCGCATTTTCTTCTAAGAATGCTTGCCCTTTAGCTAGACTTTCTGCTGCTGTTTTTTCAGAAAGCTCTGCTTGTTTTGCTTTCATAGTGTCGCCAAGTTTGGTTAACAACGCTTGAACTTCTTCTTTTTCTATTTGAGACTCACCTGCTAACGTATCGGTAAAACCTTTCACGATAATTTCTTGCTCAAGCGTCAGGCCCATTTTACTTTGCTCTTCAAGATTACGCTGCATGTACATACCCACTGAAGCACCAAGGCTATACGCTTGTTTTTGAACTTCTGTTTCTAATACCAACGCTTTTTCTTCTTGTACTGCAGGTTGTTGACAACCCACAACTGTAACAAGTGCCATAGCAACCAAGGTAGGTTTAAAAAATTTCATACTATCTCCATTATTATTATCAGTAGGAGAATTTTCTCAAACTGCGGTTAAATTTGTGTATTGTTATTCAATGCGGCTTATACTAACGATAAATAGCGCCGGAGAAAAGTATTAATATTTTGTTAAAATGTAACTTTTGGTTTTTCACTATTACTTTGATTTGTATGCTGACATCTTGCCAACCGTCGGGAAGTAAACCAGCTAAACGTTGGCAGCATTCCATCGAAGGGGCTTATGCTGCAAATATTTCTAATGATGCAAAGCTAAGTGTTGTGTCATCAATTCATCATGGCATTAGCTTGTGGGATTTAGAGAATAACGCACTTAAATACAACTGGTCACAACAACAAGACAGTGCCGATAATTTAGTCTTAGCGGCCGATATTTCAGATAATAATAGTCATGTACTTACCGCAAGTAGAGATAATTTTGCTTTATGGAATACATCAACTGGACAGTCAGAAGGGTATTGGAAAGTTCGTAATTCTAATATTAGAGACATTGCTATTTCCAATAATGGCAATCATGCTTTAATTGGCAAGGGCAATGGTACTGTCGTACACGTCACTATTGATACGGGTCGTCGTTTAGAATTCTTAGGTCATCAAGAAAAAATTAATGCCGTCGACATGTTACCTAATGGCAGAGTCGCCATTTCAGGAGCAAATGACTTTGTTGCCTATGTTTGGGATACACAAACAGGCCAAGTAATTTATCGTTTTAATCACCCCAGTAGAGTAACCATGGTTGCCTTAGACGCTAAAGGTCGATATGCCTTTACTGCTGATAGTAAAAAATCAGCAAATATTTGGGATTTAAAAACGGGTAAGTTAGTCAATTCATTAAAGTATTTTAATCGTCAGGAAGTTTTTAGTAGTATCCAATTTTCTAACGACGGTAAGTTGCTGTTAACAGGTGCTCCTTCACGAAAAGTCAGTTTATGGGATATTGCGACTGGAGAACGAAAAACAAGTTGGCGCGTAACACCACGAGAAGATATTCGCCCAGCTGGTGCTGTTGTATATAGTGCGGTTTTTCGAGATAATAACCATATAATTACCGAAAGCTCATCAGGATATGCCGAGTTATGGCAAATAAATAAATTATGACTTCCTTTGAAGAATTAAAAAAAAGTATTGAAGGGTTAGAATCTCGAAATGCCTTTCAAGACGATGTAATTGAACAATTAAATAGTGAACTCGCTGTTCACCAAACGCAAATATCTGAATTAAGAAGTCAATTGGAATTAATTGCCAATAGAATAAAAGATGCAACTCCACAGCAAGATAGCCAACTCTCTGTTGAACCACCGCCACCACATTATTAAACGTTACCTGCTTAACTACTCTTGTTTAAAAACCCCAATGACTTGCTCTTGTGGTCTGATTTCTTTGGCAACTTGGGCCTCTGGTTGCTTCATTTGAACTCCACAGTTAACGCAGGTAACCGTCTCTATTCCCTGTTCTTTGGTTAATGCTAACGTATCCATTGCATTACACTTTTGGCATATTGCGCCAGCGATAAATCGTTTTTTCACAGTGACCATTCTTATCATGATTTCAATGATTACATTTTACCTTGAATAAGGCCTATGCGACAATAGCTACCTTATACCAATTTCATTAAGTTGTTGTTCACTTTTACTGCTGAAAATACTCCAAAGCATCGTTGCTCACAATCCCAATATCCCACTATTGGTTAACCGCGTATCTTGCCTTGAGTTATTTTTCTATGCACATTATCGTCACAAATTTAATGAAAATGGTATTATCAAAAATTGAATCTTTAGAAGGAATAGTTCATTGATCACAGCCAGTAATTTAAGCTTAGATAGAGGTGCAAAAAACCTTATCACATCGTCTAGCTTTACAATCCATCCCTATCATAAAGTGGGGTTAGTGGGCGCAAATGGCTGCGGCAAGTCTTCTTTATTTGCCGCATTACTTGGTGAATTACAGCCAGACATGGGCGACTTAACTATGCCTTCAAGTTGGGCTGTTGCTACCGTTAAACAAGACACCCCAGCCCTTGAACAATCCGCGTTGGATTATGTAATGGATGGCGATAAGGAATTTCGTCAACTTGAACAAAAATTAGAACAAGCAAGAGTTGATGATAACGGTAATTTAGAAGCAACGATTATCAACCAAATTGATGCCATTAACGGTTATAGCTTACCGGCTCGTGCTGGTGAGCTTTTACATGGCTTAGGTTTTTTGCAGCACCAGCTCGTTAATGCCGTTAAAGATTTCTCGGGTGGCTGGCGCATGCGTTTAAATTTGGCTCAGGCCTTAATAAGTCGTGCTGATTTATTATTACTCGATGAACCTACCAACCATCTAGACCTTGATGCCGTTATTTGGCTGCAGCGCTGGTTAAAACGTTTTGATGGTACATTAGTTTTGATATCCCATGATCGCGACTTTCTTGATGACGTGATAGGTCAAATTCTGCACATTGAACATAAGCAGGCTAAATTGTACTCTGGCAACTATACTGCCTTTGAAAGACAACGTGCTGAACATTTAGCGCAACAAGACGCGCAATATCAAAAACAACAAAAAGAAGTGGCTCACTTAACCTCGTTTGTTGACCGCTTTCGTGCCAAAGCCAGTAAAGCCAAACAAGCACAAAGTCGATTAAAACGACTACAAAAATTACCAGATCTTGCCCCCGCACATGTTGATAGCCAATTTACTTTTAGCTTTGAAAAACCAGAAACATTGCCTTACCCGCTATTAAAGCTAAAAGATAGTGACTGTGGTTATGATCAAGAAACTATTATTCTCAAACAAGTCGCCTTAACACTTGTGCCTGGCAGCCGTATTGGCTTATTAGGACGAAATGGAGCAGGTAAGTCTACGTTAATTAAATCACTTGCCGGTGAATTAACTTTAATGGCTGGAGAGCGTTATTGTGCTCAAGACTTAACTGTTGGTTATTTTTCTCAACATCAGTTAGAACAGCTGCATATGAAGAGCAGTGCTATTGATCATATTATCAGAGCAAAACCTGAAGTAACACTATTACAAGCGCGTTCTTTCCTAGGCCGTTTTGGCTTTAGTGGTGATCAAGCTTTAGACTCTGTTGGTAGCATGTCTGGTGGCGAAAAAGCCCGCTTGGTTTTAGCTCTTATTGTTTTAGAAAAGCCGCAGTTATTATTACTTGATGAACCCACTAACCATTTAGATTTGGAAATGCGTCAAGCGTTAGTTTTGGCGTTACAAGACTTTGATGGCGCAATCATACTTATTGCCCATGATCGCTTTTTATTAGAGTCATGTGTAGATGAGTTTTATCTGGTTGCTAATGGCCAGGTTAGTGATTTTTCTGGTAATATTGATGATTATCAACAATGGTTAAATGACGATAAAAAATCGACTTAAAAAAATGCCAAAA
>Ga0105355_10005000_pt1 | contig 11263 bp, 9 predicted proteins | sample GOMGulsemesocosm_2_FD_83508 | JGI IMG/M metagenome (GOLD analysis project Ga0105355, IMG submission 83508) | Methane-oxidizing microbial communities from mesocosms in the Gulf of Mexico - GOM9C Gulf of Mexico | ecosystem: Environmental > Aquatic > Marine > Cold seeps | place: Gulf of Mexico...
AAGTTTGTTGAGCAATACGTTCCCAAAGGTAAGTCACCTATGTGTGGCAACAGTATTGGCCAAGATCGCCGCTTTATTAACAAATACATGGCTGATTTCGAAGATTTTTTCCATTACAGAAATTTGGACGTCAGCACTGTGAATGAGATGGCTCGTCGATGGAAACCTGAAGTATTAGATAAAGTGGTGAAAACTGGTGCCCATTTGGCTCTTGATGATATTAAAGAGTCTATTGAAGAGCTTAAAGTGTATCAAGAACACTTCTTTAAATTATAGAGATTCGCACTAAAGTCGCCACACTAGCAGCAATGATTGCGTTAATGTGGCTGTCTATTTTTAGTTATTGATAATGGTTAAATATTATCGATAAACTCCCTCAATAAGCCCTTAACTTCTTCACTCTTAAGTGCATTTCCATGCTTTAATTTTTTCGCAATATGAAGCTTTTTATTTAATGATATACTCTTGTCGTAGAGCTTTTGACTTAATAATGCGGGTGTTACTTTATCTTCTTCACCAACGAATACAAATAATGGTCCTGAGTATTGCTGAACTATTTTTTCGTTTCCAGCACCTCTTAATTTCTCTATTACATTAATAGAATAAAATATCTTCGCATACCAAGGTACTAAACCATTAATCCAATCATTGGTATTGGTCGCAGAAGCTTCTAAAATTAAGCCGTCAATTTTTTCATTTATAGCAATATTGCCCGCAATAAAACTACCTAAGGATAAGCCGTGAATAATTATCTTTTTATTTGTCTGCTTAGTGACAAAGTTAAAAGTCTCTAAACCGTCGCTAGATAGGTTCTCCATTGTTGGTTGGCCTTCGCTGCCGCCAATACCTCGGTGATCTAACCAAACAATATCGGTATTTAACGCTAATAACTGTGGTAAAAATGTTTCATAGTGCTTTTTAATACGCATTGAATTACCAGAAAAGTAGATAATTACTGCATCAGAGTTTTTCTGCTTAATCCATAGCCCTTTGGCTTTTGTATTGTCGCTACGGGTTAGACTTAATGGCTCAACTTTTATATCGCCTTTAAGCGCGCCTATTTTAGTTATATCCTGCTCGCTTAATAATGACAATTTGTCATCTTGTAAAATGATGTTCTTTTCACTAACGTTAATAGCACAAGATTGAACTGCTATGATTAGGAATAAAATGAATAATTTATTAATGATTTTCATTGAGAGTCCGGTCCTAGTTAGCGATATTAAAGTCATCAAAATTCGAGAAACCTAAGCCCACTGAAATAGTGGAGCCTTTAGTTAAGGTAAACTCTACGCCAGTTGTCGCTTTTAAACCTGCTACCGTTTCTTTTTTAATCGTTTGATTTAAATGATAGTCAGCCTCAATAAGTCCCGCACCCAATTCAATAAAAGGACTTATATTTGGATAAAGGTTATTTCGTTTTAACTTAACAGCACCCCATAAACCCAATTCGTCATAGCTCGCCGACTTAGTTCCGTCATCAAAGCTGAACCTTTCAATATTGGTGTTTAAATAGCTAATAGAGACTGATGAAACTAGTTGCCAGTTTTCATCTAATTGGAATTCTTTTGCTAAACCCAAGCTTAATTTCGGAGAGTAATTTTGTTTGAAACTAAAGCCATTTTGTACAGGTTCCAATTCAGGCTTTGTCACTTCAATACTAGTAAAAATCCTTAAATCTTTGCTTTGTAGATTAGCGTTGGCACTTACTATGCTTGAAGTAGCAAGCAGTGAAAATAGCAAAGTATTATAAATCGTTTTCATTTTAATGATCCTTATTTTGATACATTTTCTGGTATGTCTAATTGATAAGTTAAGATGTCACCGGGTTCGCAATCTAAACACTGGCAAATAGCATCAAGGGTTGAAAAGCGAATCGCCTTCGCACGACCACTTTTGAGTACCGAAAGGTTTTGCGGGGTGATATTTATCGCTGCTGCTAAATCATTTAATTTCATTTTTCGTTTGGCAAGCATGACATCAAGTTCAATTATAATAGCCATTAGATCACCAACGTTTGTTCTTGTTGTAACTTCATCGCTTCTGCCATGACCCAAGCAATAACATAGATAACCAAACCTGAGAGCAGGTGAATTAAATCATCTGATGTTACACTGACCATAATGGGTAGCGAGTCAGATAAGGCAGAAAAACGAATGATCAGTACCACCAATACTGGATAAAGTAAGCTAACTAAAACCCACGCCAATAGACAACGTCCAATTTTCTCAATGCAATTTATATTCGCAGGGGTAAATATTTTGCCTTGCTGGTAAAGTGAAAAAAGGCGATAAATAAAGAAATAAATAATGCTATAAATAACCATGTCAGCACTACCTAATATTGCTAAACCATTAAAGCCCTCGTTGTTTAAGTTTTCTGCTAATTCCTCCCCTGTGCCAGTCATTTCAACAGTGGCTGTGTAACTAGTTTGTTCTTGCTTAAGTTCAATTTGATGAGACAGGCTTCTTTCTTCAACATTAAGTACAGTAAATAAGAAACTGCCGATATGAATAAGCGCAACAATGACTATGATAAGTCTGATGATCTTGCTTACATTTTGAATTTGTAAGAGTGGAACTTTAGACATTTTTACGACAGACCTTTAAATTTAGTACTTCAATAAAGCAAAGGTATCAAAGAGAGTAACCATTATCAATAATTTTTTATCGTTAAACGGTAAATAAGTATTGATAATGATTGGAAGCTAATGAAAGGAATTAAGCGTTATTCAACAAATAAGTGTAAGAAAACTCTATATTCTTATGTCTACCTGATGCACACCAACAGCTTGTCCTGATCCCGTTATGGCGAAACTTGATTGTCGTAACTGGGCTTGAATCTCTCCTTGATTATCATAAAACGAAAACGGTGATGCTTGGGCATTGAGATTAATAGCGCTAATATCTGCTTCGGCTAAAGATAACCATTGACCATTATCTTCAGTTTGAGATTGACCAGCGGTGCCGGGTTGCCATAAATAAAGTTGATGATAATGTTCGTCATCAACATCTAAAAAACCATTTTCGTTACTATCAAGCAATTGCATTTCATTAAAACCGTTACCTGATTGTGGTCCAAATAGCTCTTGGCCATTATCCGCCTTTCCATTGTTATTTATGTCGAAAACTAGATAGCCAACATCGCCAGAAAATATCGGTAAATCATCCAGTTTATTGTCTTGGTTTATATCAAAACTGGTTTGGTTAATAATTTCTCCTAAACCTCTTGAACCAAATTGAACCAGAATAGGATCTTTTAAGGCAGCAGCACTGCTTTCGAATGATTGATAATGAGTGTATTCACTTTCTAGTGAAAATTCATAACTTAACTGTGTGGCAACCCCATCTATTTCAAACTCTCCCTGCATTTGAAAACTTAAACTTTGTGAGTGACTTTGCCATTGTTCGACTTTAATAATATCGTTGTTGGCAAAGCGCTGATTATCTATGGTGACTAGCTGATCGGTGAATTGATCTTGTGAGTTAGAAAAATTAGCTACTGCTGCATTATTTGCAGGTGTTTGATTATCAGACGTAAGGTCTGACATAGGGCGATTGAATAGGCTGTCACTTATGGCAATGTCTAGTCGATAAAACTGTTCAAGAATAAGCTTTATCGCCTTCATTTCTATAGATAAAGGTCTTTGATAAATCTCTTCAAACTTAGCCTGCTGTTCTATTGGCTCAATGGATTTAAAGGTTGAACTGTTTATCTGTTCAATACGGTTTGTTGTTATTGTCAATGTTGGTGCTCGTATTGCTGCATTATTCTTTGCGCGTTCAGTCTTAATTTGGCCTAATTGTGCGGTGGTTAATTTCGACAAATTACGTTTGACTGAGCGGTTTTGTTGGTATTGATGTTCTTGCTTGAGTGACAGTGTTTTTATATTCATGACTATGCCTTAACTAATCCCATAACTAATCGCCATAACTCATCGACTTAAATGAATCAACTTTTGACGGGACACTATCTCTACTACCTATTGATTAGAACAACTACAGGGATCAACTTTTATAGTCAAAAGCAAAATCGGACAAATTAACTTTACTATTTCTAAGTTATCGGCAATTTCGTCAAAAAGCTGAGTATTTTTTGAACAAAAAATCACCACTAAATTCAGTGGAATATGGTGCTTTTTAAATTTAAATTGATAAAAACTTGCAGGTCTGACCAGTTTAGTTAACAATAAAACTCAAATAATTATTAGCAGACGACAATAATGGCCAATGTATTTAATAGTTTTGTAAATAAAATAAATCGTACACCTGAATTTATGAGATCCTTTCTACTCACCAAATTATTTTGTACTAAAGTTAAATACGCCGGTACTTCAGGTGTTAAGTTAATAAAGGTATCTGCACAAGAAGTCGAGCTGAAACTAGCCAATAAAAAGAAAGTGCAGAATCATATAGGCGGTGTTCACGCTATTGCAGCGGCAGTATTGGCTGAATCGGCAACAGGTATTGTCTTTGGTATGAATGTTCCAGACAAATGCTTGCCCTTATTAAAATCAATGACAGTCAATTATCAGCGTCGCATGCAAGGTGACCTTCGTGCTGTTGCAACGTTAACAGATGAACAAATAAACTTAATTAACAGTCAAGAAAAAGGCGATTTAACTATTGCTGTTAAGATCACTGACGAATCAGGGCAACAACCTATTGAGTGTCTTATGGAATGGGCGTGGGTAAGTAAAAAAAGAAAATAAATTTATCAGCAATTTAATTAAATTGCTATTCGGTAGAATTACATTGATTCTTCTCCTATTTTCCCTAAACTGTAGGCTTAATGAAAAATTATAGCTTTTCTAGGGAAAGTAACTTTCAATGAGCCAATCTCCAAATAAACCGCTTCATCGTCAATTTAACCGTCAATTCGTCTATATTGCTGTGTTATTTACTTTGACTCTCGCGCTTGCCTACTCATTATTTTTTCAAAGAGATCATCAACTTAAAAGTGTTAGTAAGGTACAATTACCGGCACTTAAAGCATATCAACAAAATCAACAGGTTATTCTAGAGACTTTATCGCTTATTAGTGTTTCTACCACAGATCGAAGTGGCCAAGCGCTAACAACTAATCATCGTCAGATGTTAACAAACCTACAGCAAGTATCCTCATTAAAAAAACGTCGCTCGCCAGAAATAGATAAATTAATTCTGCAAATTAAATCTAATCAACAAGATGTTGATAGGGTAGGAAGTAATATTTCGCGTAATGAACAATTAAAACAGAGCAGCTTAATTCAGTTGAGGCTCGTTGTTGATTCATTAACGGCAAAAGTAAATGAAATGCGTGCACAGCAACAAAATCTCTATCTGCAAATTTTAAATGATAAAGTTAATGATAGAGTTACCGCCAACCGTGCAAGGGCTCACGCAAAATTAGTAAAAGAGCTAAGCGATTATCAATATTTTAATCAAACCTTTATCGAAGTTTTATCTTTATTTAACCGACTTTCTATTTTTACCAGTCTCGATGACTTTCAGCTAACCAATGAAAAGGTTAGTAACGCATTTTCCGCTTACGAAATGTTAACTAATGACAAAGATACCAATACCGATGAAAAAGAGCTTTTTTTACAGTTAAAAGCGTTAGAGGGATTATTATTAACTGAACAACGAACTTTGCCCAAATGGCATGGCTTTTTAAGGTTGGCGGAAGCATATTTCAGTAGTCTAAATATGCAACGTCAAGTTTTGCAAAATTTATTATCCGAAAACAAAGCACCTACTTTTTCGTTAAATGAGAACGATAATGTACTGCCCGCATTTTTAAGTCCAATATTGCAAAATTCAGGGCTTAAATTAACCAGTGAAAAGGTTAATATTTTGCTTATTGTTGCTTTGCTTTTTTCACTATTTTTATTCGTTTATTTATTAAGAGCGTTGCAAAAGAATATCCGCAAAAGCGCCGAAGCTACTTTAGCAATGTGTCAAAGCATTATTACTAACGGGGTAGAGCAAGATGTCCCATATAACTGTATTGAAGATGAAAAAATTGCCACATTAATAAATGAAATTAAAAACCCAAGGTATACGAGCCAAGACTATCTTGCTTTAGAGAGTTCATTGCTTGAACAACAAACTATTATTGCTGAACAAAGTGGAGCTGTATATTGGCAAATGGCTGAAGGTTCGTTGGCATTAAACAATGAGCAACTCATTCGCGACTCTTTTTTGGATGACTTATGCCAAGGAAGAAGCTGGCGGCATTGGTTTGATAAAGCAAACCTATCGCAAATACTTTCAAGTGCTCGGCTTGCCAAAAGTGACAAAAGTACGCAAGTGGTTCGGGTGATTACAAAAGATAACCAGGCACTTATTCTTACACTTACGTCAAAAAATCAACTTTGGTTTGGCACAATAAGTTCGGCAAATTTTATTGTTAATTTAGAGCAAAGTATTGAGACGTTAGAACAGCAAATACTCGAGATAAATAAACAAAATTACATTGTCGAAAATTTAGATACGCAGCAACTCACTAAAATGATCATTCGTACTATGTTGCAAAGTCAAAGTAGGTCGATTGATTCTGGTGTAAGTTCAGCTCAAATTTATCGTCAATTAAGCCGAGTTTATGACTGGTCTAAACAAAAGCAAACTCGATTGGCGCTGCAATCCAAGCTCACTCCCTTGCAATTATCCGATAACCACTTCCATGATGAATTATATTCAGTGATCTTAAATGCAAGAGCTGAATCAAGTGTGCAGCGTAATCAAATTTCTTTATATCTAGATGAACAACTAGCCGAAAACGTTAATTTAGACGTTAAATTGTTTCATCAACTTATTTTAGGTCTTTGTCGTACTTGTTTAACGGATCAATTTAAATCGAAGCTTAATTTAGACCTGCAATTGGTGGATAAAAAACAAGGGCAGCAGATTGTTCGTTTTAATTTTTCTCACATCTCAACGAAAAAACAAACGCAACTTCCTGAAACGATAAAACTTTTAACTAGTGATAATTTGGCAAATGAAGGTATTGAAAGCCCGCACTATTTGGCGCTATTGTTGGCGCGACTAAATTGTTCTGCGATAGAGTCGACTTTAGCGGAAGATGGTTTTCAGTTTAAGTTTGACTTGCCGTTAGCCATTTTGGACAGCCAGCAAAAAAATATTGATAAGATGGACTTAAAACTCGCGAATACGCTTGTCGTTTCTAAAGACGTATTTAACAGTGCTATTTTGGCTAAACACATAAAAGCTGTGAACGGTAAAGTTGATACCTTAACTAAGTTTGAAAAATTTAAGCAGCAAGTGAATGTTAAAAGGCTAACCAGTAAACCATTGGCAGTGGTTATTTTATTGGCTGATAGTTTTCATTCAAACTATAAAGAAATACAGCAGCAAATAGCGACTTTACCTGCAAGCATGAGACCTAAACTAATGGTCATGCAAAGCGCTGTAAACGTGCAGTTACAAAAACAAGGTTTGTATTCCTTGGCAAGTGACTCACTTTCTCGCCGATATTTTTTAACTGAACTGCAAGCACTGATCAAAAAAGAGGCTAACAAAAAAGCTAAAATTGGTACTCAAGATGAGTGTATTTCTAACCATATTTTAACGGCACAAGAATGCAAAAATCATCAATATGAAGTCACGCAAGTAGAAGTTTTATTGGCCGTAACAAAACCTGCGGAGCATGAAGCTTTTGTTCGATTGTTATCTTGGTTTGGTTTTACTGTTCGCATTGTTTGTCAGGCACAAATGATGGAAAAACAGTGGCAGTCAGGAAAATATCTAGTGCTATTTACTCAATTCACTCAAATGCCATTTGTTGATCTTGTTAGCGGTAAAACAGTGCATAGAGGCGTTTTTCATTTTAAAGACGAGCAATTTACTGAATTGTCTAACGCAGAAACCAAGGTTGCTTCTCGTTGGAAAACTGGGAAGTTACCAGCTTTAAGCAACTTAGATTCACTGACAACTTTACTATCCCCCTGGCTAAAAGTGAAAAGTAGCGATGTTGCTGCTGAAAAAGTAATAGCGTTAAATGAAAAAAAATCCACCACTACTTATTCTGTAGTTAATGATTCCGTAGTCAATGATGCTGTAGTTAATGACTCTGTAAGAAAGGACTCAGAAGCTAATAACCCAGCAAGTGACGATAAATCTAATAAACCTATTTTGCTGAAAAGTGATGACTTTGATGCGCTGGAAGCTGTATTTAATCTAGACGTTTATGCAAAGAATCAAGGCTCTGCAGAACTTGCTGCTTTAATGTTAGATGAATATATATTGTTAAACGCAGAAGCGTTATCTGCTTTAGAGCAAGTGCTTAAAGCTAAAGATTATCAACAAGCTCAAATACATCTTGAACGACTCATTTTAAACGCGAAAATTATGGGTGCCGATAAATTACAAAATTCATGTGAAAGTTTAGTCGAACTCATCACTAAAAAAGAACAGAAGAAAGCCATTTCATTGTTGGCGAACATCGCCTTAGAAATAGCAGAAGTTGTTGATTATGCCGAAGCTATCTAACCCTGACTTGCTGGCGATAACCTCAGCTCAAAGAAATGAAAATAAAAAGGTTAACTTAGTAGCAAGTCCCTGTATTCGTAATTGCTGTTTAGATGGCAAAGATATTTGCTTAGGTTGTTTTCGACATTTAGATGAAATTACAGGTTGGCAAGGGTTTACTGATAAAGAAAAGAAAGAGGTTTTGTTTAAGTGTCAACAAAGATGTGAACAAAGTTGAAATTAGGCGACGCTAACTGAGTCGTTTTAATAACCCTTTAAGCCAGAATAACAAACCATTTTAATTGTGGTTTTCGAAAAAATATCTCGGGAATGACGACGTCTTGATATCATGCTTTATTCTGAATTCAAATTCAGTGCTTTATTTTTATATTTATTTCTCATCTAAGTTAAATCGCTAAATTTTATCATTTTATATTAAGCATCGCGCGGCAGCCCTTTTTCAATTGAACGTATTAATCGTCCCGTTAATCTCTCATTTACCTTTGCTTGAGATAGTGCGGATTGTTGTTTCAGTTGATGTTGCGCTAATGCCCAATTTATATGTTCAACAACCATAGCTTCGCTTCTGTTTAAGGCAAGTCGCAAAGCTTCTACGATAGGTAAACTAAAGGGGGCATTGCCAAGGGCTACGGCAATATTGCGTTGCCAACTTTGAAAACCAATGCGGCGTATCGGAGAGCCTTGTGTTTTTTCCAAAAATTCTTCTTCAGTCCAAGCAAACAAATCCAATAACGAAATATTATCTAGCTCTTCTCTGGCTTGAAAATCATCTTCAACAGAGAGTTTGGCGAATTTGTTCCAAGGGCAAATTAGTTGGCAATCATCACAGCCATATATTCTATTTCCGATTAACGGCCTTAGTTCTATTGGAATAGCTTCACGTAATTCGATAGTTAAATAAGATATACAGCGGCGAGCATCGACGACATAGGGTTCAACAATTGCGCCTGTAGGACAAATTTTGATACAAGAAACACAACTACCACAACTATTCTCAGGCTTAGTATCGCAAGGCAGCGGAATATCGATTAATAACTCGCCAAGAAAGAACCAAGAACCAGCGGCTTTGTTGATCACTAAAGAGTGTTTACCGACCCAACCTAACCCTGCTTTCTCTGCAAGGGGTCTTTCTAATACCGGCGCAGAGTCAACAAAAGGGCGGTAATGGTAATCAGCACAATAAAGTTTAATTTTTTCGCCGAGTGCTTTTAGACGCTTACGCATCAATTTGTGGTAATCGCGACCTAATGCGTAACGACTGATATAAGCGTGATCAGGCTTTTTTAATATTTTTGCAAACTTTGCCCCTGTAGGTAAATAATTCATTCGGGCACTGATCACTCGAATGGTTCCTTGTTCTAATTCTTGCGGGCGAGCACGCATTAAACCGTGACGTGCCATGTAATCCATATTACCGTGATAGTTTTTACTTAGCCATTGACTGAATGCGGCTTCATGATCAGATAAATCAACGTCGGTAATGCCAATTTGATCGAAACCAAGTTCTTGTCCCCAAAACTTGATTTTTTCAGCTAATTCTTGATAGTTAATAGTTAAGGCTTTCACGTTGAAGAAATTTTATGATTGCAAATAGATTACCCGACAGTTTACCACAGCAAGTTTATGGTGCTAGACAAGTTCAGAAAAATGAAGCTTTAGTTGCAGCTAAGCAAGGAGTTTCAATGTTTAGCTTAATGGAAAAAGCGGGTAGTGCGATTTTTGAGCAAATAAAAACTTGTTACCCCAAGCTTAATTCATTATTAATCGTGTGTGGCAAAGGCAATAACGGTGGGGATGGTTATATTGTCGCTCGCCTGGCACAACAAGACAAAATATCGGTGACGACACTGGCTTTAACAGCAAAAGCGGCAATAAAAGGGGATGCTTTAACGGCATTAAAGCAACTAGAGAATGTAGGTGGCGATGTTGTTTTTAGTCAAAATGAAAATGACTTAATGATGGCCAATAAACAGATTGATGAATTTGAAGGGGATCTCATTGTCGACTGTCTATTTGGAATTGGTCTTACAGATCAATTTTCCCCTGCCCTTAAAACTGTTGTTAATAAGCTCAATGCTAATAATGCTGATATTTTAAGCGTTGATGTCCCCTCAGGTTTATCTGCAGAAACAGGCAACGTATATGGTGATCATGAGGATGCGATTATCGCTAAGCAAACCGTGACATTTATTGCTCTAAAAAAAGGATTGTTCACTGGGCAAGCGGCTAATTATATTGGCGAGCTACTTTTTGCTGACCTCGGTCTTGGTGAATTATTCCGCCAACAAGTATCGACAGTTGTTTATCTACAAAATAAAAATAATTTACCCCAATTGATAGAACGTAAACCAACCAGTCATAAAGGTAATATTGGTTCGATTTTAGCTATAGGGGGCAATCAAGGTATGCCGGGGGCAATTCGCCTAACTGCTGAGTCTGCTTTGCGCTCGGGTACTGGCCTATTGTCAGTATGTTGTCACTCAAGCAATCAGAGCATAATTTTTAATGGTCGTCCGGAAATGATGTTTGCGCCTTGTGATGCCGATAAGTTAGTCAATTTTCCAGCTTATAATAACGCAAAGGTTATTGTTATTGGTCCAGGTCTTGGACAAGACCAATGGGCGCAACAATTATTTCATTTAGTGATAAATGAGCCGCATAAAAAACAGCCTCTCGTCGTTATTGATGCTGATGCATTGCACTTTCTCAGTGTGACGCCGCAACATAACGACGCTTGGGTATTAACGCCACATCCCAAAGAAGCTGCTAGTCTA
>Ga0105355_10005003_pt1 | contig 11258 bp, 11 predicted proteins | sample GOMGulsemesocosm_2_FD_83508 | JGI IMG/M metagenome (GOLD analysis project Ga0105355, IMG submission 83508) | Methane-oxidizing microbial communities from mesocosms in the Gulf of Mexico - GOM9C Gulf of Mexico | ecosystem: Environmental > Aquatic > Marine > Cold seeps | place: Gulf of Mexico...
AGTTGATTCATCAAGTCATCAAGGGCAAAACCGCGATAGATCAAGGCACCTTGTTCACGGTATTGCATCATGATCATATCTTGCGGCTCTAATCCTGCAGCGCCACCAACACTAGAAGCTTCTTCACCAAGTGCTGTCATATAGAAGCTCAAACGCCCTTGACGCTGTGATGCCACCATACGTTCATCTAATACCCGATGAAAGGCAAGGCTCTTATAAATTTTTGTTGCTAACGCCTGATCAATATCAGGAAGTTCAGCATTGGGATAAGTTGTGCCATCTTGATCTAAAATTCTTAATTCAGGAATTTCAACACTGTGGCCGTCGATAAAAGTAGGCTGGTGCACTACTGGTCCGTCATTATAAAGTTCTGTGCTCATAATGTTCTCTTCTATTACTGCAACACACAATTTATTGCTTGTTGCAGTCTGCGAAATGCGAAAGTGTATTAGCTAGTCTTAATTATATTTTTTAGTATAGCTAATTTATATCTATACCTAGCTTAGCTATAGATATGTCGTAATACTCACTTTACTTTACCTTTACGTCAACTGACATTCAATAATCAAAGACAATGAATCACACAATTCACCACAAAAAGTGAGCAATATTCTTTACAGTGCCTATAGATAAATATGATGTATATACCCAAGCCACGTCGAAATGCTCGTTTCAAGATGCCGGAGCGGATCATGATCAAGGTATGTCTTTTTATTAATGGTTACTCCCTTAAAACTGGGTACAACGATGAGCATGTTTTTCTCTGAGGTCCCAAAAAGGCTGACTTAGAAACGTTTAGCTGCGTTATTGATTTTGACAATAGAATAACTATTATCTTCAATCAAAACCTTGCCTAAAGACGTTTCTAATTCCAGCCAAATCCTGCATTTTGAAGTGGTTTGGCTATAGTAGATTGACAGTATTTTAGAGGTGAGACAGGTAATCGAGGAGGGCTAAAATAAAAAACGTTATCACTATAGCTAAGAAGTAGCTTTAGTAATAACGCTTTATTGACTGCTATTTATAAAACATAACAGATATAGACTTACAAACCTGCGGCTTTGAAGGCAGTACTAACGATAGTTTGAGCTTCACTGATAATGACTTGTAGGTGAGTATCATCTATAAAGCTTTCAGCATAAATTTTATAAATTTCTTCAGTACCCGATGGGCGAGCTGCAAACCAACCGTTGTCAGTAACCACTTTAATACCGCCTATTGCGGCATTATTTCCCGGAGCATGTGAAAGTACTTGGATAATATTATCGCCAGCCAGAGCTTTAGCACTTACATCATCACTAGAAAGCGCAGTAAGTACTTTCTTTTGCTCTAATGAAGCAACAGCCTCGACGCGACCATAACAAGGTTGACCAAGTTCTTTGGCAAGTTCAAGGTAATATTGGTAAGGATCCTTACCTGTAACTGCGAGAATTTCTGCCGCTAACAAGGCTAATATAAAGCCATCTTTATCCGTGGTCCAAGTACTCGCATCGCGAGATAAGAACGCGGCACCTGCACTTTCTTCACCGCCAAAGGCGTAGCTTGCATCAGCTAAGCCATCAACAAACCATTTAAAGCCAACAGGTACTTCTGATAACGGCCTTGAAAGCTGTTTTGCTACACGGTCAATAAGTGAACTTGAAACTAATGTTTTACCTATTTTACAGTTTTTAGGCCAATCTCTATGAGTCATTAAATAATGAATAGCAACGGCTAGATAGTGGTTTGGGTTCATTAAACCGCCACTAGGGGTAACAATACCATGGCGATCAAAGTCAGGGTCATTGCCGACACTGATATCAAAATCATCTTTCATGGCAATTAATCCAGCCATAGCATATTTTGATGAGCAATCCATGCGAATCTTGCCATCTTTATCGAGCGGCATAAAAGCAAAACTGCTATCAACCACTTCATTGACCACAGTAATATTAAGTCCATATTGCTCGGCGATAACAGGCCAATAGTCAATACCTGAGCCGCCAAGAGGATCAACACCAATATTGATACCAGCTTTTGCAATCGCTTTCATATCGATAACTTGCTCAAGCTGACTCACATAATGGCTAATAAAATTTTGTTTGCTTAAAAGTTCAGATTTTAATGCTTGATTGTAGGACAGCTGCTTTACGTCAACTAACTTGCCAATGATTAATTCATTAGCAAGCTGTTCAATAAGCTTGGTAATTTCTCCCTCAGCGGGTCCGCCATGAGGAGGATTATATTTGATGCCACCATCACTCGGAGGATTATGTGAAGGTGTAATAACAATACCGTCAGCAAGCTGGTTATTTTTGGTTTTATTATGACTAATAATTAATCGTGATATTACCGGTGTTGGGGTAAATCCCTTTCCTGTTAAAGCATCGTCTTGAATAACAACATTAACGTCATTGGCAATAAGCACTGAAATTGCACTGGCAAAAGCAGGCTCAGACAGCGCATGAGTATCTTTTCCTATAAAGAGCGGGCCATTAATACTATTTTGTTGACGGTATTCGACAATAGCTTGGCAAATAGCAACAATATGCTGTTCATTAAAGCTGCGTTTTACTGCGCTGCCTCGATGACCAGAAGTGCCAAAGCTCACTTTCTCTGCTGCTAGAGAAACATCAGGTACTTGTAAGAAGTAATCACTGACTAACTGGCCAATATTGATTCTATCTTGAGGACGAACAGGTTTTCCAGCAAAAGGGTGAATGCTCATATTATGCTTCCTAGCAATTAAATAATAATAAATATCAGTAACGTATTAAACGATACTCTCAACGAACCTAGAGTAATTCGCGGATCTTCTCTACATCACTATCACTATAACCGAGCGAAATAGATGCTTTGGTCAACATCATTTTTTTGCGGGTAGTGTTTGAATTGGTAATAACCCAAAATGGGCTTTCAGGAATTTGGCGAGGCTTGGTACTGCTACCACTTTCAGCTAATTTACTTTCACTGTTAGCAAAATATAAACGATCTCGTCCACTTATTTCATTAACTACTGAAAATTGGTTTGGGTGAGCACGATATAATGCAGCTAGAATTAATAAGAACCGCCCTACCGCACCGCGCTGCATGGCCAACTCTTCTTTATTGATAAAGTTAAACACTGTTTCATTGCTGCTTGGCTCATCAATGATAGCCGCTTTCTCAACTGGCGCTTCAACTTCTGAAATTTTAGGGTCAGCAACCTCTACTTCAACTTCTGTCTCATCAGGTATTGGCGTTTGCCTTACTATAGCCTTCTCTGTATTTTCGTTAACGGTAACAGGTTTAATATCAGACCCTGTGCCAAAGCTCAGTAAACGACGTAAGATGGCAGAAGCACTCTCACCAATATATTGAGTATTTGTGGCAATGTATTGATAAAGCTCTTCATCTATTTCGATGTTTTTCATTGTTACCCTTAACTTAAGTTATTCGCGGCAAGATTATATAGGGAAATGCCAGTCGATTGTAGCCATTTATTTGCAAATCCCCGTTAAAAAAACGACAATATTGACAATTTCTCTCTGATACAAATAACAGATAATGACAAAACAACAGCTTATTCTTAACTATAAACAAAGTGGCACTGGTCAACATATAGTGCTAATACATGGCCTATTTGGAAGTTTAGAAAACCTAAATATGGTGGCAAAACCTTTAGCTGATACATATTGCGTTACTAGTATAGATGTAAGAAACCACGGTGACTCCTTCCATGCTAGCTCTATGGAATATGATGAATTAGCACAAGACATTATTAATGTATTAGATTATCTAAATATTGATACCTGTATATTATTAGGTCACTCTATGGGCGGAAAAATAGCCGTCCAAGTAGCATTAGAGCACCCTGAACGAGTGTCAAAATTAGTGATAGCTGACATAGCCCCCGTAAGTTACCCACCGCATCATTTAGAGATAATTAAAGGTTTACAGGCCATCAATTTATCCAAGGTAAAAAAGCGAAAAGATGCAGACACTCAACTAGCGCCTTACGTTGACAATATAGGTATTAGGCAATTTTTATTGCGTAACTTATCGCTAAATAAGCAAGGTGGTTTTGCTTTCAAATGTAGTTTATCCGATATTGCATTATGCTACTCCCAAATAATGAAAGCTAATGTTCTGCCAACAAATAAACAAGCTTTTACTGGCCAGACATTATTTATAAAAGGCGGCGATTCTGATTATATTTTGCCTGAACATAGAGATGCTATTATCAAGTTACTCCCAAATAGCAAAGCCAAAGTAATTCAAGGCGCTGGACATTGGTTACACGCAGAAAAAACGATTGCTTTTAATAAGGTAGTAGCAGATTTCATTAAATCTTAGTAAGTATTTACTCGGTATAAAGTAAGATTATTTGACAAAGATTTAACATCATTGATAAAGATCAAAATGCTTAGCCTCAACTGGCGTTATTGTATTAATTAGCGATTAGATTCAAATGCTAATGGTATGGCGTAAATGATATGTTATAATGCCGCCAATTTTTGGCCTTAGTCTTTTCGGCCATAGTGTATAAGAAACAGTCAACCACTATGTTAGCAGAACATTTAGAGCTTATTGAGGCAATTGGCCTCAATTTATTTTTCCTTTTTATCTTTGGTTTTATTGGCCTTTCTATTCATGATGTAATGAATAAAAACGATGTACCAAAAATGGGAAAAGTGGTCGTATACTTTGTATTGTTTTTAGGCTGCTTTGGTTTTATTGCCAAAGGAGTTATCCAGTTTATCTGGGAAAGTCAGGGGGTTGGTTAACTCATGGCAAAAGAAATATCCGATTTAACCACCATTGATTTATTCAATGATGAAAAACGTCCAGGACGCCCGAAAACGAATCCTCATTCTCGTAGCGTACAGATAAAGATTAATAAAAGAAATCAAGTCAAGCGTGATAAAAATAATGGCTTAAAACGTGTAGAGTTTAAGGTCCATCACAGTGTATTTGAACAATTAGAACAATTGGCTAAAACTCAAAAAATGAGTCGTAGCGAATTAATAGAAGCGCTGTTGATAGAGTCATTAGCTGCGCACCGTAAATAATATACTCTTTTTAAGAAAGCACAATAAGGTAACATCTCATGGCAATCGTAGGTTTATTCTTCGGCAGTGATACAGGTAACACTGAAGCAATTGGAAAAATGATCCAGAAAAAACTTGGTAAGCAAATGGTTGATGTTAAAGACATCGCCAAGTGTACTAAAGAAGAAATCGCAGAATTCGATTTACTAATTTTAGGCATACCTACTTGGTATTACGGCGAAAACCAATGTGACTGGGATGATTTCTTACCCGATTTAGAAGAAATAGATTTTACTGACAAGCTAGTAGCAATCTATGGCTTGGGCGACCAAGAAGATTATGCAGAATACTTCTGTGATGCAATGGAGCCACTACGTGATATCGTAGAAAGTAAAGGCGCTATTGTTGTCGGTAATTGGCCAACTGGAGGTTACGAGTTTGAAGCATCAAAAGCACTTATTGATGAAAATACTTTTATTGGTCTATGTGTTGATGAAGATAGGCAAAGCGAGTTGACCGAAGCACGTGTTGACAAATGGCTCGCTCAATTGAATGATGAAATGTGTTTGGCTGAGTTTGCCTAATAACTTTATTTTGTTAAAAAACATACAAAAAGCCCAACTATAGGGCTTTTTTTTTATTCTTTTTCCTTCATAGCTAATAATTTTATCAAAGAGCAAAACTAAAGCTTTTCTCTTTCCTGATAACACCCTATAATTTTGTATTGAATTAACTTATCACTTTAGAGACAAAATATGGCTGCACAAAACGAAGAACTTAAAAGAGCAGGCTTGAAAATCACCCTGCCAAGAATCAAGATCCTAAGCATTCTTCAACAGCCAAATAACCAGCACATAAGTGCTGAAGATGTTTATAAAATCTTACTAGAACAAAATGAAGAAATTGGCTTAGCAACGGTTTACCGCGTTTTAAACCAATTTGATGATGCAGGTATTGTTACTCGTCATCACTTTGAGGGTGGCAAGTCGGTATTTGAACTCGCTCATAAAGCACATCATGACCATTTAGTGTGTTTAAAATGTGGTAAAGTTGTTGAGTTCGAAGATGATGTTATTGAAAAGCGACAAAGCGATATTGCTGTAGCGCACAAGATTAAATTAACTAATCACAGCTTATACCTTTACGGTGAATGTGAAGATCAAGATGCATGTGAATCTTATAGAAAAAACAATCAATAAAATCTGAACAAGCAAGTTTACTTTTGATGATAAAGTACAATATTAAAAAAAAGCGCTGTGATAGTAATATCACAGCGCTTTTTTGTTACTAGCCGCTCAGGGCAAGCTTAAGAGTCGATAACTAGTTTCACTCGCTCAATCACTCAGTAATGTATCTAAGCTGTACTATGCTTTTTTCAAGTATGCAGAAACTAATACTATGCGTGTACCGTTTACCTTGCCTTCAATATGTTCAGGATTGTCCGTTAAACTAATACCTCTAACCATAGTGCCTTGCTTGGCAGTAAAATTAGCACCTTTAACCTTTAAGTCTTTAATCAAGGTTACATTATCACCGTCTTGTAATTCAGCACCATTACTGTCGCGTGTAGGACCATTACTACGCTCAGCGGCAATGCCCTGCTCTGCCCATGTCTTCACTTCGTCTTCTAAGTAAATCATATCTAATGCGTCTTGTGCCCAACTCTCAGTAGAGAGTTTGTGCAACATGCGATAAGACATTACTTGCACTGCTGGCTCTTGATTCCACATACTGTCATTTAGGCAGCGCCAGTGGTTTAAGTCTAATTCTTTCTCGCCTTCAATTTGAGTAAGGCAATTTTGACAAACATAGATTGACTGTTGCGCACTCAAATCACTTGTTGGCGGTACAGGATAAACAGCTAAGGTCTCTGTACTCGTACAAAGTTCACAGCTGCTATTACTTCGATTTTTTAATGCTTGTTCTGTAGGCATAATTATTCCAATGATTGTCAGAGTTTCAATGCGGCAATTATACTCATCCCGGTATGTTTTTCTATGAAAAATCACCCTTAAACTTGTAATTATCCACACTTACCGAATAAGCCTAGACAATCACTGTTCTTCAATGATAAAACTCCCCCATAAATAAAACAATTAACTACAGGCTCTGTCATGACGACTGCAAGTTCAGCTACCCCATCTTTTTTACAGAAAATAAAGTCTACAAGTTTAGTAAGCCAGATTATTGTCGCCATTTTGTTAGCAACCCTATTAGCAAGTATGGCCCCCGAATCGGCAAAAGCATTTGGTATGTTAGGTAACTTATTTGTTAGTGCACTAAAAGCTGTTGCGCCAATATTAGTACTAGTGTTAGTAACTTCTGCAATTGCCAATCAAAAGCTCGACAGCAGCGCTGAATTAAAGCCTATTATTAGCTTATATCTCATTGGTACCATAAGTGCCGCTTTTGTCGCTGTACTTTTAAGTTTTGCTTTTCCAACAGAGCTCACTTTAGATTTAGCCGGTGCAAATGCTAATCCACCACAAAAATTAACTGAAGTACTCTCGACACTGGCTTTTAAGGTTGTTGAAAATCCTGTTTCTGCTGTCGCTAATGGTAACTTTATCGCCGTATTAGCCTGGGGTTTAGGTTTAGGTTTTTCATTAAAGCACGCAAATGAATCCAGCAAAGTGATGGTGCATGACTTAAGTGAAGCTATTTCAAGTGTTGTTCGTTTGGTAATACGCTTTGCGCCGCTAGGTATTTTTGGCTTAGTCGCAAATACCATCGCCACCACAGGCTTTAGTGCATTAGGTCAATATAGTCACCTTGTAGCTGTATTAATTAGCGCTATGTTAATCATTGCTTTGATAGTAAACCCTATCATAGTATTTATCATCACTAAGAAAAATCCTTATCCATTGGTTTTTACTTGTTTAAGAGAGTCTGGCATTACCGCATTTTTCACTCGTAGCTCTGCAGCAAACATTCCTGTGAATATGGCCTTATGTAAAAAGCTAGATTTACATGAAGATACTTATTCGGTTTCTATTCCTTTAGGTGCCACGATTAACATGGCTGGTGCAGCAATTACTATTACCGTATTAACGCTAGCTGCAGCTTATAGCTTAAACATTGAAGTAACTTTTGCTACCGCCATACTTCTTTCAGTAGTAGCCTCTATTTCAGCTTGTGGCGCTTCAGGTGTCGCTGGCGGTTCATTATTACTTATTCCATTAGCATGTAGCTTATTTGGCATAAATAATGACGTTGCTATGCAGGTTGTTGCCATTGGATTTATTATTGGTGTTATTCAAGATTCAGCTGAAACGGCTCTTAATAGTTCAACGGATGTGGTTTTCTCTGCTGCAGCATCGCACCATATCACTAAGTAATTACACCAAATAAATACTGCAAATAAAGCAAAAAGGCGCATAACACCTTTCAGTGTTATGCGCCTTTTTAGTATCAGTTACATCTTATTGCTATAACTCATACTTAGTAAAACTATTTGATCCAATTAATACAAATACTTGCTTTGTTACCTTTTGGAATAAAGGGCTGGCAAACAAAATAACCTATGGCTGATACCAGTTCATTATCATAATACAAAAAAGCAATACGTCTTCGTTGCCACGGGGCAATGTTTAACTCTTGCAGCACTTTTTTTACACTGCGTGAGTGCTGTCTATACTCTGGTAAACACTTAGGGTTATTATGACTAAAACGAATAGTTGCTTGCTGCCCTTCCTTTGGTAAACAAATTACCGTTGAAGCATTGTAGTTTTGTGCTGTATTTGGATTTTCTACTGAGCTTTGTATTGTTACTGAGCTTTCTTTCTCTGCCATATGAGTAAATATTAGTTCGCCAAGGTTATCAGGTAAAACAAGTTCGCTTGATTCTTGGCAAATGTTAATTTTTGCTTGCCAGTCACTTATATCTTTAAAGTCTGAGGTTAGGTACAGCGTATCTTTAAAGCGTCTTAAATATTGGCTCCCTACTTTGACCATAGGTGTTTTGTCATCATTTGCTTGTAGCTGAAATTTTAATTGTCTAACTTGCTCAGTACTTGGCATTAAGCAATTATGCTGTGCTAAGAAGTAGCGAATAAGGTTGTTAAAACGTGCTGACGTTAAAGCCCTTAAGACAGTTATGTTCAAACTTGTATCATTGATTGTGGCTTTATTTAAGGCTTGTTTTAAGTCTTGTTCAGCTAGCTCATCCAGTAACTCTTGAGCTGAAGAGCAATGGCTAGCGCTCCGGTTAATCGTCTTGCTAATACCAGGCCAGCGTTCACGCATAACCGGCATGATTGTTTGACGAATAAAATTACGATCAAAACTTGTATCAGTATTTGACTCATCCTCTATCCAATCAAGCTCATGCTCTTTGGCATAATCGACAATTTCTTGTCTAGATATATTAAGCATAGGGCGAACCAACAAGTGCTGGCCAAGATGAGACTCGATAGCCATTGCTGATAACCCTTTTAAGCCAGAGCCGCGTTTAAGTGCTAGTAAAAATGTTTCCGTTTGATCATCACAGTGATGCCCTGTTAACACTAAGGCCCTTGTAACACTGAGTGTTTTAATGGCCTCATATCTTGCATCTCGTGCTAAAGCTTCAAGTGACTGTTGTGCTTGAGCTTTAACATTAACGGCTTTAACAACTAATTTAATTGACAGTTTAGCGCACTCTTGTTCAGCAAAATTTTGCCAAACTAAGGCATTATCACTCAGGCCATGATTAACATGACAAGCAATAATTGTATTAGGGATAAGGTTATCTTGTTTTAATAGTGATAAGGCGTGTAAAAGGACTTGTGAGTCTACGCCACCACTATAGGCAACAATCAGCTCTGTATCACCTTGATGTTCAAGGGACTTTTCGAGGGTGTTTTGTAGTGCTTGTACAATTTTATTCATAAAGAAAAGCCGACAGCTTATTACTGTCGGCTATGTTATTTAACAATAACCAAATGACATTAATCTATCGTAGCGTTGCTCGATAAGTTCTTCTTTATCTAAACCTTCTAGATCAGCTAAGTCTTTCTTAAGTGATTGTTTTAGCTGCGCAGCCATAAGATCCATATCTCTATGCGCGCCGCCTAATGGCTCTTCCACAATACTATTAATTAAATCTAATTCTTTAATACGTGTTGCAGTAATACCCATTGCAGCTGCAGCAGTAGGTGCTTTTTCGGCTGTTTTCCATAAGATTGACGCGCAACCTTCTGGAGAGATTACTGAGTAGGTAGCATATTTAAGCATATTAACTCTGTCACCAACACCAATAGCTAAAGCACCACCAGAGCCACCTTCACCAATAACTGTACATACGATTGGTACTGTTAAACGTGCCATCACTTTTAAGTTACGAGCAATCGCTTCACTTTGGCCACGCTCTTCAGCGCCAACACCTGGATAAGCACCAGGGGTATCAATAAAAGTAATGATTGGCATATTAAAACGCTCTGCCATTTCCATCAAACGTAAGGCTTTACGGTAACCTTCTGGACGCGGCATACCAAAATTACGTTTAACTTTCTCAGAAGTTGAACGACCTTTCTGATGGCCAATAACCATGACAGGTTTTCCATCTAATCGTGCTGTACCACCAACAATAGCGCTATCATCAGCATAGGCACGATCACCAGCTAGCTCATCAAATTCAGTAAAGATGCGCGGTATATAATCAAGTGTATAAGGACGTTGAGGATGACGTGCTACACGTGCTGTTTGCCACGGGTCTAAATTAGAAAAAATCTTCTTAGTTTGTTCTTTGTTTTTTTCACGTAATTGCGTGATCTGCTCTTCTAAATCGAGATCAAGCTCTTGGCCGTTATTAACCAACTGTAGCTCTTCTATTTTTGCATCAAGCTCAGCAATAGGCTGCTCGAAATCTAAAAAGTTTAATGACATGCTTATTTACCTAATAAATCTAGTTAATTTCTTAAAATCGTTTTTACACTATTCAAACATAGTTCTTTCAAATAGCACTTTATACCAACTCCATTAAATTATTGCTCACTTGTGCTGGTTAAAATAATCCAGGCCTTCGTTGCTTTCAATCCCAATAGCCAGCTATTGCTCAATCAAGCGCCTTGCCCTGAATGTTTTTTCCTACGCACAACAAGATCACAAACTTAATGAAAATGGTATTATTTAAATTCCATGGCGACATGTTCTTCGCCAAGCAATGTTTTTAATTCGTATAGTAACGTATCGGTTGGCGTTACGCGCCATTGTACGCCTAGCTCAAGCATAGCTTGTGCTTCTTCGCGCTGATAAAAAACTCTCACCGGA
>Ga0105355_10005004_pt1 | contig 11257 bp, 8 predicted proteins | sample GOMGulsemesocosm_2_FD_83508 | JGI IMG/M metagenome (GOLD analysis project Ga0105355, IMG submission 83508) | Methane-oxidizing microbial communities from mesocosms in the Gulf of Mexico - GOM9C Gulf of Mexico | ecosystem: Environmental > Aquatic > Marine > Cold seeps | place: Gulf of Mexico...
TAACAATAAAAATAAAATTGATCCCCAATTCTTACAGCAACTCCCGTGTATTCTTAGTGAACAACAGGAACAGTGGTTATTCCGTGATGGTAAAAATGTACAAGCGGTTACGTTACAAGCTCGTGCTAGCTTTTCAAGTCCGGAGATGCGCCTACAAGCCGTAATTCAAGGTTTAGGCATCGCTAAACTACCCGATTATAGTTGCCAAGAAAGATGTCTGTTACACAAGTTAAAACTAACAATTCCACCTGTTGCAATGCAACTGAGCGTATTATATCAAAGCCGTGAAGTGCCCATTAAAACACGCCTCTTTTTAGATTTTTTCCAAAGTCATCTCGGGCGTTTATCATAATCAGCTACATTTAGTTGCTAAGTTGAGCTTGCTTTTGGTTGCGCACTATACTCATTATTATGCTTTCACAGATAGTAGGTGTGCCATGAAACGTAGGTATAGAAAAATACCAATCCTCATCTTTATATTTGCGATGCGAATAACAACTATTAATGCAAATGAAGTAACCATGGTAACCGTTGACTGGGCTCCATTTTATGGTTCGGAAATGACAAAAAACGGTGTTATTACGGAAATCGTTCAAACAGCATTTAAACGTGCAGGTATGCAAGCTTCAATTCGTTTTGTTCCCTGGAAACGTGCAATGCAAGAGGTGGAAATTGGCAAAACAGAGATATTAATGGGGGCTTATTATACGCAAGAGCGAAATAAAGCATTTTATTACAGTGATTCCATTTATGATATCAAACTTGGTTTAGTTGCCCTTAAATCATTAGGTATCAAAAAATATAAAAAATTGCAGGAACTAACACCCTATACTATCGGGGTTAGTCGCGGATGGGCAAACAGTAAAGAGTTTGATGAAGCAGACTATCTAACAAAAGAGGGGGCCAGTAATCAAATATTAAATGTACGTAAACTTTTTAAGAATAGGGTTGATATGATATCAATCTCATTTGATGTGTTTCGTTATGAGGTGGCATCGATGCCAAAACAAAAGATAGAGCAAGTGATTTTTATTGAACCACCATTGAAGATATCACCAATTTACTTGATTACCTCGAGGAGTAATCCAAATAAAGAGAGTGTAATGGAAGCATTTAACACGGGCTTAGTTGAACTAAAAGAAGACGGAAGTTATGACAAAATTTTAAGGGCGCATGGCTTTTGAATAATGTGTCTGTTTACACTGTCAATATTTTAAGAGGATAGAGGCTCCTCAAAAATATTTTACTGGTGTTTATTACTTAGTTAAACGTGCTGAGTGTTTAATGTTTTTTGTTTCTGATTTTTGATCGCGACTTTGTTGAAACCAAAATCGTTTTCTTCCCGTTGTACGAGCCATAACAAATATCCTATATGAATAATTATGCCAACTGAATTAAATTTAGTTTCAGTCTTGCTAGGCAAAACAGAACTTCCCTTCAATACACTTGGTATTAAAATAAAACACGACAATTTAATGATTTTTAGCTAGTTGGATAAATATATAACGGTATGACACAAACAGGAGTGGGTGTTAAGAGTAAATATTTGTAGCGGGTGATCTATAAGTTGTAATGATTCGATGATTTAATGGTGCAAAAAAAATTGCTATTGCACCATTATATGTAAATTCAACACTCAAAAAAGTGAGCGTTGGACTTACTAATAGTTACACTAAATTATAGTGCTACTACGTTTGCAGCTTGAAGACCTTTTTGGCCTTGCTCAACTTCAAAAGAAACCTTTTGGCCTTCAGCTAACGTTTTGAAACCTTCTGATGCGATAGCACGGAAGTGACAAAATACGTCTTCGCCGCCGTTATCTTGTGCTAGAAAACCAAAACCTTTAGCTTCGTTAAACCATTTTACTGTACCAGTAGTTGAATTAGACATGTTGTGTCCCTTATATAAATTCATTAAATTAAATATCGCGAAATGCGAAGCGCTGAGAACTGAATTATTGAATGTGACGATGAAGCTAAGGGATACACTACGGACAACTACGAAAACGCGGGAGTAACTGAGAGAATAACTTGGACTTTACTTTTTCATTAATAACTCTGACTTACAGAGCGAGCGCATCATACCGCAGACAATACATAAAACCTAATACTATTTAGCAAATACATCAGTTTAGTCTTTATGTTGTAGATATGGAGTGTGGGGAAGCCACAGTAATGGTTTGCCTCTATAGTGCTCAATACATTAGCTTAACTTGTTGGCACCAGATGAATTAGTTTGTCATTAGATAATATTAATGAATCCGCTTGCTGCAATTTGTTATAACGGATCATCTGTTGTAATCCGTCAATATAAGCTTGGCCACGTTCAGAATATTTATCCAAGGTAGTTGCTAACTCATATCCAGAAAGTTCACGGTTTTCATTGTGTATTTTAACACGCAAGTCTCGTAGCTTTTGATAAGCACTATTGCTGTTAATATTTAGCATATACGCCTGTACAGAATCTAATGGATTATCAAAGCGTGCTACGCCGTAATTTCCAAGTTGCTTTCGCTTCTGCTTCGGTTTCATGCCATTACCAGAGAAGTCCCACTGCCCAAAAAATGCATTACCTTCGACTGCAAAACGAGATGTTCCCCAGCCACTCTCTTCAGCTGATTGTGCCAGTGCGAGTGATGCGGGAATAATATCTACACGTGTTAACAGTTCAGCTCGCATTGACTCGGTCAGTATCACCTTATTGTTTTCAATGACGCGGTATTTCACTGCAATGTTTAAAAGCTCATCATTACTTAATGTGGAATGTTGAATATTCTTACGTTCGCTAAGAATACCTTCATTAGCGGCAAGGATAAGTGGTGCCATTAGGCGAAAGAAGATAGTTTTTTTAGTCTCAACGGGCAATTGTGAAGAGTTTTTGCTCCAATGTGAACTCACTCCTTCAAATGTGATACGCGGGATTTCACGATCTACTTGGTTCCAATTATCAACATTATAATTTTCTTTATCGAACAGCGCATTTAAATCCCCTAGCGAGCTTACCTTAAATTCTAGTGGTTGTTGCTGTATTTGATGTGTACTAGAAGGATCACTGCAAGCACCTATAAGTAAGCCTGTACAGATAGCCATTACGATTGAAGCATGGGGGGGCTTTTTCACTATTTGATTCCTAAGTCGGTGTAATATACAAACAGTTAATCCTTTAGACTGTAATGTAATTTTATGTTCACGCTATAAATGGGCATGTTAACACTTTTATTAAAGTCATTAAAAACTTAAGCTGATATTTACAAATCAATCATTTCCGGCGTTATTATCGTGGAAAATTCCCTATGAAGTTGTCTTAGATCCTATCGTTAGCAAAAAAACACTATACACTAGCGACTGTAAATATCATCGTAATTCAGCACACAATATAGGTAGTATAAAATGATTAAACTGATCGCTCTAGACATGGATGGCACACTTCTAAATAACCAAAAAAGTATCTCTGATGCCAACTACCAAGCGATTATGGCCACCAAAGAGGCTGGTATTAAAGTAGTGCTTGCATCGGGCCGTCCACTGCAAGGTTTGCAACCTCACCTCGAACATCTTGGTTTAACAAGTGAGGATGATTTTGTAGTTTCCTACAATGGTTCATTAGTGCAACGCGTAGGTTGTGGCGAAGTACTGCACAAAACCAGTTTAAAAGGGCATGATGCCAAATCAATTTTCAAAATTTCGCAACAGCTTGGTGTGTATATTCACGCATTTTCAGTGAAGCAGGGATTAATTACACATCAGCACAATGAATGGACCGATATCGAAGCAAAACTCAACGGTATGCCAGCAACGGAAGTTGATTTTGAAATGCTTGATGATAACGAAGATATTATTAAAGTGATGATGGTTGCGCACGAAAAACAGTTAACGGCAGCGATCAAAAATCTGCCTACGCACTTGAAACAGCAATATACAGTGGTGCAAAGTGCACCGTTTTTCTTAGAGTTGCTTCACCCAACTAGTAATAAAGGCATTGCTATCGAAAAATTAACTGAGGTTTTGAACCTTTCGCCTGAGCAAGTGATGTGTGTTGGAGATGCGGAGAATGATCATGCAATGTTAAAGTTTGCAGGTCTTGCTGTCGCGATGGAAAATGCAGATGCAGAAACCAAAGCGCTTGCAGATCATATTACAGCATCAAATCAAAATGATGGTGTTGCACGCGTCATTGAAGAGATGGTTCTGTCAAAGCAATTATGTAGTGCATAATATTTTTTAACTTCAACTTAGAGTAACTATGAAAATCAATAACGCAGAGCGTGATGCCGTTTATAAAACCATTTTTGCGAGACGCGATGTACGCGGGCAATTTACAGAAAAAAACATCGAAGAAGATGTGTTAAGACGTATATTGACGGCTGCTCATCATGCTCCGAGTGTTGGTTTTATGCAACCTTGGGACTTTGTTGTTGTACAACAACAGCAAACTAAAGCGTTAATAAAAGAGGGGTTTGATGCTGCTCATCAACGTTCAGCAGAGATGTTTGATAAGCAGCAATCCTCCCAATACCAGCAGTTTAAACTTGAAGGCATCATGGAAGCCCCGATTGGGATCTGTATTACTTGCGATCGTAGTCGCAATGGACCTGTTGTTATTGGGCGGACGATAAACTCACAAATGGATCTTTATAGCTCTGTATGCGCGGTTCAAAACCTTTGGCTTGCTGCTCGAGCTGAAAATCTTGGTGTAGGCTGGGTAAGCATAATCGAAGATGCAGTACTGCGCAGTGCATTAGCGATTCCGGAAAACATCGATATTATTGCTTACCTTTGCATTGGCCATGTTTCTCATTTTAAAGACAAACCTGAACTAGAAAGTGCAGGCTGGTTAGCGCGTCGTGATATTAATAATGTGATTCACTTTGATAGTTGGTCTGCTCAAAGTAACAATAAATAAGCGTTTATTTGACTCGCATTATTATCGTTTTCCCACTACCGGGATTATGGCCCCATAATCTCGATATTGGGATATATCAGTCCCACTATCGAGACTTATCTTAAGCTTTAGCTGGAATAAAAAAATTACCCTCAATAAATCAATCGGTTAACTTCTGGCTTGAAACCTGCTATATAAAATTAATTTATAAATCCTTAAGGAAATAATGATGAAGATAAATTTTATTAAATGTATGGTGATTGGCTCTGTTATCTGTTCGCTTACGGCTCATGCTGATAATACAAAGTATTATAAGGAATTGACCTATAACCATGTATCTCCCTATATAAACTTGTATGGCTCCTATGAGCTTGAAAAAGTTGAAAAGAATGATGAATACTACGCGTTCACTTATGATGAAAAAGATAGACTAATAGAAGTCGTGAATCACGGTGCTTATGTATTACATCATCCGTTGACTAGTTATGGCACCTATAAAATGAGCATTTCATATCAGGGGAATAAAGAGTCTAGAGCTTATTTTGATAAGCAAGGCGAGTCAGTAAAAAATGGACGAGGCGTATATAAAGAGGTGTATTTGTATAACAATTTGGGTGAAAAGCAGTCACTGTCTTTTTATGATCTAGAGGGCAAGGCTGTACAATCAAAATGGAATATTGCCACTTATAAATGGCACAAAAAAAATGATTTAGTGATAGAGCAACGCTTTGATTTAAAAGGTAAAGCGAAAAACGTTTCTCCCTATTTTGACTTTGGTATTACCGCTATCAAGCTAAACGATAAAGGCTTGCCTATAGAGAGTATTAATATTGACCAACAGGGAAACCCCAAGGCAGCCAGTTTTGGTGTAGCATCCTATAAAGATCATTACAATGAACATGATCAGCATGTCAAAAGTACTTATCACAATACGGCTGGTGGGTTACAAGTAAATCAATGGGGCACGCATACTTATATTAGATAAATAAGCTTAAGAAATTCCCGGCGCTTAGTTCGCCGGAAATCTTATATTTAGTCATTAAGCCGTTTTTCACTGAGCTTATCCAGCAGATACAATATAGAGCGGTATTCAATACCGCTGTGCCGTGATAAACCAATCTCACAGGTTCTACTATTTGAATAACCTTCAGAGCAGTTAGCTGGGATCTGTTCTTTCAAGGGAAATAAGGCAGAAGCATTCAGTTGCGGTAGGATAAACCCCTTGTCTCCTGCAAAGCCACAGCAATAAATATCTTCAGGAATAATGACCTTTTCTGAGCATGCGCGACTTACTTTTTCCATTATATTTGCTAAACCTTGCTTACGAGAGCTACAGGTAATATGCAACATAATTGGTGCTTTCTGGGCAGTTACTTTGATAGCTGGCAATATATGTTCTGCGATAAATAGAAAGGGCTCATAAATTTTTAGTTTATTGGACATGCTGTTAATACTGGTATTTGCACAGGGGCTTGTATCCATTAATATAGGATACCTACCTAGCTCTGAGGCTTGCCATAATGTAGCTTCCAACTGTTTTAACTTATCTCTCGCTGTTTCTACAAAACCTTTACTTTGATATGGCATTCCACAGCATTGCATACTAAGTTGCAGAGGAAAAATAACTTCATAACCCGCTTTAATGAGCAGTGATTGTGTTACCTCTGTTAATGGGCGCCCATCAGAAGTATCTTGGCTTGTACCCATGCTGCGTGTTACGCAACTTGGAAAGTAGACTACTTTTTTACTCGAACTCTTAATTGATAATACTTTAAACCTGCCCGCGGAACGAGGTAGGTGAACTGTCCATAAGGGGATGTTACCAAGACTTAAGCGGTGAGTCGCATCAGACAACAGTGACATGTTTTGCGTGCCTATTGCTTTGTGTAATTGATCTGCTACCGCTAGGGTAATCTTTGTTACTGCAGTTACTTTATCAACGTTATGCGCAGTGCAACGTGCAATGCTAGTTGCTATTGAAGAATGCTCTGTACGTAACTTAGACATCAAATCACCGGTATTAATGCCAACCGGGCACCTATCTGCACAAAGACCTGTTGCTGCGCAGCTATCAATGCCAAGGTATTTAAATGCTTTAGTTAAAGTTGCTAGTCGTTTAGGGTCTTCATCTGTTTTTTGTAACCGAGCTATTTCACGATATACAACATTACGCTGACGAGGCGTTAATGTTAAATTCTTTGAAGCACAAACTGGCTCACAGAATCCACACTCGATGCATTTATCTATCAACTCATCAACGCATGGCATCTTTTTTAAATGGTTTAGGTGGCAGTTTTTATCGTTATTAATGATCACCCCGGGGTTTAATATTCCACTGTTATCAAAAATCCTTTTAATCTGTTTCATCAAGGTTAAACCATCTTCTCCCCATTCAAGTTCGATAAATGGGGCCATGTTCCGACCAGTACCATGCTCTGCTTTAAGCGAGCCTTGATACTTAATCGCAACTAATTTGCTTACCTCATCCATAAAACCACTATATCGTTGAATCTGCTTCTTAGTTTCAAATGCTTGAGTAAATACAAAATGTAGATTGCCCGCTAGCGCATGGCCAAAAATAATCGCTTCATGATAGTGGTATTTTTTGAATAAAGCTTCTAAGTCACGTACTGCGTTAGCAAGTTTACTCACTGGAAAGGCAACATCTTCAATGATAACTGTTGTGCCAGACTCCCGTACTGCACCAACGGCTGGGAATAACTCTTTACGGATTGCCCATAGTTGTGAGTATACCTGGGTATCTCTACTAAATTTAACCTGTTGTATTGGAGTGAATTTGTTTAATAAGGCTTCAGTTACCTTGATTTTTTTTAATAGTTGCGGCTCTGATTGTGCGTGTATTTCTATGAGTAGGGCTGCGGATTGTGTATCTTCTTGTAGTGCTAGTTCTTTTATAAAATGGGGCATACCAGGTTTATCTGCAACAGAAAGCAATGATCGGTTATCCATTAGTTCAACGGCTGCCACATCGAAATTTTCTAATGCGCTAACCGTTAAGCACGTCTGTTCAATGTTATTAAACAGGTACAATGCAGTTGCTTTGAATTGATGATCGATAACCGTGTTGTAAGTGATATCTGCGATAAATCCTAATGTGCCTTCAGATCCAATAAAGAGGTGTTGTAAAATATCAATAGGATCGCTGTAGTCGATAAGTGAATTGATACTATAACCGGTAGTATTCTTAAGGCGGTATTTGTGTCTGATTTTATCAGCCAGTTTTGTATTGCTTTTACATTTTTGGGCGAGAACAGATAGTTCACCTAGTAATTTTTTATGGCTAATTTTAAAGTTAGTAACACTATGTTCATCTAAGGTATCTAAGCGCGTACCATCGGCTAATACTAAAGTCATACCCGCGAGGGTATTATAACTATTTTGCGCGGTACCACAGCACATGCCAGATGAATTATTTGCAGCGATGCCACCAATTTTGCAGGTATTGATTGAAGCTGGATCAGGGCCAATTTTACGCTGATAAGCAGCGAGATATTTATTTACATCAGCCCCAATAAGTCCTGGTTGTACTTTTATCTGTTTACCCTCATCAATTACTTTGTATTTAGTCCAGTGGTGAGAAAGGGTGATCAATACGGAGTCAGACAGTGCTTGTCCTGAAAGACTGGTACCCGCCGCACGAAAGGTAACCGGAATATTTAATGTGTAACAGTTTTTAAGTGTAAATATCACCTCTTCTAAGTTAATTAATTGCAATACAATTTTCGGTGTAAGTCGATAGAAACTTGCGTCTGTGCCGAAGGCTAAAGTGAGTGTTGGCTGGGTAATAATGCGTTTTTCATGTACACAACTCTTCAAAATAGTGATTAAAGATTGGTATGCTTTGGGTAAGTGATATTGAGCTTCAGACATAAAATATTCACCTGTGAGCTTTGCTTATATGGCTTTCTATATTATATGAATGCCAGGTATTGGGTTACTGCTTATTGATAAATACGTGCGCCTGAGTATATATATCAATTGATTTTATACGCTTGCTTTATCAAGTCTATTTCGCCTGTATCGATCATCTCTTGTAAAGCATTTTTTAATTGGTCTGGGATAGAGTTTGGTACTAGCATTGAAGGAAAATTTTCAGGGCTTGTTACTTTGCTGTTATCAAAAAAAGGATTGGGCTGCTCTTCATATAGTGGTGAAAATCGCGAAAACCCGGTATAGAGTGGAGCAAAATGTGGCTCACAGCAGTATTGATGAACTTTTATACCGCGCTTATTCAGGTATGCGTCATCTGTGTTTTCAAGGAATTGCTTGAGTTGTTGTTGCTCAATTTTAAAAAATACAGAACGATTTGATTGTAAGTAGGTTAAGGCTTTTTCAAAATTTGGCTGTTTAATTTCAGAATACTGTACGTTATGTAGCACTGCTTGCTCAGGCCATGAGCTACCAGCCTCAAATATCCAGGTAAGGCCATAAAGGTTAATATCTGAAATGGAGTATAGATCTGGAATATTTGCTGTGGTTAATCCATAAAAGACTTCTTTACGCGATAGGCCATTAGCAAAATAATGGAGAAACTTTGACCTGTTTTCTCGAAATTCCCCACTAGCATAAAGATCAACTACCCCTCGTTCTAACTGTCTATAACCTCTTTTTTTTGGTGGTCGCAATATTTTCAATTTATAACCAATTCGTTCCACTGCAATGGTCATTAAGTCTAAATACAATCCAGAATTATCAGGGGAAGGTTGCATATATGGAGGGTTACCAATGTCTTTATAAACCAGCGTTAGTATTTTTTCTTCAGATGCAATACTGGCACTACAAGTGACTGCGAATAAAAAACAAATTAAGCATCGATTTAGCATATTGCACCTGTCTGAAATAATAAAACAGAGTGACAGTAATTATAGCACCTAACCCGTGATATACGCTGATTAGCATTGATTCCCCACTTTTTGACTTACAAATTGACTTATCTATTGATAAGGCAATGCTTTATAACAAACGATATATTTTAATGATTTTTTGTGTGTTTTTTATACTTATTCACTTTCTGAAAACGTAATTTTTTGATAACTAGATCACATTACATATTTTACAATTACTTAAAAACGCCACTCTAACGCAAACATAAAATCGCCCTTATGAATCAGCCTTTGTGGGTATTTTTACCACCTTAGTAGGTTATAATTTAACCACTTCAGTACCTATCTACCATCTAATCACCAGACTAAGTCGAGTAAAAATACTTTAAAACATGTAGTTAGCGGAAAACTTATAATACAAGAGGGTTGTGAATGAAAGATAAGCTTGGATTTGTTTTAATTTCTGTATTACTTATTACTACTATAACAAGTATGGTGGCATTTTCAGCCATTGCAGAAAGCCGTCTTCAAGAGAGGGTTGCAGGACACCATAAGAAGTCTATTAATGCACGCATGAAAGCAGAAAAAGGGATCTTTGATGGTTTTGATTATATTAAAACTCAACATCAATTAGGTACTTCTTACGATGAAATAAAGGCTAACTTAGAACAGCAGATCAATTTTGCTAATGCAGAGGGTGGTTTTGAATTATTAGATCCGCAGGTTGTTGATGGTATATTTAGTTTTGTGAGTAAGGGCAGTTATCAAGGCGCTATTGCATACCTAAAAACAAATATCATTGCTAACAGTTCAGAGGGTGAGAGTGGTTTTAAAGACACAATTATAGGCTGTGAGGGTGTTGTATTATCGGGTAGTGGTACGATCGACAGTTTTAACTCAACAAAAGGCTTATATAACGCAACATATGTTGAAGATGGCACATCATTTGTTAACAAAAACCATAATGCAAGTGTAGCAACATTAGGCATAAAAAATACAGCCGCCAATGGTGATGTAAGTTTTCAAGGTGCAGACGTAACATTAAGTGGAGATGCTCCAGTCCTTGGTGATGTAAACGTAACTGGTGACTTTTACAGTAAAGGATCTGCACATATCGATGGTAACTTAAATGCCAATGGTAACGTAGGGTTTAAAGGCATGAATGTGTCTAGTACAGGTAGCCATATTGTAACCGGTAATATCTCATTAGGTGGAGATGCAAATATTAATAGCAATACCATTGGTGGCACTGTTGAAGTTGCTGGTCATGCAACTGATACCCAGAATGTTGATGGCACAGTTAGTTATGGTGAGTTGGGCGGTATTTATGGTGAAAGTAATATAGCGATGCAAGATAACAGTATCACTGGCCCAAATTTAGCAATGGGGGAGTGTGATACGTTAAATCTGCTACCAACATTGATCAATAACGGTGATCCGATTGCAGATGAAAACGTCTACAGTGGTATGAAAAAACAGGTTTCTGGTCTAGATAAACTCGAGACAATGGTGTTTCAAACAACAGAGCAAAA
>Ga0105355_10005005_pt1 | contig 11257 bp, 9 predicted proteins | sample GOMGulsemesocosm_2_FD_83508 | JGI IMG/M metagenome (GOLD analysis project Ga0105355, IMG submission 83508) | Methane-oxidizing microbial communities from mesocosms in the Gulf of Mexico - GOM9C Gulf of Mexico | ecosystem: Environmental > Aquatic > Marine > Cold seeps | place: Gulf of Mexico...
CGCAGCGGTACGTTGCAGGACTCCGTTGCCAACAAGCTCAACGAATGGCTGGAAGCCGGTTTACAGGAATGGGACATCAGCCGTGATGCGCCCTACTTCGGCTTTGAAATCCCTGATGCGCCGGGCAAATACTTCTACGTGTGGCTGGATGCGCCAATTGGCTACATCGCCAGCTTCAAGAACCTGTGCGCACGCCGTGACGACCTGGACTTCGATGAGTACTGGGCAAAGGATTCCGACGCCGAGGTTTATCACTTCATCGGCAAAGACATCATCAACTTCCACGCCTTGTTCTGGCCAGCCATGTTGAGCTGTGCAGATTTCCGCACACCGACCGCTGTGAAAGCGCACGGTTTTGTAACAGTGAACGGCAAAAAGATGTCCAAATCACGCGGCACCTTCATTCAGGCACGCACCTATCTGGATCATCTGAATCCTGAATACCTGCGTTTCTATTTTGCCGCCAAGTTGGGCAACGGCACTGAAGATATCGATTTAAATCTGGAAGACTTCATGCAGCGCGTGAACTCTGATGTGGTTGGCAAGGTGGTTAACATCGCCAGCCGTTGTGCCGGATTCATCAAAAAACGTTTTGATGGCAAGCTGTCTGACACGGTGAGCAATCCTGAATTACTGGATGACGTGATTGCCGCTGGCGACCAAATTGCCGAGCACTTCGAAAACCTTGAATTCAGCAAAGCGGTTCGCGAAATCATGGCGCAGGCCGATAAAGCTAATCAGTACATCGACGAGCAAAAGCCGTGGGTACTGGCAAAAGAGGAAGGCCGTGATCAAGACGTGCAGGATGCTTGCTCCATGGGCATTCACCTATTCCGCGTTTTGTGTGCTTATCTGAAACCAATTCTGCCAACTATGGTTTCTAACGCTGAGACCTTCCTGAACGTCGACAGTCTGACATGGGATGATCGTCTGCAAACACTGAACGGGCACCAGATCAACAAGTTCAAGCCACTGATGCAGCGTATCGAACAGGACAAAATCGATGCCATGCTGGAAGTGACCAAAGCCGATGCCGCTGCTCACTTAGCACTGCAAGAAAAAACAAAAGCGTCTGCACCAGCTGCAGTGAGCAACGTTGAAGCCATCGCCGATGAAATCGAGTTTGATGACTTTGCCAAGACTGACCTGCGCATTGTACGTATCGTTAAAGCTGATCACGTCAAGGGCGCCGATAAACTGCTGCAATTGACGCTGGATCTGGGTGAAGGTTTTGGCGACAAGCGTCTGCGTAACGTCTTCTCCGGTATTAAAACCGCCTACCAGCCAGAACAGCTGGAAGGCCGCCTGACCGTCATGGTTGCCAACCTGAAGCCTCGTAAAATGCGTTTTGGTATTTCTGAGGGTATGGTATTAGCAGCAGGCCCCGGCGAAGAGGAAATCTGGTTGCTGGAACCGCACGACGGTGCACGTGAAGGCGAGCGGGTTAGCTAGCCAAGCGAACACAAAATTAAATATGTCATCTCGCTTGTGCTCGTTTACGGGTAAACGTATGAGAGAGATCTAGACCACAACCACAAGATCTCTCTTTTCATTCGGATGACAAACTAAACAAAAAGATTATTATGACTATGAACGTAGAAAGTAACACCTCAAAAAACACCGGCGCTTCTCAGCGAATTTTTTTAGCCACATTGGTCATATTTCTCATTTCAATTTTGCTCATGATGCTGTTGGTGGTAAGCAGCGCGTTAAATTGGGGCATTGACAGTCGATCCCTGCCCTTCTTTATAATTCTACTCGGTATTAGTGCCGCTATTACTGACCAGATTTATGTAAGATTTTTCGCAGGGCGCAAAAATTTAGATCCAAACATCAACACATAACGATCTGTACTCGTTTACGGGTGAACGCTAACGTGAGACTTTGGTAACAAACAAGATTCCTCGCTTCACTCGGAATGACAAACAACGAAATGACAAAACTAGGCAAACAAACGACACACAATGTCTGAATATTTACTGATCATCGTCAGCACCGTGCTGGTAAATAACTTCGTACTGGTCCAGTTTCTGGGCCTGTGCCCCTTTATGGGCGTGTCAAACAAACTCGACACCGCTTGGGGCATGTCGCTGGCCACCACCTTTGTACTGACGCTGTCCTCGGTGTGCAGTTATCTGGTTTACACTTACCTGCTGGAGCCGCTGGGCTTGGAGTATCTGAAAACCATCAGCTTTATTCTGGTAATCGCCGTGATGGTGCAGTTTACCGAGATGGTGATCAAAAAAGTCAGCCCGGTGTTATACCGTGTACTGGGTATATTCCTGCCGCTGATCACCACTAACTGCGCGGTACTGGGTGTAGCCCTGCTCAACCTGAACAAAGATAATAACTTTGTTGAGTCGTTATTCTATGGTTTTGGTGCCGCCGTTGGTTTTTCTGTGGTACTTATCCTGTTTGCCGCAATGCGTGAACGAATTAACACCGCTGACGTACCCGCTCCATTCAAGGGCTCTGCCATTGGTATGATCACGGCAGGCCTAATGGCGCTGGCCTTCATGGGCTTTACCGGCCTGACCCAGGCCTGATTCGAAAGCCATGAGCATTATAACCGCCATTCTTATCCTGCTTGTCCTGGCCGCCATATTTGGTGTGATTCTAGGGTTTGCTGCTATCTACTTTAAGGTCGATGAAGACCCAGTGGTAGACCAGATCGATAATCTGTTACCACAGACCCAGTGCGGCCAGTGCAGCTATCCTGGTTGCCGTCCTTACGCCGAAGCTATCGCCAATGGTGACGAAATCAACAAGTGTCCACCCGGTGGTGAAAGCACTATTCACGCATTAGCTGAATTACTCGGCCGCGACTTCGTCGCGCTCGATGAAGAACATGGTGAAGAAAAAGGCAAACGTGTTGCCTTGATCCGTGAAGCCGAATGTATTGGTTGTACCAAGTGTATTCAAGCCTGCCCTGTCGATGCCATTCTCGGTGCCGCCAAACAAATGCACACCGTCATTGCCGATGAGTGCACTGGCTGCGATCTATGTATTGAGCCCTGTCCGGTAGACTGCATCGACATGGTAGCAGTACAAACCACAGCCAATGATTGGCGCTGGGATTCACCGGATTCATCAATAGACTCAGCGAACAATCAATTGATTGCCACTGACCGCATTGATCCTACTGCGGAGACTGGCGCATGAACAAACATTTGCATACCTTTCATGGTGGCATTCACCCGCCAGAAAACAAAGTTCAATCGACTCAAACTCCGATTGAACCTGCGCTGTTACCCGATAAATTAATTCTGCCATTGCAACAACATATTGGCCAACAAGCTCAGCCACTGATTAGTGTCGGCGAACGTGTGCTTAAGGGCCAAATGATTGCCGCTGCGGTAGGTTACGTCAGTGCTGCCGTACACGCCCCTACTTCCGGCACCGTAACTGCGATTGAACCTCGCACTTTGCCACACCCGTCGGGGCTTAGTGAACAGTGCATTATCATTGAGCCCGATGGCCAGGAGCAGTGGACAGATCTCACACCACTAACGAATTATCAGCAAGTTGCTAAAGAGACGCTGCTACAACACATCAGCAATGCCGGTATAACCGGCCTCGGTGGTGCAGGGTTTCCCACGTCGGTAAAACTCAATCCGTCTCAAGATCTCAACATCGACACGTTGATACTCAATGCCGCGGAATGTGAGCCCTATATTACGGCTGATGACATGCTGATGCGCGAGCGCGCCGAAGAAGTTATTCAAGGCCTGCACATCATCGCCCATATTTTACAGCCTTCGCAGTGTCTGATTGGTATCGAAAACAACAAGCCTGAGGCCGTCGATGCTCTGCAACAGGCGATTGAGTCTTCACATCTAAAAGACCAAATCCGTGTGCTCAGCATCCCCACCAAATACCCTTCGGGTGGCGAAAAACAGCTGATTCAGATTCTCACCAATAGAGAAGTACCTAATGGCGGCATTCCAGCCGACATCGGCATTGTCTGCCATAACGTCGGCACCGCTGTGGCGGTTAGCCGCGCCATAAGCAAAGGTGAACCGCTGATTTCGCGTATTACCACCATTACCGGTGAAGCGGTGAAGCGTCAGGGCAATATTGAAGTGCTACTGGGCACCCCCATTGAAGCGCTGCTGACACACTTTGAGGTTCAGCAGGATCAGCTACACCGCGTGATTATGGGCGGCCCAATGATGGGCTTCACACTCGACAGCGTACAACTGCCCGTCGTCAAAGCCAGTAACTGTATTCTGGCCACCACTCGCAAGGAATTACCGGATCCAGCACCTGAACAGGCCTGTATCCGCTGCGGCATGTGCGCCGAAGCTTGTCCCGCCACCTTGCTGCCCCAGCAACTGTACTGGTTCTCCAAGTCACGAGAGTTTGATAAAGCGCTATCGCATAACCTGCTCGACTGTATCGAATGTGGTGCCTGCTCCTATGTCTGTCCCAGTAATATCCCGCTGGTGCAATATTACCGTTTCGCCAAAGGTGAAATCCGTATCGAAGAGCATGAACGTACCGCTTCCGACCATGCGCGTCAGCGTTTTGAAGCACGTCAGGCACGGCTGGATCAAGAAGAGGCCGACAAAGAAGCTAAACGTAAAGCCCGGGCCGATGTAGCAGCGGCTGCCAAAAAAGAAAAAGCCGCAGCCCAGGACAATGGCGAGAAAAAACCGGTTGATGCCAAAGCTGCCGTTGTTCAAGCGGCACTAGAGCGAGCCAAAGCTCGAAAAGCACAAAAAGCGGCTGAAGCCAAAGGCAGCACTGATACACCTGCTGCAGACACGACTGAAAAAGAAAAACAGAGCGCTCCAGCAATGAGCGCCGTTGAACGTGCTAAAGCCCGCAAAGCCGCAAATGCGGCCAAGCAGCCTAACGACAGTGAAACAGCTAGTGAGGGGGAAAAGAAAACCGGCGGCCTGTCAGCTCTAGAAAAAGCCAAGGCAAAACGTGCACAAAGTAGCACTGCACCAAATGCTGAAGACCAGGCCACACCCGCCTCGGAAAAACCTCAAGCCAAAGGACTTTCCGCACTCGAACGTGCCAAAGCAAAGCGCGCCGCTAATGGCGATGAACAAACAGCAGAAGTCTCAACTGACGCCGGTTCTGGCACACAAGCCAAACCCGTCAAGGCTCTGAGCACGCTGGAAAAAGCCAAAGCTAAACGGGCGCAAGCCGCTGCTCAAGATTCAGGCGAAACCGATGCTCCAGCTGAAGGAAAACCCCTATCTGCCATTGAGCGTGCAAAGGCTAAACGCGCTGAAACAGTCCAGACGCCAGCAGAGAAAACTACACCCGCATCAAACACTGATGAAAGTGCAGAAACTGCTAACAAAAAGCCTATGTCCGCCTTGGAAAGAGCTAAAGCCAAACGTGCCGAAGCAGCAACACAAAGCGAATCAGCTGACACCGAAACATCTGAGCCGGTAACTGAGCCACTAGAAGAAAAACCCGCTGCGCCAATGTCAGCACTGGATCGTGCCAAGGCCAAACGTGCTGAAAAAGCCGCATCGCAAGCAGCCGACGATTCAACCGCTGACACAGAGAAGAGAGATTAACCCAGCATGGCACTACTAAGAGTTTCCTCCCCTCACCTGTCACGCCGAGGTAATACCGGCGATGTGATGTTGCTGGTGATCATGGCCACCTTGCCCGGCCTTGCTATGCTGACCTGGTTTTTCGGTTGGGGACACCTGATCAATATTGTTTGGGCATCACTGGTTGCCGTGGCGTGCGAATCTTTAACCCTATTACTGCGCCGTCGCCCACTGGCTTTTTATCTCACCGATTACAGTGCCATTTTGACCGCTGTACTGTTAGGGCTATCACTGCCATCCCTGGCTCCCTGGTGGCTGACACTGATTGCCACCGGCTTTGCCATTATTGTCGCCAAACACCTGTACGGCGGCATGGGTCAAAACCCCTTTAATCCGGCGATGATTGGTTACGCTCTGGTACTGATTGCCTTCCCATTGGAAATGACCAGCTGGTTAGCTCCCCAGACGCTTGCGATTGCTCCCGGTCAGGCCATGGGTTTCTTTGATACCTTGCAGGCTATTTTCCCCTTTATCGCCCAAGCAGGAGCTGAAGGCTTTGATGCCGTGACCATGGCCACGCCTCTGGACGCCTTTAAACACAAAGGTGCCATCACATCTGAAGAATTTTGGGCCAGTGAATTAGTGATCAGCCCGGAAAGCTGGAAAGCCTGGCAATTAGTCAGCCTCGGTTTTATGGTAGGCGGCGCTTACCTGATTTACCGGAAAATCTTTACCTGGCATATCCCCGTCAGCATGCTGGCAGCACTAACCTTACTTTCACTGCTGTTTTGGGCAACGGATCCCAGCAACTATGCCTTTCCAGAATTACACTTACTGGGCGGAGCCACCATGCTGGGGGCTTTCTTTATTGCCACCGATCCTGTCACCGCAGCCACCAGTGTAAAAGGAAAGCTCTATTATGGTGCTGGCATCGGCATTCTCATTTACCTGATCCGCACCTGGGGTAATTACCCCGATGCCGTCGCCTTTGCCGTGTTGTTAATGAATTTTGTTGCGCCGCTAATTGATCACTACACCCAGCCGCGTACCTACGGCCATAAATCCACAAAGTAGGCTGATAGAATGCTAGGTCAATCAATCAAACAAAATGCCATCGGACTCAGCATCTTTGCGGTTGTGACGGCAGGCATTATCGCCGTCACTCAAATGCTGACGGCTGAAAAAATCATAGCGAATATCAACACCGCCAAGTCCAAGGCGCTGTATGAAATATTACCGCTCGAAAGCCACGACAACGTGCTGCTCAATGACACGTTGATCATTACTGATTCATCACTGGTAGCTGATGAAGGTGAAGGCGAAGCCTTTATTGCTCGCAAAGGTGATAAGGCCATTGCCGTGATTTTGCCCGCCATTGCACCCAATGGCTACACCGGGAAGATCCATAGTATTGTCGGTATTCTTGCCGATGGCAGCATTGCTGGTGTGCGTGTGATTCAGCATCGGGAAACACCTGGTCTGGGTGACAAGGTGGAACTGAAAAAGTCACCCTGGGTACTCAGCTATAATGGTAAATCTCTCAACGATCCAACGCCGGATAATTGGCATGTAAAAAAAGATGGCGGCACATTTGACCAGTTCACTGGCGCCACCATTACACCTCGTGCAGTGCTTAACTCGGTACACGCCGCGCTTGAGTATTTCAATGCCAACCGCAACATCTTGCTGGCACCAAAAAGTAAAGCCGCGACTGGCGAAGAGACACCATAGAGACTCATCATGGCAACTAAAAGCTACAGCGAAATAACCTCCGACGGCCTTTGGGGTAACAACCCTGCTCTGGTGCAGTTGCTGGGGCTGTGTCCACTACTGGCGGTGACAGGTTCCGTGGTCAATGCACTGGGGCTAGGCCTTGCCACCACGCTGGTACTTATCGGCTCCAACCTGTCGGTATCGGCCATTCGCAACCACGTACCTGACACCGTGCGCCTGCCTGCCTTTGTCATGATTATTGCCGCCTTTGTAACCTGCGTGGAATTGCTTAGTCAGGCGTTAACCTATGAACTCTATCTATCACTGGGCATTTTCATTCCTCTGATCGTAACGAACTGTGCCATTCTTGGCCGCGCCGAAGCCTTCGCTCGCAAGAATCCCATCCTGCCTGCTATTGCCGATGGCTTAATGATGGGTGCCGGTTTTACGCTTATTTTATTGGTACTGGGTGTCATGCGCGAAGTCATTGGTCAAGGCACCCTGTTCGCCGACATGAATCTGCTGCTGGGCCCAATTGCTGCCGATTGGAAAATCGTGCTGATTGACGATTACCGTGGTTTTCTATTCGCTATTCTGCCACCCGGCGCCTTTGTTGGTATGGGACTGCTGATCGCCGGTAAAAACATCATCGACGGCCGCATGAAAGCCTTCCAGGATGCTCGCCGAGAGAAACCAACCGTAGGATCAAAACGTGCGCGAGTTACCGGCGACATTAAATAATCGCCCTTTAGTCGTCAGAGTATTGAACACCACATGAATGCCGATAAACGTCAGCAGATTTTCGCCCGCCTGCGAGCAGAAAATCCCGAGCCCAAGACCGAGCTCAACTACAGCAATCCCTTCGAGCTACTGATCTCCGTGATTCTATCGGCGCAGGCCACTGACGTTGGCGTTAACAAAGCCACTGCCAAACTTTATCCGGTGGCTAATACACCCGCAGCCATTGCAGCGCTTGGCGTTGATGGCCTCAAGCAATACATCAAGACCATTGGCCTGTTTAACAGCAAAGCAGAGAATGTGATCAAAACCTGTCATATGCTGGTTGAGCTGCACAATTCTGTAGTACCTGACACACGGGAAGCATTGGAAGCCCTGCCCGGTGTTGGCCGTAAAACCGCTAATGTGGTGCTTAATACCGCCTTTCGACAAATCGCCATGGCCGTGGATACGCATATTTTCCGCTTTGGCAATCGCACAAAAGTTGCCCCGGGTAAAAACGTGCTGGAAGTCGAACAAAAGCTGCTGCGCTTTGTGCCCAAGGAATTTCTACTCGACGCCCACCACTGGATGATTTTACACGGCCGCTATATCTGCACCGCACGTAAACCGCGCTGCAACGCCTGTATCATCGAAGACCTGTGTGAATTTAAGGATAAGACCAGTGATTAGACTTACATTGAATGAATAAGATTTCTTTCTTCGTTCGAAATTACATAAACAGGTAAAATTAACAACGTGGGTCATCTCGAACAAAGTGAGAGATCTTTCGCACCAGGATAGATGCACTCATGCCAAACCAGCCTCCCCAGCCCCCCGTCACCACCGCCCAGCTCGACTGGAGTGATGACGGTGCACCACTCTCACAGCAGTTCGATGATGTGTACTTTTCACGTCACAGTGGTATCGACGAAACGCGCTATGTTTTTCTTGAGAAAAACCATTTACCCGAACGCCTTGAGGCGCTGAAAGAAACTAAAGCTGCCACATTTAACATTGGTGAAACTGGCTTTGGCACCGGACTAAATTTCCTCTGTGCATGGCAACTACGGGATCAAATTGCACCCAACTGCCGCCTACAATTTACTACGGTAGAAAAGTACCCCTTATCTGCTGACAACCTTGCCAAAGCATTACTTAGCTGGCCCGAACTGGCGAACTATTCGCAACGCCTGATTGAACTCTACCCTTGCCTGACCGCCGGCTGGCATCGCATCAGTTTTATTCAGGAGCGTGTTGATCTGAACCTGTTTATCGGTGATGTCATCGACGGTTTCAGTACCCAGAAAGGGCCTATCGACGCCTGGTTCCTAGATGGTTTTGCACCGGCTAAAAATCCGGACATGTGGTCAGCTGAACTATTCCAACAACTAGCACGACTAGGTAAAGCCGGCACCACTGTCAGCACCTTCACCGCCGCTAGCGCCGTGCGCGAAGGTTTGAGAGAAGCCGGTTTTGAGATCACGCGTGTCAAAGGTTATGGCCGCAAACGGCACATGCTGACCGGTTGCCTAACAGTTGAAACTGCGCAGCTTCAACAGCAGCTCCGAACCAAAGCAGACCTGGAAAAAACAACAACCCCCTGGTTTATTCTGCCTGAAATCACGACGGAAAAAGATCCCTCCAAAAAACAACAGGCCATTGTTATTGGTGCGGGACTGGCTGGCACCTCAACCGCCTTCAGCCTGGCACAACGCGGCTGGCAGGTGTCGGTGTATGATCGCCATGAGCAACCGGCACAGGAAGCCTCTGGAAATAATCAGGGCATTCTCTATACCAAACTGTCAGCAGAACAATCTGTCAAATCGGATTTCTATAGCCGTGCGTTTCTTTACGCCGCCCGTCAAATACCTGAGCTGCTGGCAGATACCTCACCCAGGGCATTTGATGCCTGTGGCGTGCTTCAATTAGCTCACACTGAAAAGGAAGCCGCTCGCCAACAGCAATTCCTGAACAACTGCCCGCAGCCTGAATCGCTGGTTCATGCAGTTGATGCGCTACTCGCCAGCAAGTTAGCGGGCATCAAACTCGAGCAAGATGGATTATTTTTCCCACAAGCCGGCTGGGTACGTCCTGCAGCTCTATGCCACCGTTATGTCGAGCACCCGAACATTACTTTTCATGCCGGTATAGAAGTTGATCAACTGCATTATCAGGATGGTCAGTGGCAGCTCTTCAATTCTCATGGCGAGGTGATTGCGTGCGCCCCTGTCGTGGTGATTGCTAACGCCTATGACGCGCTCAAGTTCGATGTCAGCGCTTTTCTTCAGATTAAACGTATTCGTGGTCAGGTCACGCATATTCCGGCCACAGAACCAGCTAGCCTAGCGACCGTTATTTGTGGCAATGCCTACGTCTCCCCACCTTTCAATAACCAGTTCCATATTGGCGCTACCTTTAATCTCGACACTGACACGCCAGAACTGCGCAGCCAGGATCATCAACGCAATATTGAGCAAATCAGTGAACTGGTGCCTGAATTAGCTAAACAACAACAATGGCAGCATCTGGACACTCATCAACTGCAAGGTCGAGTCGGCTTTCGCTGTACCAGTCCAGATTATATGCCGCTCGTTGGTCCGGTGCCTGACCACGAGGTTTTTGTAAATCAGTACGCACGTTTGCGCAAAGATGCCACCACTCAATTCAGCAGCGCTGGCAGCTACCAACCGGGGCTCTACCTAAACACCGGGCACGGTTCCAAGGGACTGGTTTCTGGCCCACTGGCCGCAGAAATACTCGCCTCAATGATCTGTTACGAATCGTTACCCATCGAGACTAAATTGGTTGATGCTCTCAACCCAGGTCGCTTCTTAATTCGTGATTTAATTCGCAACAAAATTTAACTTAAAATCTTGTTAAAGAGAGCTTGATTTCTCGTAAATTCAGAGCCCAAGCGGGCTTGAGAAGCACTATAAGTTGTCCACAAGATCTGTGGATAACTTTGGGGATAATAATTGGGTAATATGCCTAAAGCACCGTAATTGTTGGCCTTCTGACAAATTGTTCATTTTTTAACCAGCTGAAACATAAGCCTTTAATATCAATATGTTACGGTCATATCATATAAAAACACTAGAGGGATGTGAGCTATTTATTAATAATTAGAAAATTATCAGCTCTTGTGCATAAAGTCATTCTCTATGGCCTTCAACCTCCCTCAGAACGACTAACATAGGGAAAATTAATTGACCATGACAATTTCACAAATTTCTAACGACTCATCGTACTGAATAGCCGCCTGACCCGATTTTAAAAGCCCTAAAACCTGTGCCACCTTGGCCTCC
>Ga0105355_10005011_pt1 | contig 11249 bp, 10 predicted proteins | sample GOMGulsemesocosm_2_FD_83508 | JGI IMG/M metagenome (GOLD analysis project Ga0105355, IMG submission 83508) | Methane-oxidizing microbial communities from mesocosms in the Gulf of Mexico - GOM9C Gulf of Mexico | ecosystem: Environmental > Aquatic > Marine > Cold seeps | place: Gulf of Mexico...
GGCACCTTTCCCAATAGAATCCCGAACCCCCTGTTGCCGGAAAACCGCAAGGCCACTGTCGATGCGGTGATAAGAAATGCCGCGAATATGGGTATCGCCTGGGATGGCGATTTCGACCGCTGTTTTCTATTTGATGAAAATGGTGAATTTATCGAGGGCTATTACATCGTCGGCCTCTTGGCCGAGACCTTTCTGAAGAAGCACCCGGGCGAAAAGATCATTCACGATCCTCGCCTGACTTGGAATACCGTCGACATTGTTAAAAATACCGGAGGCACTGCGATTCAAAGCAAAACGGGGCACGCCTTTATTAAGGAACGCATGCGCGCCGAAAATGCGATTTACGGCGGAGAAATGAGCGCCCATCACTACTTCCGAGATTTTGCTTACTGCGATAGTGGTATGATCCCCTGGCTGTTAGTTGCGGAATTGCTCAATTCGACAGGCAAGCCATTATCAAAATTGGTGGGGGAACGTATAGAGGCATACCCTTGCAGTGGAGAAATCAATTACAAAGTAAAAGATACACAAACCAGTATCGAAACCGTTAAGGCGCACTTCTCAGCTTTAAACCCAGAGACTGAAAATATTGACGGCATCAGTCTCGAATTTTCTAACTGGCGCCTAAACCTGCGTGCCTCCAACACCGAACCATTGTTGCGCCTGAACGTGGAGTCTCGAGGTGAGAGTCGATTAGTAGAGGAACGCGTCGCTGAGATCGAAAGCCAAATAAAAGAGTTAGCCTGATGTTCGGTATGTATCGCAGTCTACGGCACCTTTACCACTTTCCCCCTGACTGTACTCACAATGGATATAGCAAACTGAATAGACTAATGAAACATCGCCACTATTTAACAAAGCACGGATCAAACATCGTATTTTCTCTAAGATTGAAGAAAATTTACCATTTCATATCAAATACTAAAATCAGTTACTAACTGAGTATGGGTATTAGCAGGCTCGCAAAATGAATAACTTAGTACAACTCGCTTGGTTGAGAGCCCGTCTGCAACTGAAAGCAGAAGCTAGAAAAACCTACTTAGGTTATCTATGGTGGATCATTGAACCATCACTACATTTGGGCGTTTACTGGCTTGTTTTTGGGTTACTAATAACAAGACCTATAGATAACCTTATTCCTTTCTTAATTATTGGTGTAACCCATTGGCTGTGGTTTAGCAAAACCGTTAGCAATTCAACGATGTCGATTGTACAAGGACGACAACTAATATCTCAGACTACGTTGAACAAGATGATCTTCCCTCTAACGGTTATATTCCAAGATGCGATTAAGCAATGTATTGTTTTTGGCGTACTATTACTGACACTTTTTTTTATCAGTGATTATGCTTGGTCTTGGTGGTGGCTGGTTATCTGCGGCATTGAGCTAACGCTAATTATTGGTTGCGCAACTATTGTCGCCGCGATCATTCCACTTTTTCCTGACGCAAGAATCATAACGTCAACGGGGCTTCAGCTATTAATGTTTATGTCGGGCATCTTTTACGATATCAGTGCTTTTTCTGAAGAAACAAAAAATCTCTTCATGTTAAACCCATTAGCGCTGCTCATTCATGAAAGCAGAGCAGTATTAATTAATGGTCTATCCCCATCACTTAGTGCATTACTTTATATTTTTTCGTGGTCAGGAGTACTAATGCTTACAGGATTCATACTACTAAAACGCCTAAATAATAGGTTCGCTCAACTGTTGGCGGAGTAATTTTATGGACCCCATTCTTGAACTACACAATGTGAGCGTAAGGTATCGCCAAAAAAAAACGATGGGCCGATCAAATAGCCGTACGGCTTTGAATGGTTTAAGTTTCGATTTGATGCCAGGAGAGTCTTTAGGCGTAATCGGCCGTAACGGCGCAGGGAAAAGCACCCTACTGCGCATCGTTGCAGGAATATATAAACCAAATACTGGAAAGCTAATTAGGCGCTGTAAAAGTGCAACCCTATTATCGCTACAGGCTGGATTCGAACCAGAACTAAGCGGATGGGACAATGCTCTTCTTAGTGGCGCCTTAATGGGAATCCCAATACCCAAATGTAAATCTGCCTTACCGCAAATAGCGGAGTTTTCTGAACTTGGTAAAGCTATGGACGACCCAATAAAAACCTACTCAAGTGGGATGGTAGCAAGGTTAGGTTTCGCTATTGGGATGACTCTTAAGCCAGATATTCTTCTGATAGATGAAGTATTAGGTGTAGGTGACGGTCCATTTAGACAGAAAGCTGAAAAGGCTTTGGAAAATAAAATAAACGGCAATCAAACAGTTGTCTTAGTCAGCCACTCCATGGGTTTAATGAATCGCTTGTGTGACAGAATTGTTTGGCTTGAAAACCATAGTGTCAAAATGATTGGTAAAGCAAATGAAGTTATCGATGCGTATGAAGAAAGCTCACAGGCCGCCAACTGATGATTACAAAAGAAGAAGTTATATTTGCCTTCAAGCTGATGCTAGGGCGCGAACCTGAAAATGTTTCAACTATTGAGAACCACCGTGTTGAGACCCTTGATGAGTTAGCTAAAATTCTCAGCAACTCTAAAGAGTTTTCCGAAAAAACTTTGCACCGAATTAACAGTGACGATGAATGGGTTATTTCCGAAGGAATTAACATCCTAACCAAAGAAGAAAGCCTAAGATTTTGGGTAAACCTAAGTGACCAATATGTGGGGCGTGGGATTCGAAAGCGTAGCTATGAAGAATACGAAACAAATTTTATTGGCAAGCACCTAAAACCTGGAGACATATTTTTTGATATTGGAGCGAACCTTGGTTGGTTCAGTATGCACGCTGCTAGCCTAGTAGGCAGTCTAGGGAAAGTATTTTCTATTGAAGCCAGCCCTGAAACCTTTTCAATATTGCAACGAAATATCCATGAAAACAATTTTAATGACAGGGTTGAAGCAATCTGTGCGGCGCTATGGGATGCGACAGCCGACAAGCTAGCCTTTGCTCGTGAAGAAATGCCATCAAATCCTGGCAGCGCTTACGTAAAAGGAGATGTAAAACTAGCAAGCGATGAAGACTTAACTGTACCCGCTGTACAACTACCAAGCTTAGAACTACCAGCACCAAACTTCATCAAAATAGATATCGAAGGCGCAGAGTATCGCGCACTTAAATCATATGCTCCCGTACTTGCTAAACATCAACCTATAATTTTATCCGAGTTATACCCTCGCCAATTAGAAGCAGTCAGTGACATAGATGCAATTGGATATGCCGATTTCTTTTGGAATTTAGGCTATCAGGCTACAAATTTATCAGGCCAAGCATTAGACAAAAGTAAAATCGGCAGCCTCGATAGAGAAAAACCTCATACTATTATTTTTAATGCGAACAAATAAAATGACTGATAAAAGTGTATTAATGGAATTACGCCCATGCTTCGATGGGTTTGCAGGCATCCCGCAGGATACTAGGATCACTTATGATCTCCTCTCGGGTATGGAAGGCATTAAGCTTGGAGGGCACCTCCTAGACAAAGGAATGGGTACCGTTGGATTCAAATGGAATGAATATAAAGAGCACGAAAAAAAGGTAATTCAGCAATCAAACTATATTATTGCTTTGGAGGACTGTTCATATCGTCAAAAACATCTTAATACATTACATCGCTCTGTGCGTTTGTTGCGTAATGCCACCGTAGCAAAAGCATCAACTACCTACCTGATGAACAAGCTGTTTGGGCAATTTTCAGATCTGCATACCTTTAACTCAGACTTCTTCAATGACTATATCTGGCGTTCACTTTTTGAAAAAAGTCTTCCTGCAGAAAAAATGGAACAAATATTAAGTACAAAGTTTGTCGCGGGTAGTAGCTCCTACCCATTTTTAAGTGGCATTCTAGCCTCTGGTTTACCCCCTATTAATATCAATACAAAAGATTGGGATGTTTATATAGCTCAAACCCCTTTTCCTGCAAAAATAAGCAAAAACACTCAAATGGTCGTGCGCTTTCATGATGCAGTGCCCATTCAATATCCTCATACGATAAACAACCCTTATCACCACCAGCGTATAGTCGCTCGTGGATTGCGCATGGCTAGTAAAGACGCTTGGTTTGTATGTAATTCTGAATCCACTCGAAAACAACTACTTAGCATTGTCCCAGAAGTTGAAAAACGTACTGATGTTGTTCACTGCTGCGTGCCCAATATATTTTTCGAAGACAAAGAAGATGACGTTAGCAATATAATTATTAAACGTTCCGCATCAGGCATTGCTTCTGTAGAAAGTTTTACAGATATCCAACGTTACAAACGCTTTGTAAAACACAATTTCAACAATGAGTATTTTATCTGTGTTGGAACGATGGAGCCACGGAAAAACTATAATACGGTTCTTGCCGCTTGGGACCGGTATCGCAAAGAGTCAGGCAGGGATGTCAAGCTAGTGATTGTAGGGAGTGCTGGATGGAATACTGAAGCCCTTATGGATCGCATTAAAGGCTATACTCACGATGGAAATTTATTCCTTATGAATAATGTCCCTTTATATGAGCTCCGTAAACTGTACTCAAATGCCAAAGCGACACTTATTGCGTCTTATTCCGAAGGCTTTTCTTACTCAGGCATTGAATCCATGCGATGCAAAACGCCAGTTATAGCCTCTGGAATTGATGTTCACCACGAAGTATACGGCGAGCATGCTCTTTATTTTAACCCGTACGCAGCAAGTGAAATGTGCTCCCAAATGAAAGCCCTCACAGATACCTCCGATGCAGGGATTAAAAAATTAGCAGAGGATGCTTTCACTTTTTCTCTCCGCTACAGCGAAGAGAACCAGAAAGACGAATGGGCACGTTTTCTAACTCAAGTTTAATAGATAAAATTTTCACTATGCGCGCTGAATCAAAAAAAGAAATCATTTTCCATATCGGCTCCGATAAAGCAGGTAGTACTGCTATTCAAGTACATGCTTATGCCCTTCGTGAATTTTTAATAACAAAAGGGGTTTATATTCCCCTCACCGGCTTAGGTGAAGATTGTGGGCACGCTTTTTTATTCCAGCCGCTCACTCAAGATATACTTCAAAATCTAGTCGAAGAAATTAACACCCAAAATGGTTTTAGCCGCTTCCTGATTACGTGGGAAGGGATTCACTTTCTTGAGGAAAAAACGCTTAAGTTGCTCGCTTCAGCTTTTTCAAATTTTACTGTAAAGATTATTTACTATGTGCGAGAGCAAGCAGACATTATCCAAAGTGGATTATTACAAGAAATCAAAGAGGACTTACGGCGAGTCTTTTTTGATGAAGAGCGTAAGCACGAGGATCTCCCGGACAACAGGAATTACTATAAAACGATTAAATTATGGCAATCCGTTTTTAAAAACCTAGAGACTGAAATAATTTACTTTGACCGGCAAGATTTCAAAAATGGCAATATCGTGTATGACTTTTTTGAAAGAGTTGGCTGCAGCACCGAGGATATAACGGTATCCGACCGTACAATTAATCATAGTCTTGATGTACCTTCTGCAGAATTAATTTGCAAGATTGAAGGGATCTTCCTGCAAAACCATGATAGATGGTGTAGTACTAAGAGACGACAGTTCATCGACCTCCTGCTCTTAGATATAGCTACCAAAGATAAAAAAGGCTCCCTCTACTACCTATCCAAGACAGAGGTTGAGCGTATTCGAAAACACTATTATTCATATAATAAAAAGCTCGTTAAAGAATTTGGTGTTTCTGCAAAGTTGATTGACTCCAAGAAAGCTGTCTGGAAAATTGACGATAATTTTCAACAAATTACGGATGATGCCATAACCATTATGGCTCGAATTTCTCCGCTCTTAAGCTATAACGTTCTGCACGAATCTTTCACCAATGCTTCTGGGAAAGAGGTCAAACCAATCTTGTCTAAAGGCTGGTTTGATATCGAACCTTGGGGGGCTTGGTGCAAGGGCCAAGAATCTACTATTTCAGGACGTCTCCTATTCCAAGAGTTGCGACCTAACATTGAGTTCCTTAGGTTCAGAATACATGGTCGATATTTGAACCAAAAAGATAAAATAAGTGAAGTTTACCTAAATGGTAATTTTTTAGGTGAAATGGATCTTACCGACTGCTTTATTAAATACCCAATATCCAAGCTTAAAGCACCATATGTGGTTTCATTGACACTCAAGCATCCGCGCCTATACAAACCTTCTGATGTATTAAATGCCAATCATGACACCCGAGAATTAAGTTACGGAATCGAAAAAATATGCACTGAATACTTATAAGTTAACGCTTAATTTATATTATCGAAATTAAGCCCCGGTACTCTGCAGTTTATACGAAATCAGTTTTTCACACTGACAACATTAATAACCATAGAGTGAGCTCAAGCTAATTGAAAGTTAACTCAAAAATAACTGTAGGCGTAGATGTACGCTTACTTTCAATGCCTCCAACGGGCATTGGGCGGTATACATTCGAGATGTGCCGGCGACTAAATCAAGCCAGCAACATTTCCCTGTGTCTTTACAGTCCAGCGTCCATGTTAGATCAATACCTTCCCTACCTTGACCGCGCCATAATTAGAACAAAAAATCTGAAGTCAAAATTTCTACGCCAACTTTGGGGCGAAAGTTATCTTAGAACTCAGATTATGCAAGATAACATTGATGTTTTCTGGGGCCCTGCACATCGCTTGCCACGCTGGTTACCAAAAAATATAGCTCGTGTAGTTACCATCCATGATTTAGTCTGGAAATATGCGGGGGACACTATGCCCCCTATTTCTCGCTGGTTAGAAAGCTATCAAATGCCGTTCGCGATAAGTTCTGCAGACCAAATTATTACCGTATCCCAGTCTACGGCTGATGCAGTAACGAAAGAATTTTATACGACTTCTGATAAGTTGAGCGTTGTCCCGCTCGGTGCAAATCTTGCAGCTGAAGCCGGACTATTTGATTCGCTTGAGCAATTTGGAATCAACCGTCCATATTTTCTTTTTGTAGGCACCCTCGAACCACGAAAAAATCTCATCCGTTTGCTGACCGCCTATTCCCGATTATCAGAGTCGTTGAAAGACCAAGCTATGCTGGTGATTGCAGGCGGCAAAGGCTGGGGTGGTATTGAAATCAATGATACGGTTGCTGATTTAAGCTTGGAAAAACATGTACGCATACTAGGATACGTTGATGACTCAACGCTAGCCACGCTTTATGCCAATGCTTTATTTCTGGCTATGCCATCACTTTATGAAGGCTTTGGTTTACCACTTGTTGAGGCTATGTCTTTTGGTACACCCGTTTTAACCTCTAACAATTCATCAATGCCTGAGGTTGCTGGAAATGCGGGATTACTGATTAATCCACTAGATATTCAGTCTATTAACGATGGGCTGGCGCAGTTAATCAGCAATCATGACTTACGCGACAAACTAGCGGATAATGCCAAAATAAATGCGGCTAGGTTTAACTGGGATGCTGCGGCAAAACAATTAGTTTCTGTATTTGAAAAAGCTATTTCTACTCGAAACAAACAACACCCATGAAAGTCCTTCATTTTTACAAAACCTATTTACCTGACACTATTGGTGGTTTGGAACAAAGCATTAACCAGATAGCCAGAGGGACAGCTAATCTGGGTGTCACTACTGAAGTGTTAACACTCAGTTCAACCGTAGTTGACAGAAACGTTGAGGTGGATGGGCACTTGGTTCATCGCTGCCGTTCCAATTTTGAAGTTGCCTCTACACCTTTTTCAGCCTCAGCATTTCTACGATTCCAACAGATGGTTCGCAAAGCTGATGTTGTTCACTACCACTTTCCCTACCCATTTGCTGATATTTTGCATCTCGCCACACGAGTAAAAAAACCATCCATAATTACCTACCACTCAGATATCATCAAGCAAAAGCATTTACTTAAACTCTACAGACCTTTAAAACAACGCTTCTTAACTAGCGTCAATCATATTGTGGCCACCTCCCCCAATTACCTGGCAAGTAGCAATGTTCTTGCACGCTTCAAACACAAGACCAGCGTTATTCCACTAGGCCTTGATAAAGCCACTTATCCTGAAGCTTGCACAGAAAAACTGACTTTTTGGCGAAAACGGCTTGGCCCTCGTTTTTTCCTTTTCGTTGGAGTGATTCGTTACTACAAAGGGTTACATATTCTGGTCGATGCCGCCCGTGACTCAGATTACCCTATCGTTATCGTTGGTGCTGGCCCAGTCGAAGTAAAATTGAAAGAGCATGCAGCGAACCTTGGGATTAAAAACATACATTTTTTGGGCTTTCTACCGGATGAAGACAAAGTAGCTTTACTACAGCTCTGCTATGCGGTTGTTTTCCCGTCACACCTTCGCTCAGAAGCTTTTGGCATCTCGTTACTAGAAGGTGCCATGTATGGAAAACCTTTAATCTCTAGCGAAATTGGTACAGGAACAACTTATATCAATATTGACAAAGAAACCGGTATTGTCGTACCACCCAGTGAACCGACAGCACTGCGACAGGCGATGGATTATTTATGGGATAATCCGGAAGAAGCTAAAGCTATGGGGCAACGTGCGGAAGCCCGTTATTGGAAACTATTTACCGCCGAACAAATGGCTCAATCTTACGTAACGCTGTACAAAAAATTACTTCAGCATCACCTTAACGATTAACTGACTAAATTGAATTGCACCCCTTAACGCCCCGCCGCTTGTTCGATCCTCTTTATTATCTGTGTAATCAATTATCAGCTCTATCAAAGCCAACCTATAAACGATATAGCTAAACAATTACCACATCAAATAAGGGCTCATTCAAAAACCTTAGATTCAATGATAAGAACATCAGGAATGCTTGTTGGTGCAACCTTCATACAACACATCCGTCCTTGATCAAGCCTAACAAATACTGTCCATAACCTGTCTTTTTCAAACGCTCAGCCTGTTCTAATAACTGGTCCGCCGTGAGCCAACCATTGTTAAAAGCGATTTCTTCCAGGCAAGCGATTTTAAAACCTTGACGCCGCTCTATCGTATGGACAAAGTGACTGGCCTCCATAAGTGACTCATGAGTACCCGTATCCAGCCAGGCGAAACCACGTCCTAATATTTCAACATTAAGGCTCTGCTTATCAAGATAGACGCTGTTCACATCGGTAATTTCAAGCTCACCACGAGCCGAAGGCTTAATACTTTTGGCAATATCTATCACGCGGTTATCATAAAAATATAAGCCGGTAACCGCATAGCTTGATTTTGGTTTAATCGGCTTTTCTTCAATACTGATGGCTCGTCCATTTTTATCGAATTCAACGACACCGAAACGTTCCGGATCAGCGACGTGATAACCAAAAACTGTTGCCCCGTGTTTAATATCATTAGCGGCTTGTAGGTTGTCAGAGAAACCGTGCCCATAAAAAATATTATCACCAAGAATCAAGCAGCAGTTGTCCGCCCCGATAAACTCTTCACCAATGATAAAGGCCTGCGCTAAACCATCCGGTGAAGGTTGTTCTGCATAGCTAAGTTGAATCCCAAACCGACTGCCATCTCCCAGCAACTTACGATAACCAGGCAAATCGTCTGGTGTAGATATGATTAAAATTTCACGTATACCGGTCAGCATCAATACCGACAACGAATAATAAATCATTGGTTTGTCATAAATCGGCAGTAACTGCTTAGATACACCAAGAGTAATCGGCTCTAACCGAGAGCCGGATCCACCAGCCAGAATAAGTCCTTTTCGCTTAGTCATAATTATTTCTCTAGGAATTCTGTCAACTTTCAAGCAACGTCAGGCTGCCAGTGAGGGCGTATCAAATCAAAGTTCGATTGTAATTTTCACGTATCCAAGCACAACGACTTCTCCCAAGGGTGCGGGGCTGCGTTGAAGCTCCCAGTCCACTTGGCCTCGTTTACCTAATAAAAGTATTTTCATTGTCGTCAGACTCTATAATTCTTTTTAACCCACTCGCGGTACGCACCAGATTGTACGTTAGTTACCCAACTCTGGTTGTCCAGATACCACTGAACTGTTTTCCGAATGCCCGTTTCAAAAGTTTCCGCGGGTTTCCAGCTTAAATCATGCTCTATTTTTCGGGCATCAATGGCATAACGCTGATCATGGCCAGGACGGTCAGTGACAAATGCGATTTGCTCGTTGTATTTTTTGCCATCATCCCGAGGCTGGAATTCATCCAACAAAGCGCAAACGGTATGCACAATATCGAGGTTTGCTTTTTCGTTCCAACCACCCACATTATATGTTTCCCCTAGAGCACCTACTTCCAACACCCGGCGAATAGCGCTGCAATGATCAGTAACAAAAAGCCAGTCTCGAATCTGCTGACCATCACCATAAACAGGTATGGTTTTACCCGCTAGAGCATTAACAATCACCAGCGGAATAAGTTTTTCAGGAAATTGATAGGGGCCGTAATTATTGGAACAATTTGTTGTTAGAACGGGCAACCCATAGGTGTGATGATAGGATCGGACAAAATGATCACTGGCCGCCTTGCTTGCCGAATAGGGGCTATTAGGTTCATACCTGTGAATTTCACTAAAAGCAGGTTCATCCTTGGCCAAAGAGCCATAGACTTCATCTGTGGAAACGTGCAGAAAGCGAAAGTCTGACCTAGCTTGCTCGCCAAGCTGATTCCAGTAAGCACGAACAGATTCTAGTAAATGGAAAGTACCGACAACATTGGTTTGCACAAAGGCTTCAGGGCCATGGATAGAGCGATCAACATGAGACTCTGCGGCAAAGTTGAGTATTGCACGGGGTTGGTACTTTTCGAGTAATTCAGCTATCAGGGCTGTATCACCGATATCACCCTGAACAAAGACATGACGATCGTCATTCTGCAGGGAAGCCAAGCTTTCCAAATCCCCTGCATAAGTCAATTTATCGATATTGACTATTGGCTCATCACTTTGCAGCAACCAGTCCAACACGAAGTTGGCGCCAATAAAACCTGCCCCGCCAGTTACAAAGACCATAACAAATCCCTTTCCATCTCAAATAACTTGTAACAGTTAAATTACTTGGAATGTATAAAACGGGCACTACTAACAAACACACAGCCTTCTGTGATTGTTATGTTTAACTGTCTATTTTTGTAATACACAGTGTAGTTAAATGTTTTATCCGTATGCAAAAAAAAAGCCCAGCATTAGCTGAGCTTTTTATAATATGGCGGAGGGGCAGGGATTCGAACCCTGGGACAGTCGCCCGTCGCTGGTTTTCAAGACCAGTGCTTTCGGCCACTCAGCCACCCCTCCGAAGTGGAA
>Ga0105355_10005013_pt1 | contig 11247 bp, 6 predicted proteins | sample GOMGulsemesocosm_2_FD_83508 | JGI IMG/M metagenome (GOLD analysis project Ga0105355, IMG submission 83508) | Methane-oxidizing microbial communities from mesocosms in the Gulf of Mexico - GOM9C Gulf of Mexico | ecosystem: Environmental > Aquatic > Marine > Cold seeps | place: Gulf of Mexico...
ATTTACAGCTATCTCATAAAACCAAACGATTAACGAATACAATTTCTTATAGTGATTCACTGCAAGTATTTGATCGAGACAGCTTTCAAGCCGTTGAAGATGATTTTTGGTGTGAAATAGGTGATACGTTCGACTTCTCCACTTGTCTACCTTCATCTCTACCTCCAACGAATACTGATGATTATGTATTGGTTCCTATCACAACATTTGAACCTGTGACCAATAACGAATTTACCCTAAATAAAAATTTGGCATGGAATTCTGTATTAGCCCTTTCACGAACTACTTTCACGCTTACTGTAGCAACAAGAAAAAGAGAAAACCTTAGTTCAAATACCATTAATGATTATCTAGATATCAGCTTTAATGCCAATAGAAAGTTGACTCCTCGCAGCAGCTTGAATTTTGTAACTAGCTTTAATAAAGCGATTTATGACAAAGATTTCAGCTTATTAGCTCCAAGGCAAAAAGATACATACAAGCTAGCCTCGCTCAGTTATAAAAGAAATTTGGCTCCTTCATTATCAACTAATTTGACGCTACAGTATCTCGAACGCGAATCTAGCTTAGCTAGGCTTACCTATGATGAAATTCGCGCTTACTTTACCCTGACAAAAGATTTTTAACATGTACGAAAGTTATTACGGTTTTACCGAGCGCCCATTTCAATTAAGCCCCGATCCTCGCTTTTTCTTTGCCACTAGTCATCACCAAAGAGCACTATCTTACTTACAATATGGTTTAGACCAAGGTGAGGGTTTTATCGTTATCACTGGACCAATTGGCACCGGAAAAACCACTATTGCGCGTAATTTACTTTCATCCCTTGGTGATGGCAACATTGTTGCAGCCCAACTGGTAACAACAAAGCTTTCACCTGATGAATTATTAGAGTTAATTGCGACAGAATTTAAAATTCAGCTGCAAGGTAATAGCAAAGCTGAAATATTACGTGGTATTGAAAGTTTTTTAATTGGCTTACATCAACAAGGTAAACGCGCTTTATTACTGGTAGATGAAGCACAAAATTTACCCATTGAAACCGTTGAAGAGTTACGGATGCTTTCAAATTTTCAACTTGATGACAAACCGTTAATTCAGAGTTTCTTATTAGGCCAAGAAGAGCTTAAAGACATTATTCAAGCGCCTAATATGGAACAATTTAGACAGCGAATCATTGCCTCTGCCCATTTGAGACCACTCACAGTTGAAGAAGTAAAAGACTATATAAACCACCGCCTGCAACAAGCCGGTAATAAAAAAGAATCACTATTTCCAGATGAAGTCTTTGATGTTATTCATCAAAAAACCTTAGGCGTGCCACGGAAAATCAATATATTTGTTGACCGTTTATTGTTATTTGGCTTCTTAGAGGAGTTAGAATGCTTTAGTGTTGACTCAATCAATGATGTTGCCGAAGAGATGTCGATAGAGTTAACAGGCTCTCTAGGCTCACAAGTCCTAAAAAACACCCAAAACAATAGTACCGTAACCAACCAACCGCTAGTGGTAAATTCGAGTGAAAATGTTGAAAACATTAAAGACGTATTAAGGGAAGTAGAAGAGATTTTAGAAGGTAGTATTCAGCAGAAAATAAAAATGGCCCGTTATGTGGATAAGCTGCTAAAGCAAAAAAACCGTCAGTATGCTGAGCAGCAAGCGCTTAAAGCTTCAGAATAATGGCTACAAACGTTCAAGCCACTGCTTAAGTAAAATATCCGCTTTGGAGGAGTATTCTGAGTCAGCGACCTCGACCATGAGTTTAATGGCTTCATTATCTCTTTTTAGGGCTTTAAGCGTTAAAGCTAAGTGATACTTTGCGGCTGAGTTGCTATTATTTATCGCTAAGGCTTTCCTAAATAATGGCAAAGCTTCCTCGTAAGCTTCAGTATGATAATAAATCCAACCTAATGTATCTAATGAATCGGGCTGATTGTCTACAATAATCAGTGACTGTTTAGCCAATAATTCAGCGCGTTTATAGTCTTGCAAACTCAAAGCGACATAGCTGGCATTATTTAACACTGCCGCTTGTTGCGGGTAAACTTTGACTAATTTTTGATATATCTCATCTGCTAGTCGCCATTGTTCTTGGCTAATATAAAGCTCCGCTAACGCTGAATTGAGTAAGAGACTTTTCTCGTTGCTTTTCAGATGTCTACTCAATAATTCAGTTGCTTTATTTACGTTGTTGTTATGTCGATAAATCAAGCTTAAAGCTACGATACTGCTATCATTGCGCTCAATGCTAATACGCTTTTTATAGTATTTTTCTGCCTGTGAATATTGGTCAGTACGTAAATAGGCATTAGCCAATATTTCGATTAAGTGTGCCGATAACTTATTAGTAACCTCAAAGGCTTTTATCAACGTTATTGCACTCTTAGCATTATTTTCACGGCTATACAGCTTAGCTAGCCCGAGAATAGCCTGATCATTGCTGTCATCCCAAGCAATGGCTTTTTGGTAGGCTGAAATTGCTTCTGGGATATGGTAATGGTGCTGATATAGATTAGCCATCAACAGGAATATCTCTCCTTTGCGCCCCCCTGCTTTAATAGCAGATTTATAACCATTAATTGCGGAGGTTACATCATCATTGCTTGCATGTAAGTTAGCTAATATAAGGTACAAATCAACAGTCTTACGTTGACTAACCAAGTAACTAGTCAATATTTCTATCGCAAAGACTACTTGATTGTTACTAGCCAAACTGGCGATATAGTTTTTGAGTAATTCTTCATTGGATTTATGCTGTTTATAGTGCACTTCTAGTAGCGCGACACTTTCAGGGTATTTACCAATAGTATTATATAATTTGGCTAAGTTGATGATTAAAGATATATTGCTAGGGGTTTTACTTATTGCTAGTTTCAGACGATTCTCAGCGGCACTACGATCTCCTCGTCGGTATTCAAGCTCTGCTAAACTCACTATTGATTTACTGTGGTTTTCTTTAATTAACAGTGCATTATTAAACTGCTCTTCCGCTAATTCAAAATGAGCTGTAATCAGATAAATATAACCAAGGTGGTGCTGTAGGTTGACATTATCTGGAAAGTTTCTCGCCAAGTTTTTAGCGATGCTGATTCCTTTAACAATATCTGCTGATTTAATATATGCTTCCACCAATAACAAACCGACGGTTATAGGCTCAAATTCAGCAGCGGAAGCGGTTAACAGGTGCTCTATAGCCTTATCGAGTTTGCCATCCGCTAAATAGCTTTGTGCTATTTGTGTATCCGCAATACCTGAATTGGGTAATAGTACTTTTACCTGCTCAAGAAAGTAATGTGCTTTATCATATTGCTGCAATCTTAAGCATGCCATTCCCAGCATAGAGAGTATTTTTGGGTTATCGGGCTCAAGAAAATTAGCTCTATTTAAGAGGTTTTTAGCTTTCAAGGGGTACTGTGCCATCAACTCAATCGTCGCGGCATGTGCTAAGGCATTAATATTATTACTATCAATAACTAAATAGGCATCAATGTACTGCCTTGCTGATTCATAATTATGCTGCTGAAACAAAACAACACTCGCCAAATAATAATACGAAGGATTAGATCTTAAGACCTCTTCAGACAGATGATCTAATACTTGGGCTACTCCTTCAATAGCACCTTTAGGATCAACACTTTCTTTTTTTCTCGCGTGTATTATCGCTTTGATAAATTGCGCTTTCGGTTCATTAGATACTTGCGCTAGTATGCTATCGGCATATTGCTCTGCAATATTATATTCATTTAATTCAACATTAATGGTGCTGGCAAAGAGTAGTGCCTGCAAGTGATTTTTATCAATCAATAACGCCTGGTTAATTGCTTTTAGTGCTGCCAAATTATCACCCAAACTTTGCTCAATACTCGCCTTTAAAGTCCAGGCCTTTATTGGTGGAATATACCCCGCGAGTACCTCATCAACTAATTTCTCTGCTTGATGATATTTAAAGTAGTTAATTAGTACCTGCGCTAGCGCTAATTTGGCAGCTATATTACCTTTATTTAATGTTAACGCTGTTTGATACGCCGCTTCTGCTAGTTTAAGTTGACGTAACCCAAGGTGGGCATTTCCTTTTAAGACTAGAATGTTAGCGGATAGCTTGTCATCGTCGGTTCTTTCCGGCAGGAAGTTAAGGGTTTTATTGTATTGACCTTGGAGAATATATGAACGAGCAAGCAATAATTGTAACTGCTGTTTATTAGCCCCTAAAGAAGCGGCTTTAGTTAACGCTACCTCTGCAGCACTGGCGCTGCCATTACTGAGTAGTATTTCTGCCATTAATATATGTGCCGCAATATGAGTAGGTGTTGTTTTAAGAATATTCTTTACATGAATCAAAGCGGCACTATGTTGATGATTATAAAATGCAGCTCGCGCAGTTTCATAAAGCTTATCTGCTTCAGCAGCTACTAGCGAACCAGATAAAAGCATTAACAACAGCCAACTATATATCTTCACCATCCATCTCCCAATCACTTTCGTCGCAAGACATAATTCAGTATGGCAAAGTTATTGAGTTATTTATACCTTCCGAGTTACTACTCACTATTGTCAGTATATTTTACACTTTTTCTATTTTTGTAAAAAAAACATTAAAAATAAACTACCAAGCACAAATATAACAATAACTTACCTTTATTGGCCTCTGTTATGCATTAAAATAGGCATTATGAATTTTAGGTGCTGCGTATGTTTTCTAAATTATCATTAATAAAAGCTATCTTATTAAGCTTATCCCTCACGATCTGCCCATTTGTCAATGCTCAGTTAACTCAAGTGTCAGCATTAATACAAGGAAGTAATGATTGCGGTACTGGCGCATATTTCAACGGGACTCTTAACGGGTTCGGTAATTGTAAAATATCGGTTGTCAATGGTTCAGAAACGGCCTATTTATCAGATGTAATTATCAAATTTAATGATTCACTCGCGTTGGATGAAATCAGCAGTAATTACACAGGTAAGACCCAAGCGTCTGATTTCGCATTAGCTTTTGATGATAATACCAATAGCTCAGGATCATGGACCTACAATAACAATGTTTTTAAATATCCTGACATTCGCTTTTGGACCGCAAAGGCAGCGGGAGGAGGAAATTCTGGCGGTGGGTTTGTATTATTTTGGATGGTTGATGACATAAATAACACCACTTGTATCACTGGGGAAAATGGTGCAAATTTAACTTATGAGTGTATGAGTTTAGCTGAATCTGTTACCACGGGAGCTTGGACAACCCCAGAGAATAAAGGGTTATCACATATCACTTTTTTTGGTGGGCTGTGTTCAGAGTCAGATGTTAACTTTGATACCGACTGTGCTCCTGGTACTGAAGTTCCAGAGCCAGCCACTATGGTGTTATTTTCGCTAGCTCTGCTTGGTCTCACAACAAGACATAAAAGATTTATTTCATAGTTTAATCCAACTAATGCTAGTCTAATCGAGCATAGCAAGCACTTATAGTTGGTATAACTTGTGCTATGAGAGCCTTTCAATTTGACGTACTATGAAAGTAAAAACCATAAATTCAGAAGCTCTCATAAACACTGTTGTTATTGTGTCTCTTAATTATTATTGGCTACTTTTAAGTTGCTCAAGTAATGATTTAGCCTCTTCATAGTCAGAAAAATTGTCACCATTAGCTAGTGCTGCATTTAACTCTTTTATTGCTTCTTTAGTACGACCTAGCTCATGTAAAGTAAAACCCAAGTGGTACCGTATAGCTGGGCTACTGGAGTTCATCGTAAAAGCGTCCCGTAGAAAAGACAATGCTTCATTATATTGCTGTTTCTGGGTCAACAACCAACCAACTGTATCTAACAGCGCAGGATTTTTACCTCCTAACTCTAGTCCTTTTTTTGCAGTGATTAAGGCTTTATCTAAATTATCCTGAGCGTAGATATTTGCCAAATTATTTAAGATAGAAGACTCTGTCGCTAATTCATCTTTTGCAAGGAGCGCTTCATAATGATGCTGAGCTTTAGCCGTTTTATTTTGCACTAAGTAGCTGTCTGCTAGAATTTTACGGACCCAATCAGGAGTGTTTTTATCAAGTACTAAGGTCTCTAAAGTTTCGGTGAATTTTTGACTCTCTACTCCGCGTTTACTTAATTGATACAGCTTTATAACCGCTTGTGGATTAGACGGCTTTAACGCTATTGATTGCCGATAGTATTGGAATGCATCACGATGATTATCATTGGTAAGCGCCAGATCTCCTTTAAGCAAATATAGCTCCGCTGATTGACCATATTTACGCTCTATACTAGTGAATAATTTGATAACGTTTGCATCATCTTTAAGGTGTAAATAATTATTTGCTAGCGCCAACTCTATTAATATAGATTGTTTGGTTAATTCTTTGGCCCTATGCAGCGTTTTAATCGCATGTTGGTAAAATTTTGCTTTGCTTTGTAATTCAGACAGCATTAGTAATTTATCACTGTCATTACTCCATATCCCATAAAGCAGATTAATACTACGTTCTGCCGCTTGGTATTGTTCAAGTTCGGTGAGTAGTTGAATTTTAGCGACAATATAGGTTGGATTTAATCGGTCTATTTTTACTAACGTTTCCGCTACCTCCAATGCCAAACGAGTGTTGTTAGCTTGTGTGTAAGCAGAAAACTGTAACTCTACTGCACCTTTGTTTCTAATATCGTACAGTAATACGCTATTGGTATGAGCAATCACTGCCTCGGTATTACCGAGTGATAACTCATGCCGCGCCAGTAATAACAGTGAAGCAGTGTGTTGGGGGGTTTCTAGCAATATTTTATTAAGTATCGATTTAGCTGCAGAGGCTTTATTATTAGCCATTAACACAATCGCTTTATTGAACATGCCGGTTACATTTTGAGGATCCAACGCTAATACTTTTTCAATATTTAACATTGCTTTAGCAAGCTGGTTATTCTTGATATTAACAGCTGCTATAAAATTATAAGCATCCAGATTATTACTTGGACTAACCGAAACTAATGCCGCTGTAGCTTCTGCAGCAAGCAAATCATTGAATTCTAGCTGAAGATTTCCCTTTAATAATAAAAAATATAACGGCGGGGCCTCTGAAAACGTCTGCTTATTTAATAAAGCTAACGCTTGATCCGGGTTATTTCTCAACCGCGCAATAGTCGCTTTTAGATAGACAATAAAGGGGTGCTGAGGAAAAACTTCAGAAATTTGATTAAGTAATGAGTCCGCTCTTAATACCTTATGCTCTGATAGATACAACTGTACTAATTTAGTCCCTAAATATAAATCACCAACAATATTTTTGGTATCACTTTCAAGTAAAGTAATTAACTTACCGGTTATATCATCATCCCCGTTGATTTCAAGCAGCATTCTCAGTGCGCTTTTGTCTCCCGGAAAGGAATTCAAATGGCTAAATAAATACTGACGCGCTTTTTCATTATTGCCTTGTAAATATTCTGATGCCCCTTGAATAAAACTGGTTAATTTATCTTTTGATAAACGTTGTTCATCTAACAGAGATAATGCTGAACTCAACTCTGACAAAGATTGCTTAGCAAATTCATTATCACTATCATCTAGCATCATCTGCCAAGCGCTAATCAATGTCGCTGCAGGATCAAGCGGAGATTGCGCTAAAATTAATTGAGTATATATTTTTATCTCGGCATGTTTTTTTAAGCGTAAATTTAAAAAAACAAGATTTCTTAAAACCTTAGGATCTTCAGGATCAATAGCAAACGCTTGTTCAAATAAAACTAATGCTAGATCGGTCTTATTTTCGTCTAGTAATAGCTCACCTTTAAGTACTAAGGTTTTTTCATTATTTGGCTGTATTGTTAATGACTGTTCAATTAAATCTTTTGCTTGCTGTTGCCAGCCAAAGCCCATATATAGTAGCGCTAAAGAATTTAAGCTACGCGTATTTTCTGGTGATATGGTTAATGCTTTTTCAAACTCAACTTGGGCTTTATCCTTATTGCCATTTAATAGTTCAAATTGCCCCATCAATAGCGCCCATTCAAATTGACTTTGACGATTAAATTGTAGTTGATACTTTGATAATTTAAGTAATGCTTGGCCCTTCTTTTGAATAATTAAGGTACTACCCAGTAACGGTAAGACTAAATTAATATCGGCCCCTAATGCTAACGCCTCATAGAGTTCTTCTTCAGCGGCAGGCAAGTTACCGGCATCAAAGAAAATTTTACTAATTAATAATTTAGAAGGGAGGTGCTCAGGATTTTCTTGTAAGGCTTTTTTAACAAAAATAAAGGCATCATTGACTTTATGCTCTGCAAAAGCGGTCGCCGCATTTTCATAACTATTTTCTACCGTAGTAGCTCTGGCTTTACACACTGCGAAAGTTGCAACACAAAGTAGTACAACGACAGCTACTCGCATTAAATTCATTTAAATTCCTACATAATCAGACAATAAAAAAGCGAAACCTAAGTTTCGCTTTTTTAAAGAATAAAGTCTAATTATTCATTTTAATATTGAGAGTTAGCTACGCTTTTTTCTCATCGAGCATAGTCCTAATAACCCCAAACCTAATATTGCTAAACTACTTGGCTCAGGTACCGAGCTGGGTTTGGCAGCAGCCATGGTAATGCCATTGATTGACGCTAATTTAAAGCCGTCATTATTTGTACTTGCCCACTGGCCAGTAACTTCACCAGGATTTTGAAAGATAGGATTGTAAGCACCGACCAGCCAATATTTAGATGTCACATCGCTAGTAACATCCTGGTAAGTATAATCTTCAACATCACGATATTCGCCAATAGTCGCCCAATCGCCAGAGCTAGCAAGACCAGCCCAAGTATCAGCTGCTATAACAGCATCACCACTTCCAGTATAGGCTGCTACAGAAATATCAGATCTATATAAATTTTGTGGCTTAGCTTCTTGAGCCCAGCCTATGGTAAAACGAGTTAAATCAATTGCTTGGTCAAACGACAGCAAGACCATATCGAAATAAGTATCATAACTATCAATAGAGTGATGTGGGTTGTTATCCGGTTCGTCTTGGTTTATCAGCATCAAGCCATAAGTATTACTATACTTTAATTGCCCTGTTTCAATAGTGCCACCGCTGCCGGTATCAGACCAACCAGTAATAGTTAAGCTATTGTTATCTAAAAGGCCATCAACATTTAGAGACTCAAAATAAGTAGTGTTAGTACTTTTAACGCCATCGTCTAAATCCCAGGTATCAATTTGTGCCGCAGCCGGTAGCGCTACAACAAAGGTAACAGCGACCAAAATTTTCTTTATCAAATTACTATTAAACACTATACAACTCCATGATGTAATGTCATTTCCAAATATAACCTTAACCTAGCAAAAAGCATGCCTTATTATTTTACTATGAAATACAGTCACTTATGCAACTTGTATTTTACCTATGTAAAAAAAACTGACACTTTTTCACCATTATCTATTAGATGATTGGATCAAGCAATACTCCGGTTAACTATTTACACTCAACTCGTACTTCTCAATAAGTGAGTAAAGTGTCGGCCTAGTCACCCCTAAAAGATCCGCCGCTTTCGACATGTTTCCTTCAGATAACGCATAAGCTTTTTGTATCGCAAGCGATTCTGCTTGCTCGCGTACGGTACGTAAGTTTAGTGATAATTCATAACTAGTATCATTATGATCAAAAAAGCCTAAATCAAAAGCAGTTACTTGTACGCCAGTACTCATCACCACTGAAGACTTAACTTTATTTTGTAGCTCTCGAATATTACCCGGCCACTTATGCGCCTTAATAGCGCTTTTAGCATCATCTGAGAAAGACTTCACATTGCTCTTATATTCAGTTGCATAGATTTTCAAAAAATACTGAGCAAGTATTAGCACATCTTCATCACGATCCCGTAGCGGAGGAATGTTCAAGGTCATTTCACTAACACGATAAAATAAATCTTCTCGAAATTCTTTATTAGCAACCATCTCTTCTAAATTTTGATTAGTTGCACAGACTACCCGCACATTAACGGGTATTTCTGCTCGGCCACCTAAGCGCTCAATAATTTTTTCTTGCAAAAAACGCAATAACTTAGCTTGTAAGTTAAACGGCATATCACCTATTTCATCGAGAAAAAGTGTCCCTCCTTCAGCGCATTCTATTTTACCAATAGTGGTTTTATGTGCGCCGGTAAACGCGCCTTTTTCAAAGCCAAACAGTTCACTTTCTAGCAAGGTTTCAGGAATTGATGCACAATTAATGGCAATAAATGGTTTATCGGCACGATCACTAGCAAGGTGAACTGCTTTCGCGGTGACTTCTTTACCCGTACCACTTTCCCCTAACAATAACGAGGTAATATTAGTCGGGGCAATACGCTTAACCATAGTACGTAAGCGCTCTATTGCTTCACTATTACCGATAATGCCGATGTTACTGTCGGTAACTTCTCGCATCGCCCTGTTTTCGCTTTCTATGGTAGCTAGCGTTAACGCGCGCGAAATAATGACATTAATAACTTCAGCATCAATCGGTTTTTGGTAAAAATCATAAGCACCAGCCGAAATAGCTTTTAATGCATTCGTTCGGTCTTCATTACCGGTAATGACAATCACTTTAGTATGTGGAGCAATCGCCAAAATTTCTTCAAGTGCTTTCAAGCCTTCACTGGCATTGGCAGCATCAGGCGGCAACCCTAAATCCAAGGTCACTACCTTGGGCTCATGTCTTCGAACCGCGGCTATGGCAGCTTCTCGATCTCCAGCTAATATAGGGGTGTAATCTGACAAGCTCCATTTCAGTTGCTTTTGAATACCTTTATCATCATCAACTATTAATACTTTTTCCATTACTTCACTTCCTAATACTATCTATAGAACCGTTCAACTAGCTTACAAGGGTATACAGATCACCATGTTGGTACCTTGATCTTCAGCGCTGTCGACGGTCAAACTGCCACCGATACTTTCAAAAAACTGTTTAGCTTCAAAAACTCCAATTCCCATACCAGCATTCCCTTTAGTAGTATCGAAAGGTTTAAACAGCCTATTTTTAATAAAATGCTCAGACATGCCACAACCATTATCACTGACAATAATGTTGAGGTGATTTTGCGCTCGATTGGTCGATACTTTCACCCAGCCATCATCAGCAGTTGCTTCTTGAGCATTTTGAATTAAATGATTTAACACCGAAAAAAAACGCTCATCATCCAAGCTCAAAAAATATTCTTCTTCACTCGCGTAGCTAACTTTTGGCTGCATAATGTTTCGCTGCCGCACTACTCGCTTAATAATATC
>Ga0105355_10005015_pt1 | contig 11246 bp, 13 predicted proteins | sample GOMGulsemesocosm_2_FD_83508 | JGI IMG/M metagenome (GOLD analysis project Ga0105355, IMG submission 83508) | Methane-oxidizing microbial communities from mesocosms in the Gulf of Mexico - GOM9C Gulf of Mexico | ecosystem: Environmental > Aquatic > Marine > Cold seeps | place: Gulf of Mexico...
CAAAAGTAACATCATTTTCTATTTGAAAATGAAATTGTGAAGCATAGACAACAGGTACAGACAAAAAACTATATAGTAAACATATACGAAGGAACATAATTATCCTTTTAAGTTACGTTATACCTAACCGAACATTTAATGCATTCACTATAAAGGTTAGGCTTTATATTATCAGTGTCAAAAATGTAATCAGTGGTTATTACTATCCAGTGTTAAGGTTTAATTTGTTCTAATGAGAGTATAAATGCCAGCAGACCAAAGTTGTTTATCTTGCCTCTTTATTACTGTTATTTTAGAAAATTAATAAGCAGTGTATTGAACGAATATCACAGGTTTACAGGTAGTAATGTACATGTTGAGTATTACTTTAGCTAAAAGAAGAGTGTGTTATTTCATCTGATTATTGAAATAAGCAACTGTAATTTATCTGTTTTACTTGTGTAGTGTATGATGAATCTCTACAGGTATATATTTCTATAGTACGCAATCTATTACAAATTAATAAATTAGTTGGTGGTAAGATATTTAAATCTAATTTTAGTCTTTTATTTTAGATGAATTTTCGATTTATCAACTCATCAGTACTCATGTTAACTCTTTGGATATTCGTTTTTTATGAAGAAACTCGACCTTAACGCTCTTTATTTATTCATCACACTGTTTCAAGAAGGCTCCACTAAAAAGGCGGCTTTAAAACTTAATCGGTCACAATCTTATGTTTCTAAGGCATTGGCTCAATTACGTGAAGAGCTGGCGGATCCTTTGTTTATCCGTACGGCTACAGGGCTGGTTCCGACAAGTTATGCTAATAATATTGCACCGAAAGTGAAAGAAGCATTAGCAATGATGCATAGCGCTCTTAAGCCAGAATTGTTTGACCCCTTATCACTTGATAAAGTCACTATTCATTTAGCTGCTCCTTTTATTATCCCTCTGGGTAAAAGATTGATCACGACAATTAGACAACAAACCCCTGCAATTATTGAACTTAGAGAATGGCACTTACACACTGAAGCTTTGCTTTTAGAAGAGCAGGTTGATTTAGCTGTGCATGCCATGATAGAAAGACCTCAGAGCTTACACCAAAAAAAAGTTATGTCTCTGTGTGGAAGTTTTAGGGGTAATCAACAAGGGGAGTTTGTCAAAACTATAATCGACAACTATAACGAGAATAAGAGCTTTTGCCAGTTGGTCGATGCTAAAATTACCCCCAGTATCATAATAGATAACCAGTATCTAGCTGGCCAGCTAATGGAAGAGCACTTCAGTTATGGCCCAACCCATGATCTGTCACAGGAAAATACACTGACAGATATCGCATTGATCTGCAAAACGGCTAGAAGAAACTCGCCAAAGATACAATGGCTTATGGAACTTTGTGCGCCTATAGTTAAAAAATCTCGATGGTCATAATCTGGTAGGTCTGGTTATCATCGGCGCTTCGTTTTAACTGCTAGCATCAATCGAAAGTATTGAGTGATCATCAAGTATCATTAAATATATAAAACTGGTGCATTAGTTATCTCTTCAAGTGCAAAGTTTTTTAGTTAACTCTTTAATTAACTCATCATTTTCAGTATTTATGTAAATATCTAGCGCGCCGCCCAAAAAGACAACAAAACCTAGAAACCCTATTCCTGTTGCTGAATTAACTACCCCATAAACGATAGCTGAGGAGCCAACTGTAAGCCTCACATAGGCCATAATGGAATTTCTTCTCACTGTCCCTTGATTAAGACTTTTCTCTTGCATTGCAATGATTTGGTCTTGTTCATCTGTACATTGTTCGCTTGCAGATGCATTGAAGGATAGGGCAATTATCATTACTACTGTTATTAATTTATTCATTTTGTGATCAAATTGTTATTGTAAAGTGTGGGCAAGTTGGGGATCTATTATCTGCTTCAAAGATCTCCTTACTCATTTTGATCTTCATATAATGCCCTATATAAATAAGTATTTTGGAATAACACAAATTCCAAAAACCTCGAAGAGCAAAGAGTTAACGCAATAAATGGCTAGAACCTGATAAAACTAATAGGTTTTGGTGTGTTTAACTGCGGACAGGGTTAACTAGCGTAGAATAGTTCTATTTTAAAATAAGAGAAGTTATTTAATTTCAGTCAACGGCGGTATATTTTTGCAAATATCAGCAATGATTGATCTTAACCAACGATGTGACTTCACATGCTCCATACTCCAATGCCAATTCATGTATGCTGGAATTTTATTAATCTTAAAGGGGGGATTAAAGTAAATGAAATCTTCCCTATTATGCATAGATTGCAAAACAATCCCCGGCATAATGCATATTAAATCAGTAGCGCTAACAATCTCTAAAACATTTTCGATACTTGAACAGGTATATTTTATTTCTCGCTGATAACTAACATCTTTTAGTGCAACATTCAGCGGATAGAGGTTATCTTTTCTAGGCGCTATTACCGCATGGTTTTCAGCCAAATATTCAGAGAGCAATAAATTTGTTTTATTCAAAAATCGAGGGTGTTGCTTTCTAGCAATGATAAATAGCTTGTCAGCATATATTTCTTCATGATAACAACCGATGTCATCGATAGTTAAATAATCAAGATGTAAGTCATACTCCTTATTGCGTAATGATTTTTCAGCATCCACTAAAGTATCTGTACTGATGGTTAAGGATGAATTCGGTGCTAACTGTGTTATGCGCTGGGTTAACTGGGTTAAAAATGTACTGTTGCCCACGCCTAATATATTAATATGAAAATCTATTTTCGCGTCTTTAGGTGAGAACTCACTTGTATCAGGTAACGTAGATGAAACATCATCGAGTATTTTACTGATAATAGGGTAAATAGCTTCCGCTTTAAGCGTTGGCATCATTTTTCCAGCTCTACGCTCAAATAATGGATCATTATAAAGTGATCTTAATCTTTTTAGTGCTTGAGAAACCGCAGGTTGGGTCATTCCAAGGTTATCAGCGGCATGGCTAAGATTTTTTTCATGCATTAATGCCGTAAATATAGAGAGAAGGTTTAAATCTACATTCCTTAAATATCTAGCCATTGCAGCAGTTCCTTTCTATTTAGTCTGCTTACCGATAATTTATTAAGTTACTATAAGTGAAACTTATAGTCCTGTCATTTTGTTTTATTTCTAAAGGTAACTGGCTTTATTTAAGCTAGCCTCAGATTCATTTTTTAACTGATTTAAACCTTTAAGCAAAGGAATACATATGACAATTCATACTAAATTTACACAGTTTGCAATTGCATTAGGGATGTTAACTGCATCAGCAACATCACTGGCAACAACAGACACGACTAAACCGAATATATTAGCCATTTGGGGTGATGATATTGGGCCATATAATATTAGTGCTTATAACCGAGGTGTTATGGGTTATAAAACACCTAATATAGATAGAATAGCCAATGATGGCATTTTATTTACCGATTCTTATGGTGATCAAAGCTGTACCGCGGGTCGTGCGGGGTTTATAACGGGTCAACATCCAATCCGTACAGGTTTAACTAAAGTTGGTCTACCGGGGGCAAAAGAAGGTATTAATAAAAAAGATCCTACTATTGCTGAAATGTTAAAACCATTAGGTTACATGACAGGTCAGTTTGGTAAAAACCATTTAGGTGATCAAGATGAGCATTTACCGACTAACCACGGTTTTGACGAGTTTTTTGGTAACCTTTATCACTTAAATGCTGAAGATGAACCTGAGCATCCAGATTATCCGCAAGATCCTGCGTTTAAGAAGCGTTTTGGTCCTCGTGGTGCAATTCACTCGTTTGCCGATGGGAAAATAACAGATACAGGTCCAGTGACTAAAAAACGTATGGAAACTATCGATGAGGAGTTTTTAGGTGCGACGCTAAAATTTATCGATAAAGCCCATGCAGCAAAAAAACCCTTTTTCGTGTGGTTTAACTCTACTCGAATGCATGTTTGGACTCGGCTAAAACCCGCTTCACAAGGTGTTACAGGGCAAGGTTTATACGCAGATGGCATGGTAGAGCATGATGGTCATGTTGGACAATTATTAGATAAACTGGATGACTTAGGTATTACAGATAATACCATTGTTATGTATACCACTGATAATGGTGCTGAGTTAATGCTTTGGCCTGATGGAGGCTACACACCGTTTAGAGGTGAAAAAAATTCAAATTGGGAAGGTGGTTACCGCGTACCGATGTTAGTTAAATGGCCTAATAAAATACAGCCAAATCAAGTATCAAATGAAATCATTTCATTACAAGATTGGATGCCAACCTTCTTAGCAGCCGCAGGGGAGCCTAATGTTAAAGCGGAACTTAAAAAAGGTAAAAATGTTGCCGGGACTACGTTCAAAGTACATCTAGATGGTTATAACTTTTTGCCACATTTACTAGACACCTCAAAAGAAGGTCCTCGTAAAGAGTTTATATATAGCTCTGATACGGGTGAAATTGTAGCTATTCGTGATGGTGACTACAAAATGATATTTAGAGCACAAAAGGCTCATGGACTCGAGACGTGGATGAACCCATGGAGTGTACTGAGAGCACCTAAAATGTTCAACCTTAGAATGGACCCGTTTGAGCGAATGGACATAGAAGGGCATGGTTATGCACAATGGTACGCAGAACATATGTTCTTAATTGCTCCTTCAATGTTCAAGGTTGGCGCATTTAAACAAACCTTTAAAGAGTTTCCTCAACGAATGAAGCCAGGTAGTTTTGTGCCTTAAATCCTAATCTAAGGTTGAGTCACAGACACTATAAAATAGCTATTGAACTCTCAATAGCTATTTTTTTGAACACAGACTTAAATAGATCTCTACACTTAACTAGGTTAAAAATATTACCATCCAATAGTTTAAATATCTTACGGTAAACTATGGCAGAACGTTAACACTATGAGTATATCCTCAATAAGTTATCAAATTCCCACCATTATATTGTAATCACTCTACTGTCTTCATTGATTATGGGCAACGTCTTGAGCCAATAAGTTACGCTAAGCGAAGATGAAAATAGTCTTAAACCAATGCCGTCGAGCCAAACTATTAATCTCACTTATAGTGCTATTATTTTTTATTTATTTCTAAAAGCAGATAAGACCCAATACCATCGCGGCATCCATAAATATAGATACAGATTTTAATAAGGATATTCACAATGAATATTAGGGGAAATATAGCATTAGCGATGAGTGCTTTTAGCTGTCTATCTTTTACGAGTATTGCCGATGAATGGAGCTTTCAAGTAGAGCCTTATGTCATGGTAACAAGCATTGAAGGTGATGCAAGTCTTGGGCGCGTTAATGGCGTAGGTGTTGATGTAGATTTTGATACTATTTTAAACAACTTAGACAGTGCAGCTATGATGCATTTCGAAGCTCATCACGACTCAGGTTGGGGTATGGCTTTTGATTATGGTTATATGGATTTAAGCGGTAAAAAAACAAATGAAAATGGCAGTGTTGCCAGTGCTGGGATTCGCCAAGGAGTACTTGAAGGATTAGCTATCTTCCGCACTAAAGTATCTTCAGGCACTTTAGACTATTTTTCTGGCGTGCGTTGGTGGGATAACAACATAAGCAGTGACATATCTTTGTCTCAATTTCCTGTCAATGATTTAACTAGAGAAGTAAAGGCTGATTGGCTTGATGCCGTTATTGGTGTTAGATGGCTCGCAGATATAAATGAACAGTGGAAATTTCTTGCTCAAGCCGATATTGGTGGTTACCAAGCTAACTTTACCTCATCTATACAAACGGGCGTGCAATACGAAACTAGCAAGTTAATGACCTTAGATATGAGATATAAGGCCACTTGGGTTGATTACGATGAAGGTCATCAGGGCCAAGTAGATTATTTTCAATATGACACAGTGACCCACGGCCTTGTTGTAGGTTTAATTTTCAAGTTCTAATGTCAGTTTGAAAGTAAAATTTTGTGCAAGTTCAAAGAAATTTACTGGTTAAGTTTTCACTTATGTGACCGAGCTCTTTTACATAGTATAAAGGCTCGAGTAGGAGTATAAAATGTTAGATTATTTTGCATTGTTTTTAGTATTTTTTGTTATTTTAGTGTTGTTTTACGGAATTATCGTCGTTCACGATATCCCTTACGAAATTGCCTCTCATCGTAATCACCCACATCAAGATGCTATCCACGTAGCTGGTTGGGTAAGCTTATTTACCTTAGGTGCTATTTGGCCATTCTTATGGATTTGGGCAACTCTTTATAAACCAGGCATTGGTTGGGGCATGATTCAAAAAGATGAAAATCAAAAAGAGAGCAAACTGGAACAAGATATCGCGTTGTTACAAAAACAAGTAGCGATACTTACAAACAATCACCTTGAACAAAGCAAGGAAGGTTAATCATGGATATGCTAATAATTTTGACCTATACCGCTCTTTGTATCGCTATATTTAAACTGTTCAAAATACCCTTAAATAAATGGTCTGTGCCCACTGCAGTTTTAGGTGGAGTCGTTCTTCTGTCAAGTATCATGATTATTATGAACTACCTCCACCCCTATGCTAAATATGGCAAAGAGGTCTTTGCCAGTATTCCAATTACTCCCTTGGTCGCGGGAAATATTAAATCAATAGATGTTGTTGCCAATGTAGCGGTTAAAAAAGGTGATGTATTATTTACCTTATATAACGATGAGCAAATAATTGCTTTAAAAAAAGCAGAAGCAGCATTAGCACAAGCGCAAAACCAAGTATTACAAAATGATCAAGCATTATTGGCAGCAATCGGTCAAGTATCTAAGGCCGATGCAAATAGAGATAGAACCGAAATAACGTATATTCGCTATAAAGAAGGGCATCAAAAAGGCGGGGAAAGTTCACCTTTTACGCAACAAGAGCTGGATAATAGAAGAGAGTTTTATGAAGGTGCGTTAGCGAGTCTTGAATCGGCACAAGCAACAGAGCGGAAAGTACGCTTATTAACCGAATCAAAAATTCTAGGTGAAAATACACAAGTAGCACAATTAAAATCGGCAAGAAACAAAGCACGGCTAGACTTAGAGAGAACGTTTGTGCGTGCTCCTGTTGATGGAGTACCAACACAATTAGCACTTCGTCCTGGTATGCGTGCAGGTATATTAGCATTGCGCCCTGTGATGAGTTTTATTCCTGTAGAGAAACGTCGTTTCGCCGCGCGTATTTGGCAAAATTCATTATTACGTTTACATAAAGGACTTGAAGCAGAAGTTATTTTAGACTCGGTTCCTGGTCATGTATTCAAAGGTAAGGTGGTTGATATTTTACCTGCCATGGCTGAAGGTGAATATCAAGGGCAGGGGGTGTTGATGGGCGCTGGGCGTTTAGGCGATCACGGCTTTACAATAGCTATCATAGAATTAGAGGAAAACCTTGATGATTATAATTTACCACGAGGTGTGCAAGGGCAAGCCGTTGCTTATAACCCAACAGGCGATTTTTTGCATACATCTATGGTGCGAAAAATACTTTTACGCATGATGAGTTGGATAAAATATGTATATCCGATGAAGTAAACCTCTTGGTCAGTAATAGTATGTCTGTAGTGGTATAGTTTATTGATTCTAATCATCTCGGTTTACTCTTTTTGGAGTGCCGAGATTTATCTCAATTCTGTATTATTAAAGGCACCTTAATCGAAAACTTAACGTGCCTTTACGGAGTCAACTTTTATAGAAAGTAAAGTCCCACCGTATGATAAATAACGGCTACTTATCGCAGTCATTTTTCTCTTTGACATCATAATCATAAACATTACCGATTTTATCTATTTTAAAATGGCAACAATCGTCAAAGACTTGTTTAAGTAGACTTCTGCTTTTTTGTACCCTTGATTTAAGCGTTGAGTAACTCACCCCTAACTGCTCAGCATATTGCTTTTGCGATTGATTGTTTAAATCAATTGCGGTCAATAAGCTAGCATGCTCTTCTGGCAGCGCCTTAATAAAAGGGGATATGCAGTTTGATAAGTCAATATTGCCTTCTTGTGATGTTTCAAGCGGCCATAGCTCTTCATTAGTCGCAGTTTGAGCACGACCTTTTTTACGATAGTAATCAATGATGGTATTGTTGGCGATTTGAAATAACCATGATTTAACACTTTTTTGAGTTTTTACCGCATTGAGGTTGTTATAGGTCTTTATCAAAATTTCCTGCAATAAGTCTTCTACATCAGCTTCATTGGATACTTTTGCATGTAAAAATCGCTTTAATGCCCCTCGGTATTCTAACCATATATCTTCTATTCTCATTTACTGACACTCTCGAATATTTGTATGAAAATTGGTGATTTTTGAGTTTTTAACTTATTTATCCATATATTTTCGTCTTTTTGTAAGGTTAGGCGTCTTATGGGTAACTAAAACCTAGTAAAGCAATTGGAATGAGATATGACCTTCTTACAAAACGAACAATTTAACTTAAACCCTACGACTAACAAAGTTAGCGTACATAAACCACGAGTATTAATATTATATGGCTCATTACGTGAAACTTCATTTAGTCGATTAACGGCTGAAGAAGCAGGGCGTATATTGGTAACAATGGGCGCAGAAGTAAAGTTTTTTAATCCTAAAGGATTACCGCTATTCGATAATAGTGAATCAGTAGAACATCCTAAAGTGATTGAACTTAGAGAATTAGTAACGTGGTCTGAAGCGCAAGTTTGGTCGTCGCCTGAGCTACATGGCAACATGTCAGGTGTTATGAAAACCCAAATAGATTGGATACCTTTATCACTTGGCGCCGTTAGACCAACACAAGGGAAAACATTAGCAGTTATGCAAGTAACGGGAGGCTCGCAAAGTTTTAACGCCATCAATAATATGAGGATATTAGGACGTTGGATGAGAATGTTAACAATACCCAATCAATCGTCGGTTGCAAAAGCCTATAACGAGTTTACCTCAGAAGGCTTAATGAAAGCGTCACCTTATAGAGACCGTATTGTTGATGTCATGGAAGAGTTAATGCGCTTTACTTATTTAACGCGAGATCAAAGCGAGTTTTTGCTCGATAGGTACAGTGAAAGGAAAGCTGGAAAACCAAGGTTGATAGCAATGTAGTTTGTTTGTCGGTGCTTGTTAGGATAGGCCAGTGGGTTAAATACCCGAGAATTTTGCTCGGTTATTCTGCAGGTTGAAGGAATGTTATTAGAAAATTCGGGCTCCCAATATGATGGCGAACTGCGCTCAGTATTTCTTAAAGTGACATATCATTTCGATTAACTAAAATTTCAATGTACAGTCCCGCGTTAGTTGAAACTAGCGCGGGATTTTTGTCAATTAATATCAAAAATATCTAAAGCGGCCATAAAATATATAAGCCAAATGCTAGTAGCGCCATAGATACCAAGGTATAAAAGCTGTGGAAGATAATTCCGAAGCCAGCTACGGGAACTTTTTGGGTGTAATCAGTACCAATTTGCCAGCCAGCAAGTATTGAGTTTGCCATAACGATAACGAGCGTAATGGTTGAATAAACCTTAAACCAAATTGCCTCATGCATTGATGTCCATGTTGTATAGTCATAAGTTTGCATAGACAAAACTAACGCTATATAGGTTATGGTGTACAGAGTGATTAATAGGGTGCTAAAACGTTGGAATATCCATCCATGAAAGCCATTTTTGTTCATTCTATTAACCCCAAATCCAAAAGCCAGACAATATACTCAAGCAAATGCCTAAGCCAATAGCTAATTTAGAAATACTAGCACCGCCTTCGAGTGATTCAAAATAACCAAATTCTTGAATAATATGCTTTAAACCACCAGTGATATAATAGCCAAATGCGGTCAAAAATCCCCATAAGAAAAATTGTGCTAGCAGGTTTTCAGTGAGCATTGTTTTAATTTGGTTAAAACCTTCAGGAGACTCCAACGAAATATACAAAACGGGTAAGAAAAAAATCATAGCTACCCATATAATTACCGCGCTGATCCTATGTAATATTGATGCAAGCCCCATTATGGGTAATTTTATTGTACTTAAATCTAAATTTTTTGGTCGAGTATCTGCCATGAATAACTCCTGTTTTGTTGTCTTTTAAGGTAATTAACTGAGTGAATAGCATTATACATCCCAACCTGAATCTAATGCCAGCAATAATGCGACTGATTTGTATTCGTATCTTAGCGTGTTTTGATTAGTGCTAATACCGCTTAGACTTTCTCTATCGCTATTAATAAAGTTCTTAATATAAATTGTCATATCAAAGAGTCCGCTGCGTTTTATATTAAATTAGGCACGCTAATGGACAAAGAGTGACCGAAGGAGGTCGAGACAGGCCTTATGGATAGAAAAGTTAATAGATAAAGTGTATCTGACCCTATTTATTTTAATTATTAATTTTGGCAGAGTAACAATTTTCAAGATAATTGGTAATGCAATTGATTATCAATTAGCTTAAGATCGCGACTTGAAATGACCCAACAGGATTTTACTTTGACCCCTTTAATTTTAACTGGTGCTATTTTATTCACCCTAGCTTTAATTTTCTATTCTATCGGTATTTGGCATGACTACTATCATAAAAAACTCAAATCGTGGCATTTAACCATGTTTGGGCTTGGTGTGATCACCGATACACTAGGTACATTAATGATGTATCTGCATGTAGGCCACCTCATTTTTACGGCACATTCAATTTCCGGATTTTTAGGACTTTTTTTAATGATGTTTCATTGTGGTTGGGCAGTCATTGCGATTAAAAATAATGACATCGCACTACAAAAAACCTTCCATCGCTTTAGTTTGCTGGTTTGGTCTTTCTGGATGGTGTCTTATATTTCGGGCTTATACCTTGGAATCAGTGGCTTAGGATAGAAAAAATAGGGTTTCTGGGTGAAGTACCCTTATTTATTGATTTAACAGCACATGCTAAATATAAAATTAACCATTGCAGACACTGATGATTTTAATAAAACTTAGATGGCTAAATTTTATGAGTTTGCCAAGTTGATTGTTCCTACTGTGCAACGATAATAAAGCTTGTCCATAGTGGGGATCTTAAGGTTTGTTCAAAAGAGTGTAAGTAGAGCGGTATACTTATCTGTAGTATGAATAAATAACATAATTTTAAGGGCAACTCATACGGCAAAGCTGACGATTTTCATGAAGCAATATAATCGTTTCTAATGATCACTTTGATACGATAGCGGACGTTCCCCATATATGAGTATATGGGGCTTTTGATGATGGATTTTTGCCAGTTAGTCGTTCAACCTGAGTGTAAACAAAGCCAGCC
>Ga0105355_10005016_pt1 | contig 11242 bp, 8 predicted proteins | sample GOMGulsemesocosm_2_FD_83508 | JGI IMG/M metagenome (GOLD analysis project Ga0105355, IMG submission 83508) | Methane-oxidizing microbial communities from mesocosms in the Gulf of Mexico - GOM9C Gulf of Mexico | ecosystem: Environmental > Aquatic > Marine > Cold seeps | place: Gulf of Mexico...
AGCGGCTCTAGCTTGAACGATATCTTCTTTTACTGCCATATACTGAGCTTGTGCTTTTAATACAACAGGATCGTTCGCTTGTGCTTGTTGATAAACCGACAATAAATCATCGGCGTATAAATTACTGCTACTCGCTGCCGCAGCAATCCCTATAATAAGAGATATAATGTTTCTTTTCATGGAGTTATAATTCCTTTGGTGTGCAGTCTTTTGTTTATAAAAGTTAAACGATAAATAAACGTTAATAATGCGTATTTGCTTAAACTTCTTTATTTAAATTATTTTTTATAAAGATCAATGTTATTTTTTATATTTATTATTTAAGGTGTATCCTACAGATCTTTTAGATTTAGCTAAATAAAATAAGTGTTTAACAATGCATTCTAGTGTAACAAAATATTAATTGCTAATATTTATATGGGGCACTTAGTAATGCAAGGCAAGCAGTTTTTTATCCTGCCTTGCGGTATAAACCTCGACTAGTATCTTCAATATCTATCAACGGGATCCAGTTTAAGAAATGAAAGAGCAAAATTTACCAAACAATTTGTTACGTTTTAACCAAACGGATATTAACGTTCATCATAAAAAAAGTAAGTATCAAGGCTTTTTTAAATTGGATGAGTATCAATTAAGTCATAAACTTTTTAGTGGTGGGACAAGTGACCTTTTAACACGTGAAATATTTGAGCGTGGTGATGCCGTCGTAATGATGCCTTATGATCCAGTAACCGATAAGTTATATTTATTAGAGCAATTTAGACCTGGGGCCATACGTGAAAACTGTTCACCTTGGTTGTTGGAGTTTATTGCCGGTATGTTTTCGAAAAATGAAAGCCCTGTTGAGGTAGCTATTAGAGAAGCTAAGGAAGAAGCTGATTTAAAAATTGATAAAAATGACTTATTACCGATTATGAATTATTTTTCAAGCCCCGGTGGTATGAGCGAAAAAATACATTTATATGTAGGTAGAGTAAATATAAATGAAACAGCTCAGTCGAATAGCGGCCGAAACTCATTTGGTCTACATGAAGAGGGTGAAGACATATTATTACATGTAGTATCAAGGGAGCAGGCAATGAACTTACTAAATCAAGGAAAAATAAATAATGCTTCTACCATTATTGGGTTACAATGGTTGGCGTTAAATTATAAAACTTTGCAGACAAATTGGTTAGGTTAATGAATTGTCATTTTGTTTACCACGTAACCAACTACCTTGTTTTAAGAGTACTATTTTTGAAAGTCATTGCTAAAGAAAATAAGATTTAGGAGGTTATCCCGTTGAAAAAGTATCGTCCAAATTTAGTTGAGCTGATGAATTTATCAGAAGTTAACTATATGTTGATGATGCGGTTAATGGGGCAAAAAGTAGGTTTAAAAATTAGGGGCAATGTGCAAAAGATTGTCGGTAACCAAACCAACGAGAATGATGATGTCATCGGCAGCACCCAACATTTTTTTATTTCAGATTTTTTATATTATACCATCACTCTTAATGAGCTTACGCGATATACCTCTTTAGTAACAATGGAACAAGATGCCAACATCATGGGGGGAAAGCTGTCAAAGTTATTTAAGCCCAAAATGATTATTCGTTTATATCATGATGCAAGAATGGTTGAAATTATTAGTAGCCAAGACATCCATCAAATTAAACCCCGTTACGATTACCCGAACCAAGCTATGCATCAAACGGATGAAAAAAGGCAGTTAAGTCAATTTCTTAAAGAGTGGTTGCAAATATGTCATAAGCAAGGACAAGTTAAAGTATCCCTACCCAAGACAAAATAAAACTTGTGGAAAAGATCACCAACACAATCAAATTTAGAAAATAAGATGCTAACTCAATTCTCAAAACAGCCCTTTGTTATTGCTCAAATAAGCGATAGCCATTTATTTGGTGATATAGAAAAATGTCACTTTCATGCCAATGTATATAGAAATTTATTAGCGATATTAATTGATATTTCGAATGACTCTACTATTGATGCCGTAGTTTTTACTGGTGATTTAACTCAAGATCATAGTGAACTGTCTTATCAACGATTTCGTGAAGCGGTTAACAATGCCAAGATCACTGTGCCGTTTTATTCTTTAGCAGGTAACCATGATGAAGTTGAACTCTTAAATAAATTTCTAGCGGTCAAGCCATTTGTTGAACAAAAAGTTATTGAAAAACGCAATTGGCAAATAATATTAATCAACAGTAAAACGAGTACACCCAAAGGTGAAGTAAACACTAGCGAATTAAGTTGGTTGCAGCAGGTGACTAATAGTAATAAACATCAATTACTAATGATGCATCATCATCCTGTTAATGTTAACTACTTCATTGATAATGATCATTTGCAAAAGAAGGCTGTATTTTGGCAGACAATAAACCAGCTGAATTCGATTAAAATGATCGCCTGTGGGCATGTTCACCAGACGCTAACCTTAGAACCAAGACAGTTTTCAAATTCAGAAGGCGGACCTGCTTTTGAACAGTCAATCCCTGTTTACACTTGTCCCGCGACATCGATACAATTTGATCAAAATGCATCAACCATCAAGGCTACAAATGAACATGGAGGTTACAGGGTTTTTCACTTATTTGATGATGGTAGCTTTACAACAGAGGCCAAATTTTTAAGTGAAAGTTAAAGTTAAAGTTAAAGTGAAATAACAATTGTTATTAGTGCCGATAAAGGCAGAAGAAACTAATCTATTCAAGGTGAAACAATGCAAGTAGCAAAAAAAAACTTACTATTTATTCATGGTTTTAACTCATCTCCTTCGTCTTTTAAAGCACAAGAAACTAAGGCCTATTTAAGCAAACACTTTCCTGATGTGCAATTTCACTGTCCGCAACTCGCAACGACACCAAAACAGGCCATACTGCAATTAGAGCAAATCATCGTTAGAAAAACCATTCAAGATTTTAATAGCAAGCCAGACCAACATTGGTACTTAATTGGTTCTTCTTTGGGCGGTTATTTCGCGACTTATTTATCGCAAAAATATCAATTGCCAGCGGCACTTATTAATCCTGCGGTTACGCCATATTTATTGCTTGAGGAATATATTGGCAAGCAAGTTAACCCCTACACAAATGAAGCTTATTTTATCGAATCGCAGTATATGAATGATTTAAAAATGCTCGAACAGGCAGAAATAAGTAAAAATAACTATCTAGTCATGGTACAAACGGGTGATGAAGTGTTAGATTATCAACAAGCAGTTGAAAAATATAAAAACAGCCGTCTAATTGTACAAAATGGTGGTGATCATAGTTTTATTGATTATCAATTAATGCTGCCTAAAATTAGCGACTTTTTTAATTTTAATTAACTTTAAAAATTTGCCTTAACTTTTTACTATAATAATTATTAGAATTTTCTCATGAGTGAACAATACAATTCCGAATCCATCGAGGTTCTTAGTGGTTTAGATCCCGTACGACGCCGACCTGGCATGTACACAGATACCAATCGTCCTAATCATTTAGGTCAAGAAGTCATAGATAACTCTGTCGATGAAGCGTTAGCTGGGCACGCTCAAAATATCACCGTTATTTTAGATAAAGACCAATCACTTGAAGTTATTGATGATGGTCGCGGTATGCCAACCGATATCCACCCTGAAGAAGGTGTATCGGGTGTAGAACTGATTTTTTGTAAGTTGCATGCGGGGGGGAAATTCTCCGGCAAAAATTATCAGTTTTCTGGTGGTTTGCATGGTGTTGGTATTTCAGTTGTTAACGCATTATCTAATCGTGTTGAAGTTTCGGTACGCAGAGATAGCAAAGTCTTTGAAATGGCTTTTGAACATGGCGAAAAAGTCGAAGAATTAAGAGAGACAGGTACGGTAGGCCGACGCAATACGGGTACACGTGTTAAATTTTGGCCTGATGCTAGTTATTTTGATTCTGCGAAATTTTCAGTACTACGTTTAACTCATTTACTGAAAGCTAAAGCTGTTTTATGTCCAGGCCTCACCATTAAATTTCATGATAAAACCGAAGATAAAAAGTACCAGTGGTGTTATGAAGATGGTTTAAAAGATTACTTGAAAGAATCGGTTAAAGGTTATTTGAGTTTGCCTGAAGAACCTTTTGTTGGTACTTTTTCATCTCAACATGAAGCGGCTGACTGGGCTGTTACTTGGTTACCAGAAGGTGGGGAAGGTATTGGCGAAAGTTATGTTAATTTGATCCCTACTATTCAAGGTGGTACTCATGTAAATGGTTTTCGCCAAGGTTTATTGGAATCAATGCGAGAATTTTGTGAATTTAGAAATCTAGTACCTAGAGGTGTTAAATTAACTCCTGATGATATTTGGGATAAATGTTCCTATATTATTTCGATTAAAATGCAAGACCCTCAATTTGCAGGCCAAACCAAAGAAAGATTATCATCGAGACAATGTGCTGCATTTGTAACAGGTGTAGTAAAAGACTCCTTCAGCTTATGGTTAAATGAACATACTGAGATTGCCGAGTCTTTGGCCGAATTTTGTATTTCTAATGCGCAAAGACGATTGCGCGCCAGTAAAAAAATTATTCGTAAGAAAATTACCCAAGGCCCTGCATTGCCCGGTAAGCTAACTGATTGTGGCAGTCAAGATATCGATAGAACCGAAATATTCTTGGTGGAAGGGGACTCTGCTGGCGGTAGTGCAAAACAAGCGAGAGATCGAGAGTTTCAAGCGGTTATGCCACTACGGGGTAAAATTCTAAATACTTGGGAAGTCGATTCGGGACAAATATTAGCTTCTCAAGAAGTACATGATATATCTGTCGCATTGGGCATTGATCCTGACAGCGAAGACTTAAGCTCATTACGCTACGGTAAAGTATGTATCTTAGCTGATGCTGATTCTGATGGTCTGCATATAGCAACATTATTATGTGCTTTATTTGCTCAACATTTTTTATCTTTGGTTCAGCAAGGTCACGTTTATGTAGCAATGCCACCTCTATATCGTATTGATGTCGGTAAAGAAGTTTTTTACGCGCTCGATGAAGAGGAAAAAGAAGGGATTTTAGACAGAATCGAAGCTGAGAAAAAACGCGGTAAAGTGAATGTTCAGCGATTTAAAGGTCTAGGTGAAATGAATCCATTGCAATTACGTGAAACAACAATGGATCCTAATACCCGCCGTCTTGTTCAACTGACTGTAGACGAGCATAGTGAGACCATGGAAATGATGGATATGTTATTGTCTAAAAAACGTAGTGGTGATAGAAAAACTTGGTTGCAAGATAAAGGGAACATGGTTGAGTTATAAAGATGATAAATCAATAAAAATAACGGTTTATCATTTACTTCAATTCGTTTTATAATAATTATCTTAACAAAATGAATAACTATGAGGTTTCGCAGTTGTTAAAGCGTAATAAAAAATTTGCTTTATATCTTCACAGCCTCACTCTCAGTGTTTTATTGTTAATATCTTGTGACTCATTTGCTTTACCTAACAGTCAATCAAATCAATTAAGTGAATCTTTTAAAGAAATAGAAAAAGTGCTTGGACAAGAGCCGTCCAAAGCTTTCAATATGTTGGTACCTTTAAAACAACAACTACCGCAATTCTCTCTTAAGCAACAAATTCGATTTTATAAAGTTCAGGCTGAAATTCATATCGAGCTTTTGCAATATCAATTAGGGAAAAAATCGGCGACTAAAGGTTTAGAGTTAGCCAAGCAATTAACTATCCCTAGTATATTAATGGCAGACTTATCTTATGCTAAGGGATTTGCATTGGAAAGTTTAGGGGATATTGATGGCGCTATAGAGCAATACATGAATGGGCTCGAAGTAGCCGAGTCGTTAGGCGATCAAAAAAATATAGCCACTGGTTTTACTAATTTGGGTGCCATTTATTATATTACTGAACAATTCGAGCGTTCTATTATTATGCTCAATGACGCGTTGACTATTGCTAAAAAACTTGATGACGAAGAATTAAAGGGCTTTATTTTCAGCGAATTAAGTATTTTATATTCGTTACTTGGTCAAGAAGATAAGTCAATGGCATTTAATCAAAAGTCTTATGATCATTATAAATCGGCAGGTAAAACAATTTATGCTGTCAATGTGTTAAGAAATATTGGTTTGAATAATTTATATAGTAAGAAATACGAAGAGGCCATTAGTAATTTTAAAGAAATTATTAATTTTTCCGAGAGCCAAGTTAGTAGTGATATTTTATATTCTGCCTACTCAGGCATGGCTTGGGCTTATATGAAAAAGGAAGATTCAGACTCAGAAGCTGCTCGGCAATATATGCTGATTGCCGGACAATATATAGTCGATGCGGAACGTCACGATGTTCCATTAACTTATGCTTTAGATAACGCCTATATTCTAGACAGCATGAAGCTTTATGATGAAGCATTAGAGAACTTGGCAGAGGCAGAGAAAATTATTAGCGCAAGCCCTGATGCTTACAACCCCTATTCGATGCTGAGTGTTTATTGGTTAAGGGGCAATGTCTATCATGCCAAAAAGTTGTTTAAAGAAGCGTACCAAGCACAATCCAATTATTTGGATGGCTATTATAAGTTGCGTGAAAAAGAAAATATCTTAGCAATAGAAGATATTCGTTTGCGATATGAAAGTGAACATGCCGATTTGGAAAAACAAATCCTTGAAAATAAAAACGCGTTGCAAACCATAGAACTTAGAGAAGCAAGTGTAAGAGCTGAGAATCAGCAATTTGTCGTTATTTTGAGTGCTATTGTTGCATTAACCTTTGCTTGGTTTTTAGCAAAACTTATTCGAGGGCAAAGGCAATTGGTAAAAGCCACTAGAATAGATGGTTTAACAGGCGTAGCTAATCGAAGAAGGCTTGTGCAGTTGGGGGAATTGTATTTTACTCAGTCGAGAGAACAAAATTCAGATTTTAGTGTGCTAATGGTCGATATAGATGACTTCAAAAAAATAAATGATAGTTTAGGGCATAAAGCTGGCGACAATACTTTGGTCAAACTTGCTGATATTGGTCATAGCATTATGCGTAAAACTGACGAGTTCGGTCGTTTTGGCGGTGAGGAGTTTATTGTTTTATTACCTGAAACAAATAGAGAACAGGCCATAGATATTGCTGAACGATTACGAACATCTATTTATGAGTACTCATGGAATTTACCTAACATTGCCAAAGTATCCGTCAGTATAGGTGTCGCTTCGTTTAATAGTCCTAAACATCAAGAATTTGAATCCTTGATAAAAGAGGCTGACGTTATGCTTTATTCTGCCAAGCATCAGGGAAAAAATAAGGTCTGTGCACAATGAAGTGCATATTAAAACACCAATTAATACTTATTGGCTTACTGATGAGTTCCTTATCAGTAATCACGTTGGCTAATGAAGAAAACGCTAACAGTAACAATGCCTCTGGTGAAAAAGAACTGGCCGTGAAAGCCAAGGATGTTAAGGCTGAGAGTAGTTTATTGCGCAGTGATGAACCTCTGGTTATCGATCCCCTAATAGCAAAGTTTGCAAAGTTAAGTTTGGATAAGCATTTAATTACCGCGAAGAACCTAAAGTCGGTAGAAGCGTTATCAACTCACCTTAATGTTGCTGAACAGTATTTGGTTTCAATATTACGAGCCAACTATGTTGTTAAGAGTAGTGATAATAGTTTGGCAAAATCGCCAAAACTTAATGCGATTGTTGAAATACTTGTAGCAGCGAAAAAGCTCGAAGAGCAAATCCCGGAGGCGCAAACTAATTCGCCTTTGTTTTCTCAAGCCAATCTACTGTTGGCTCAAGCTTATATTGCACTAGGTAACTACGAACTTGCATTTAATGAAAGAAAAGAATATTTGAATAAAGAACGTGACGATTGGGTAATAACTAAAAAGAAAACCATCAGTTTGTTAAATGAAAAATATGAGACAGACCATAAAACAAAAGAAAATGAATTGCTGGAAAATAAAAATAGATTAAAGCAACGTCAAATTGAAGAGGTTGCTAATAATCACGGTATTCAGCAACGTAACACCATTATTTTTATTTGTATCGCAATCGCTTTTCTTTTTTTAATGATGAGACAAATTAAGATCAGGGGCATACTCAAGCAACTTGCTCAAACAGACAGTTTAACTCGCTTGCTTAATAGAAAAAGCTTGTTTGATCGAGGTTTTGCACTGGTCAAGCAAAGTCAAACGAACAATATAGAAATGTCAGTCGTGTTACTCGACTTAGATTACTTCAAACAAGTCAATGATACTTATGGTCATGGTGTCGGTGACGAAGTTCTCAAGATAGTCGCTATCTTAGGTTGTGAAACAATGCGTTCAAGAGATATTTTTGCTCGTTTAGGCGGAGAGGAGTTTGTTGCAGTATTGCCTGATGCAAACCTTGAAGAAGCAAAAGCTATTGCACAAAGGTTAAGAGAAAAGATAAATAGTTGTGATTTAAGCGAATTTGGCGTCACTTCACCTATCAGTGCGAGTTTTGGTGTTGCTGCCTTATCTCAAGTTGACCCTGACTTCGACGCTTTACTGCATGGCGCAGATGAAGCCATGTATATTGCAAAAGCTAATGGTCGAAACCAAGTATGCAGTTACCATAGCGAATAATATTGAACTTTCATTATTTCAATAGATAATACAAGTGAATTGAATATACTTAGTTAGTCAAATTGGTATACTAGAATCACGATAAAAATAACAATAGAGTTAAGCGTTGACGGTTTAATTAACTGTTTTTCGCTTACACAGAATACGTTAGGAACTTAACTTCATGTCTGATGCGCTCGAATTTAGTCTAGATGGTATTGAACAAAAACCATTAAGGCAATTTACCGAAGAAGCCTATTTAAATTATTCAATGTACGTCATTATGGATCGGGCATTACCGCATATTGGCGATGGTTTAAAACCCGTTCAACGCCGCATTATTTATGCGATGTCTGAATTAGGGCTTAATGCATCTGCAAAATATAAAAAGTCAGCTCGTACCGTTGGTGACGTATTAGGTAAGTTTCATCCCCACGGTGATTCTGCTTGTTACGAAGCTATGGTATTAATGGCACAACCTTTTTCTTATCGTTATCCTTTAGTGGATGGCCAAGGTAATTGGGGGGCACCAGATGATCCTAAGTCTTTTGCTGCGATGCGTTATACCGAAGCTAAACTGTCTAAATTTAGTGAAGTTTTACTTTCAGAGTTAGGTCAAGGTACTGTCGATTGGAATCCAAATTTCGACGGCACCATGAAAGAGCCTAAAACGCTACCCGCACGATTACCTCATATATTATTAAACGGTATTACGGGGATCGCCGTAGGTATGGCGACGGATATTCCACCTCATAACGCCCGCGAAGTTGCTGCCGCTTGTGTGCATTTGCTTGAACAGCCTAAAGCTGAAGTATCAGATTTACTCGAATTTGTTAAAGGTCCAGATTACCCTACAGACGCAGAGATTATTACCCCTAAAGCTGAAGTTGAAAAAATTTATCAAACCGGTCGTGGCAGTATTAAAATGCGAGCCGTCTATGATATAGAGCAAGGTGAAGTGGTGATCACCTCATTACCTCATCAAGCTTCTGGCGGTAAAATATTGGAACAGATTGCCAACCAAATGACGGCGAAAAAGTTGCCTATGGTGGTAGATTTACGTGATGAATCAGATCATGAAAACCCTATCCGTTTGGTTGTTGTACCGCGTTCAAACCGTGTTGATATTGAACAATTGATGCAGCATCTTTTTGCGACAACAGATCTTGAAAAAAATTACCGCGTTAATATGAACATGATAGGTTTGAATAATAAACCTGCGGTAAAAGATTTAAAAAGTATTTTAGCTGAATGGATAGATTACCGCCGCGAAACTGTGCGTCGCCGCTTACAGTATCGTTTAGATAAGGTTTTAGCGCGTTTACACATACTCGATGGTTTATTAATTGCTTATTTAAATATCGATGAAGTTATTGAAATAATTCGTAATTATGACAAACCTAAAGCGGAACTAATTTCACGATTTTCATTGTCAGATACTCAAGCTGAATCTATTCTTGAAATTAAATTACGTCAGTTAGCGAAACTTGAAGAAATAAAAATTCGAGCAGAGCAGGACGAATTGAATATTGAGCGAGAATATTTAGAAAAAGTGTTAGGTTCTAAAGCTCGTATGAATACCTTAATGAAAAAAGAAATTCAAGAAGCGGCAGAAAAATATGGCGATGACCGTCGTTCCGTTATTATTGAACGTGGTGAAGCCAAAGCACTTTCAGAAAAAGATCTAGTACCAAGTGAAGCAGTGACCGTTGTTGTTTCAGATAAGGGCTGGGCACGTTGTGCCAAAGGTCATGATATTGAGCCAGAGGCGTTAAATTATAAGGCTGGCGATGAATACCTATGTTCTGCAAAAGGACGAAGTAACAAGCCTGTGGTGTTTATTGATACCTCAGGAAGAGCCTATACTACAGATGCGCATACTTTACCTACGGCAAGAAGCCAAGGAGAGCCCCTTACTGGTCGTTTTAACTTGTCTGCTGGCGAGACATTCGTAAAAATACTAATGGCTGACGACGAAACCAAATACTTACTCAGTAGTGATGCGGGTTATGGCTTTATTGGTAGTTTTGCCGATATGGTAAGTCGCAATAAAAATGGTAAAGCGTTATTGAACTTGCCAAGTACTGCTAAAGTTATGACACCACAAGTGATTGAGGATATGGAAAATGCTTTATTGCTTACCGTTACTTCAGAAGGTCGAATGTTGGTATTCCCAATCAAAGACTTGCCTGTATTAAGCAAAGGTAAAGGCAATAAAATCATAAATATACCTTCGGCTAGAGCTAAAGCTAGGGAAGAGTTTGTCACCATAATGACCATACTTGCCGCTGAAGATGCAGTGACCTTGCACGCAGGAAAACGCAAACTAACTTTAAAAGCCAGTGACGTCGAACATTATCGCGGAGAGCGTGGTCGAAGAGGTAATAAACTGCCAAGGGGCTTACAGCGAGTTGACCGTATTGAAGTTGAAATCGCCAAAATTCGTGACGTTGAATCAGAGGAACAACCGAACGACGTTAGCGAATAAATTTATTCTTATATTCACTTATATTAAAGAAACCGGCGCTTTTGTCGGTTTTTTGTTATCTGAATACGTATGCATGTAATTGAGTCAACGAGTGGTTTGATCATAAAATTTTAATCAGTCTGTTATTTTTAATCGAACAATCGTTGCTAATCAATAGGAAGTACCATGGCGAGTAAACCGCAATTAAATTTTTGGCAAATTTG
>Ga0105355_10005021_pt1 | contig 11239 bp, 10 predicted proteins | sample GOMGulsemesocosm_2_FD_83508 | JGI IMG/M metagenome (GOLD analysis project Ga0105355, IMG submission 83508) | Methane-oxidizing microbial communities from mesocosms in the Gulf of Mexico - GOM9C Gulf of Mexico | ecosystem: Environmental > Aquatic > Marine > Cold seeps | place: Gulf of Mexico...
CAACTCCAGCAAGGGTTCTCATTGAAAAAGCGCTTTATTCAGTGGAAAATATCACCTCTTTATTTTCAGTATTAAAACTCGGAATTGGCATCACCACGCTGCCTAAATTAGCATTTCCCAATAATGAATCTGAGTTAGTGTGGCGACCACTCATCGATCCACCTTTAGAGCGCCAAATTGGTATTTTTCGACTTGCAGAGCATACAATCTCACCCCAAGCACAAGCTTTTCATGATTTATGTATCGAGCATCTCATCTGCTCCGATGAGCTTAATGGCAGATAAATCTATGGAGTATTTACCCTATTGGTTGATACGTTATTATCCACATATAATTCAATGCGATCCCGATTGAGATCGCAATTTATAAATTGCTTAATATCTATCAACTACCCCGACGTTAGTATCGACGAAGTATCATTGTGCACTTTAGCTAATGCATCGTCCCACATGAGACCAAACTCGTAAAGCGCGTCTGAACGACTTCTAAAACTGATATCATCCATGTGCATTATATTGTGGGTTAGATAATCTCTGATACAAATTAAATAACCTCCGTCTTCATCCTCCCCTATACTCACAGCGCCAAATATATATTCGTGATTACTGATTAATGTAGAGATGATATTAACGAATTCTTTTCTGTCTATTCCTTTCATAGCCATAACACCTAAGTTCTATATACCGAATGTTGCAGTGCAGGGGAAATAAGCGCCCTACCCATACTCAATTATAGGTAACAAGTGGTGTTATCGCAGAATTTTCTATTAAAAAAGCCCTCTCGCATTATTCATATGCGATAAGGGCTATGTATCATATAGATTAGTTTACTTAGCTAGCATTTTAATGCCTAAATTACGTCTTGCTTGACTGCAAATGGCTACTCGATAATTAAAACATTACCATCAACAGCAACAATTTTAGCACGCACACCTGCATCAATAATTTCAACCTTAGCAGTGTCACTTAAACGTGCATTCCAATTAATACCAGAGTGGCGCACTTTACCGCCATTTATAGTGACAGCTTCACTCACTGGCACCGTTTGTCCAATCATGTCACTACTGGTATCTTGTACAAACTTATCACCCTGAAAATGCTTAAGTGGTTTCCATAAAAGCAGCGCACTAGTCGCTGTTAATAACCCCACAGATAGGACTTCAAGTTCCCATCCAGCAATCACCCCCAAGTTAACCAATAAGCCAGTCGTGAGGCAACCAAGACTGAAAAACAACAGTGGACCACTTAAACCAATCACACCCAGTTCAACGACTAACGTAATCGCACCAATAACATACAGTAATTGATCATGATTATTTTGTAAGTAGTCGATTAATGTATCCATTTCTTAAACTCCATTCAATGGTTACCCAAGCGTGTTATTCCGATAATTTTAATGCGCTTGATACAGCAATCGCTTGCGCGACCGTATTACCGATATTATCGCCAGTTTTACCGTCCGTTAATATGACAGAACCTTCGGCTGCAATGGCTTTGTGTGCTGCAATCGCATCTTGAGCAAGCGTTAAACGCACCGCTTGCTGCCCTTCACTGGTTATCGCTGCAGCACCGATTACATTTAGCGCGGCAGAATCTGCGTCCGCAACCAATCTAATCGCTTCTGCTTTACCTGTTGCTTCCAAAATTTGTGACTCTTTACTCGCTTCTGCTGCTAATACCAGTTCTGCTTTAGCGGCTTCAGCATCAAGAACCCTTGCTCGTTTCAAGCCTTCAGCTTTGGTAATAGCCGCCGTTTTAACACCTTCCGCAGTCAGGATCACCGAACGTTTTTCACGTTCTGCCGTCATTTGCTTTTCCATGTCTTCTTTGATTGAGGTAGGAGGCGTGATGTCTTTAATTTCATAACGTGTGACCTGCACACCCCAAGGTTGGGTCGCATCTGTCATCGCAGCTAAAATACTCGCATTAATATTATCGCGATTTTGGAAACATTGATCGAGTTCCATCGAGCCAATTGCATTACGCATTGTGGTTGTTGCTAACTGAATGACTGCTAATTTATAGTCGGTAATATTATTCGTTGCAGCAGACGCATCAACCACTTTCATAAACAAGATGCCATCAATTTCTAATGAGATATTGTCTTTGGTGATAGCCAGTTGTGAGGATATGTCTAACGATTGCTCTTTTAAATTACGATCCGCAGCAACCTTTTGCACAAACGGTACAATAAAGTTAAGGCCAGCTTGTAAAGTGCCGCTATAGCGCCCAAACGTATAAATTACGTAGCCTCTATTTTGCGGAACAAAGAGTATACCTCTTTGAATTGTGTATATGACCACAATAGAGATCCAAAGCCAGGGGGTTAATAGTATGTCAATTGCAGTTTCCATAAATGTGTATCCTTAGTATTTGATGTTGCTTTGCAACCATTAAGTCATTATTGGGCGAAACCAATGCAGTATTGAAATTCAGTGTTGATAATAGCTACGTCTCAGTATTGTTTATCTAAACAAACAATACATTATTGTAACCATCTCAAATAGTAAAAAAGCTTATAAATGACAACTAAAGTCTGATTTTATATCTATATTTAGATATCAAGTCCAGAACGAGCCTCGAAAATAAGAGCAAAAGCACTCGTATTCTTGAATTCCAGCCTCTAACTGCTCCGATGTTTAGTGAAATAGGCTATTTTGAGCGTAAACGAACATTTATATATTGAGACCTGGCGCTTCCGGCAGTAATATAAGCGCTTATTTGAACGTATGTATTTACTGTGTAGGAAATGTGATGTCATTTATGCGAGGCTGTTTAGCGTTTATCTTTTGGGTTATAAACTTATTATTTTGGGCTACTCCCATTATTATTTTAAGCCCTATTAAATTACTGCCAATTAAAATACTACAGACTATTTGTTCTACATTGCTAGTCTGCTTTGCAAGTAATTGGATCAAGGTTAATGGGGTAATAGAACGCCTTATTCATCCAGTAAAAGTTCATCTGCACAATGCTGATATCGAACTGTCCGAAAAAGAATGGTACATGGTCATTGCGAACCATCAATCTTGGGTAGATATCCTGATCTTGCAGCGTGTATTAAATAAAAAAATTCCGTTCTTAAAATTTTTCTTAAAGAAAGAACTTATCTTTGTACCTTTTTTAGGTATGGCTTGGTGGGCGTTAGACTTCCCGTTTATGCGTCGTTACAGCACTGCACAGCTAAAGAAAAACCCTAAGTTACGTGGTAAGGATATTGAAGTAACACGTAAGGCATGCGCAAAATTCAAATCAAGCCCTGTGAGTGTGATGAATTTTGTGGAAGGAACTCGCCTGACCACAGAAAAACATAACAAGCAAAATTCACCATTTAAACATCTATTAAAGCCAAAAGCAGGTGGATTAGCGTTTGCACTCTCTGCATTAGGCGATCATATCCATAAAATTGTTGATGTCTCGATTTATTACCCAGAAAAAACACCCACATTTTGGCAATATCTATGTGGTGAAGTAAAAGACGTACATGTACATATTAGCGTATCTGAGATTGACGCCAAGATGCGCGGCGATTACCAAAAAGACCGCGCATTCAAAATTGGTTTTCAGCAACACTTGAATGATATTTGGATAGAAAAAGACGAGATTCTCGAAACAATGGCACAAAGTCACTCTACAATGACAGATAAAAATAAGTCCGTAGAAATCAATACCACCAGTTAATTCGGTCCGCGACAAATCAGAAAAATAGAGTATCCTCAGCGATATATAAGCCGCCTAATTTATTCATCGAAATAAATTAGGCGGCTTTTTTATTGCCCTCTCTAAATCTAAAGTTCACCGTGAACTTTATGAACAAAATAACCATAACGTCATTAATTACCATTATTTACACTTTCCATTCCGTCACAACGTTAGCGATAACACTCGCGTAACATTGCACATCATTAACGTTAACCGTTAGCCCCATAGCGTTAACTATTCACTATTTACTTTTCAACAAGAAACACAAGGAATGGAAACCATGCTAAAGCAATTTAGAAAGCGTGTAGCCTCATCACTTATCGTGGCAAGTATTGCAACACTCTCATCAGCCGCTTGGGCTGCTGATTTAGAGAAGATTCACTTTATTGTACCAGGCGGTGCAGGTGGTGGTTGGGACATGACAGCCCGAGGGACCGGCGATGTATTAATGAAAGCTGACTTAGTTGAAAAAGTCTCTTATCAAAACCTCTCTGGTGGTGGTGGCGGTAAAGCGATTGCCCACATGATTGAGACAGCTGCACGTCAGCAAGATACCTTAATGGTTAACTCAACACCGATTGTGATCCGTTCATTAACCGGTATCTTCCCACAATCATTTCGAGATCTAACCCCAGTAGCAACCACGATAGCCGATTATGGCGCAATTGTTGTTGCCGCTGACTCTGAATTTAAAAATTGGCCACAAGTTGTCGCTGCTTTTAAAGAAAATCCACGTAAAGTGAAGATTGCAGGCGGTTCTGCACGCGGTAGTATGGATCATCTGATTGTAGCGGCAGCATTTAAAGGTGAAGGTTTTGATGCCCGTAAAGTGCGCTACATCGCTTATGATGCTGGCGGTAAAGCCATGGCAGCAGTCCTATCTGGTGAAACACCGTTACTATCAACTGGTTTAGGTGAAGTACTGGAAATGTCGAAAAGTGGCCAAGTACGTATTCTTGCTATCACAGCACCAGAACGTCTAGCCGCAGCGCCAAATGTACCAACACTTACCGAGATGGGTAATGATACTGTGTTTGCCAACTGGCGTGGGTTCTTTGCTTCACCTGGTATCAGTAAAGAGAAAGTCGCTGAATGGAACAAAGTACTAAGTAAAATGTATGCAACAGATCAGTGGGCGACAGTACGCGATCGTAACGGTTGGATTGATAACTATAAAGCAGACAAAGACTTCTATGCATTCTTAGAACAACAAGAACAACAAATGGGTGATTTGATGCGTGAGTTAGGTTTCCTTAAATAATCTAATTCATCCCCATCATACAGCCACAGCAACACATTATGTTTCGCTGTGGCTTTCTTTTTAATTGGAGCACCCCATGCAATCAACCCCTTTGTCATTATTAAATCGAGATCGAGTGAGTGGATTAATATTCCTGCTTGTCTGTTTAATTTACGGTTACCAAACCACCCAAATTCAGCTTTTTCCTGGCGATGAATATGAAGCCTTTACAGCCCGCACTTTGCCCTACTTATTAACAATCGCAGGGACTGTCATGTCACTGCTACTCATCGTGATGTCGCCAACAACACCTTGTAACGAAGAAGCTTGCGAGCAACAGACCGCAAACGAAAGCCGTTTAGATTGGCGGTTACTCACCTCATTTATTATTTTAATGACCGCGTATGGCGTGGGCTTAACTTGGCTCGGATTCGTATTAGCCACTAGCTTATTCTTATTAATCGGATTTTGGCTACTTGGCGAACGCCGAAAATCGGTCTTGTTTGGTGCTTCTTTTCCTTTTGTAACGCTATTTTGGTTACTTCTTACCAAAGTTCTAGATATTTATCTTGAACCTGGTTACCTCTTTTTAAGCTTGTAGGAAGATAATTATGTTAGATGGAATTTTAGCAGGCTTATCCACAGCAATCATGCCAACCAACTTAATGATGGTTATGGTCGGTTGTTTTGTTGGTACTTTTATTGGTATGTTGCCGGGTCTTGGTCCAATTTCAGCGATTGCCTTGATGATCCCAATTACCTATGGTTTAGACCCATCATCAGGTATGATCTTAATGGCCGGTGTTTACTACGGTGCGATTTTTGGTGGTTCAACATCATCCATTCTCATCAATGCGCCAGGTTGTTCGTCCACCGTTGTGACCGCATTTGATGGTTACCCGATGGCGAAAAAAGGTCAAGCAGGTAAAGCCCTAGCACTTGCTGCTTATGCTTCATTTACTGGCGGCACCTTATCGGCAATTATGCTATTAATCGCGGCTCCCGCCTTAGCAAAAGTGTCCTTAAGCTTTCAATCATCTGACTACTTTGCGTTAATGTTAGTTGGTTTGTCTGCCGTGGCTGCATTTGCAGGTAAAGGCCAGGTACTAAAAGCCTGGATGATGACTATTTTTGGCTTAATGCTATCAACTGTCGGTATCGATAAAGGGATTGGCGTTGAACGCTTCACCTTTGGTTTAACTGACCTAATGGATGGTTTTAGCTTCTTATTATTAGCCATGGCAACCTTTGCCCTCGGTGAAATTTTATTCAGTGTTTTAAAACCAGACCCAGATACTTCATCCGAAGAAAACAGCGCCTTGGCTGAAATCGGCAGCATGAAAGTAACAAAAGAAGAAATCAAAGAAGTGGCCCCAGTGGCAATTCGCTCGTCGATTCTCGGTTTCTTTGTCGGGGTATTACCGGGTGCAGGTGCGACGATTGCCGCGTTCTTGAGTTATGGCTTAGAGCGTAATCTTGCGCCAAAAGATAAACGCGATGAGTTTGGTAAAGGCAGTATCCGTGGTTTAGTTGCGCCGGAAGCCGCGAACAATGCCGCATCAAGTGGTTCATTTGTCCCGCTATTAACCTTAGGTATTCCAGGTTCAGGTACAACAGCCATTATGCTGGGAGCTTTGATCTCTTATGGGGTTCAGCCTGGCCCACGCTTGTTTGTCGATAACCCTGAAATATTCTGGTCGGTGATCATCTCAATGTACTTCGGTAACGTTGTGTTAATGGTCTTGAATCTACCGTTGATCCCATATATTTCAAAATTATTAGCAGTACCAAGAACGGTATTACTGCCGATGATCATTTTCTTCTCGATCACGGGTGTATATCTGGTTTCCTTTAATACTGTTGATGTATTTATTATGATCCTAGTAGCCGTGATAGCGATATTTTTAAGGTTGGCGACTTTCCCACTGGCCCCGTTATTACTTGGTTTCATTTTGGGTGGGCTAATGGAAGAGAACCTACGCCGCTCATTAATGCTTAGCGATGGTGAATTAAACTTCTTATGGGAACGCCCTATCACGTTAACCTTCACGGTTATATCAGCGTTAGTACTCGTCACACCGATACTATTAACTGCATTTAATCGTTATCGCGTTAAAAAGGCGAAATTGACTGAAAATTGCAGTTAAATTCGTTTCTAATCGTTAATTTGACATAATAAAAAACAGCGCTTAATGCGCTGTTTTTTTATTTAAAAATAACGCTAATGTAATGCGTATTAACAGTGCTGTGCATATAGAGAACTGTTACATAAGAGCTATCGAGCTTGTTTCCGGTAGGTTCTTTCTGGGCGTCCTACCGTACCATAATTCAAATCAGCCACTAATTCACCCGTGCTAATCAGGTGCTCTAAATATCGTCTTGCCGTTGTCCGACTAGCCCCAATCAATACCCCGGCATTATCCGCGGTGATATCTTTATGTTCAGCAAACAAAGCACGTACTTTATCCAAAGTAACACTATCAATACCTTTCGGTAATCGTGATGAAACAGCGCTTTTCACACTCAAAGAGATCATCGAATCAACAACGCGCTGATCTAAGTCATCTAAGTTACCAAATTGATTTTTCTGTTTTAAGTACTTATTTAATGACTCTTCTAAACGCGCAAATATCACTGGTTTTAAAATATAATCAACCACACCACCGCGCATGGCCGCTTGTAACGTATCTGCGTCACGGTCTGCTGTAATTAAAATAACATCACATGCGTGTTGCTGTTGTCGCAAGTCACGAAGAATATCCAAACCATTGCCATCCGGTAAATACACATCTAGCAAGATTAAGTCCGGTGTTAGTACCTCAAGCAAGGTTTCAGCTTCAGCTTTTGTGGTTGCGATCCCAATGACATTTAAGCCATCTATTTTCATCAGGTTTCGACGGTGGATCTCAGCGATACCCACATCATCCTCAATGATTAATACTTTAATCGTATTAGTTGATGTCATTCGTAATATCCTTATTCGTATGCTGTTTTGGTAAATATACCGTCATTCTTGTTCCTTTATTGTCTATACTTTCCATCATTAACTGCCCATGATATTGGCTAATGATTTGATCAACAAGGTGCAGTCCTACGCCTCGGTTACTTTCCGATTTGCTTGATACGCCTTGCTTAATTAATTCTTTTTGGGCGATGCCTTTTGGTAAGCCACAGCCGTTATCTTCTACTTCAATTATGATGTCATTACCAAAATCAGAAATACTCACCGATACTTTTTTAGATGATTTTGTTGTATTAGTCGCGATGCAAGCATCAAATCCATTATCAATAAAGTTGCCTAAAATTGTCACCATATCTTCGGCACGAATATGCTCAGGTAAGCTTAATAGCTGTGAACCCTCATCAATCTCTAACAATAATCCTAACTCTCTGGCTCTTTCACTCTTCCCAAGCAGTACACCAGCAATCATAGGTTCATGAATAGCTTCCCGTAAGAATTGAATCAAATGTTGATAGCGTTCTGTTTCTTGTCCTATCAAACCGAGTACTTCTTCATTTTTACCTAAATGGATAAGACCGCTGATAGTATTTAATTTATTGCTATGCTCATGGGTTTGAGATCGTAACAAATCAGAGTACTCACGAACTTGCGATAGCTGTTTTGTCAGCTCGCTAATCTCATCTTTAAGCCGGAAGCTTGATACTGCGCCAACAACTTGCTCGTCAACAATAAGCACTTGCCTATTCGCCACAATCGCTTGGCCTTTAATCATCATCTCAACATTATATTCACTGACTTTACTGGTCAAAATATCGGTTAAATTATTCTCGGGTAATACTTCATCCATTCTTTTATGCAGTACATCTTCGGCCTTCACTTTAAAAATATCACAAGCACTGCGGTTGATTGAGCGTAAGCAACCATTCGCATCAATGCTCACAACACCTTCTTTAATGGTACTCAAAGTTACTTCAAGTTCCATATATAAGCGGCCGAACTCTTCGGGTTCAAAGCCAAATATCGCATTCTGAAATTTCTTTGCCGTAAAATTAGAAATCAACGCGTTAGTAAGTACAACCAACACGACCATCACCAGCAGAAAGATGAGAAAGTGATCGGCTTTACTCTCAATACTTGTCAGTAAATAGCCAACAGATACCACACCAACAATATTACCGTCACGGTCTATCACAGGAGCTTTACCACGCACAGAACGGCCTAACGAACCTTCAGCAACAGACACATAAGACAAGCCCTCTTTTAGCGCTCTATCATTATCGTCGCCTTTCATTGGCTTACCGAGTCTTTCATCAATTGGGTGTGATAAGCGAATGCCATCTTTATCACCAACAACAATAAAAGCAGCATTAACCGATGCCCGCAGATATTCAATTTTTTCGCGGATTAATTCAGGGTTATTTGTTTCTATCGCTCTAATAACACAAGGTGAAGTGGATAAAAATGTAGCAATTCCGAGCGCATTTTTACCACTATCCTGCTCTTCCCAATGCTTTAAATAGGTAAAGCCAGCAATCGATAAGATCAATAATTTAACAACACCAGACAAGGTCATGATCAGTAGTAAGCGATGCCTAAAACTCAACTTCTGCCAATTAAACAATACGTTACTTTTCGTTAATGCAATCATGCAGAAAAACCGCTGGTAAAAAGAATACAATTATAACATTAATCCGTATTTATAACTCAGAATTAGCATCAACTATACTTAACCACTCGTTCACAAAAATAGTATCAACATTACCGCAACTTAATTTTATACCTCAATTTTCAGTCCACTATAAATATTAAACAATATTTAAATATACATATTTAACAACACTTTCCATAATAATCCTTACAGTCTATGACACTTTGGTACAACCAGTGAACTTACAGCATAAATATTGTTTCAACTATGTTATAAAATTCAAACTCTAACTCAAAAGTATTAAAGGAAAATTATGTCTACAGTTACATTTCAAGGTAATCCAGTGAGTCTTTCTGGTACATTTGCTGAAAAAGGAACACAAGCACCAAACTTCACATTATGTGGTGCCGATCTAGCAGACATTACACTACAAGATTTTGCGGGTAAGAAGGTAATCTTAAACATCTTCCCTAGCATCGATACGCCGGTATGTGCGACAAGTGTACGTACTTTTAATATTGAAGCAGCAAGTAAAGAAAATACCGTTGTACTGTGTATTTCTGCAGACCTACCATTTGCAACAGGTCGCTTTTGCGAAGCAGAAGGCATTAAAGGTGTGAAAACTGCATCTTTCTTCCGCTCACCAACATTTACAGAAGATTATGGTGTTAATTTAAACGAAGGCGCATTAGCTGGTTTAGCGAGTCGTGCTGTTGTTTGTTTAAATGAAGAAGGCCTTGTTGTATACAGTGAACTAGTGAGTGAAATTACTGATGAACCTAACTATGCTGCAGCGTTAGCAGCACTATAATTGAATAGCATTGAGCATCATTCTCTGTGCTCAATGCGTATTCTCTCTATCTCTCATCAACGCAGCCTATTTTCGCGATTAAAACCTGCAATATTAAACCTTATTATCAATGCTTATAAACGCCAACTTCTCATAAGAAAACATTAATTAAAATTAGTATATTTACATTATTTTAACGTTTTAACCCCATTAATTCATAAATTTAAGGTATCATAACTGCAAATAGAAAGGCGCAAGTCAAATGCCTATTAATAATTTAATACTAAGGTTAAGGGTAAATAAGTAATGAACAAAAGAAACACTCAAGTCATTAATGAAGAAGTTTCATTTGATGTGCAAGATGAACTAGTTTCTACCACCGATACCCGAGGTGTCATTACTTATGCCAACCCCACCTTCTGCCATGTTGCCGGTTTTGAACTCGATGAATTAGTCGGAAAGAACCACAATGTTGTGCGTCACCCTGATATGCCTGCCGCTGCATTTAAAGATCTTTGGACAAATTTACAAGCGGGTAAACCCTGGCGTGGCGCAGTAAAAAACCGCTGTAAAGATGGTCGTTATTACTGGGTAGATGCTTTTGTAACACCAATTTACGAGCAAGGTAAATTAGTTGGTTATCAGTCTGTACGTAAAAAATTAGCGCACAAGAATAAGCTCACTGCCGAACAAGCTTACAAAACAATTAATAACGGAAAAAATTTATTCCAGTGGTATCAGCGTCCACTCCTAAAACCTTTGGCTTTCTTTATTATCAGTGCACTGATCGTGTTCGCTAGTCAAAATATGCCTTACCTCAGTATCTTATTACCACTGCTGCCTTTTATTATTTTCCATAATGAATTGATTACAGTACCGCGTTATTTTTCTATCTTAA
>Ga0105355_10005023_pt1 | contig 11238 bp, 9 predicted proteins | sample GOMGulsemesocosm_2_FD_83508 | JGI IMG/M metagenome (GOLD analysis project Ga0105355, IMG submission 83508) | Methane-oxidizing microbial communities from mesocosms in the Gulf of Mexico - GOM9C Gulf of Mexico | ecosystem: Environmental > Aquatic > Marine > Cold seeps | place: Gulf of Mexico...
AAGCTATTTAAGCGGGACAAATTACAGTTGACTGGTTCCGCTTTGATCCACATTTTAGCTAACTACCATTTTTCCTTAACAGGGCGTTATATTTTTTGGGGCAATTATGGCTATAACTGTATTCAGTAAAAATTTTTCCCGAGAAGTTGATGCACTCCAATATTTTTCATTAATTGGTCACAACGTAAAGCAAGATCAAGAACTAATCCTTATTACGGACTACGAAAGGGCAATTGTTAGAGACGATATTTCTTGCCCGTCATGCGGTGTTACTAATGCGATTATTGTTTCTGGGGCTAAAGGACATCGAAACTCTTCTTTACGTCAACCGCATTTCAGATTTATCGATAGAGATGGTAATGAGTCCCACGATGAGTTTTGTGACTTAAAAACAATAAAACCATTTAAAGATGAAACATCACATTATGAAAATTTAACATTAAATAAATCTAATACAGATACGACCCGGATTATTGGCAAGTTAATATCAAATGCTTTATCTAATAACATTATAAAAGTAAGCGATATAATAGAGTTTCGACAATGGCATTTTAATATTAAGAAAAATAATATTGTTTATGTTGATTTTAGCTCTGATAAACTCCACCCATATTTTGTTTATCGTTGTAGAGAAAATTTAGATATAAACTTGGCACTTTCACCAACTATTGGTTCTAAGTCGGTAATTAATAAATTAGCATTAGATAAAGTTGTAGCATCCAATAAAGGTACTCTTGATAGAATATTGCAACAACCTAAATTCAAGATGAAAGAACATGAACTTGATAAATTCTTTAAAAATGGCGGTAAATCCATTTTCGATGTAAGAAAAATAATAAAGGAATATTATCTAGTTAATATGCTTAGTAATGCAATTCTAGATAGTTTTAACTGTTCTCTTCGTGGCATAAAAGATACTTCGGCTATACAGGCATATTGCGGCTTGCTTCTTTATGTAAATGAATGGAGTGTGGATAGTAGTATTGAGATGTGTAATAAAATCATTAATTGTAAAGTTAACGAGCCTGCAATATTAGGTAATATTATTGGGCTAAATCCATTTTATAAATTTGAACTGTATTCAGCAATTCTAGATATTAATGAAGTGCAGTCTAATTTACCTACAAGTGAAAAGCTAACTGAATTAATGCAAGAAGCTGCAAATAGTATTGTTCAAAAATAAACAATATAAGTTGCTTAAACGGACACAAACCGCTGGCTGTCCTCATTATTATATCCAGCCATTCTTAGCCGCTTAGCAAGCGTTATGGGCTAGTGTCATAATCGGGTTTGGTATTTAATCAGGAAATTAGTCTTGCACATGAATGAATTAGATTTTCTTAGTATAGAGATAGACTCAGCCGTGGAGAGTGGCAATGTACCTTCTTTGACTGCATTGATAGAAAAATGTGACTCTATTCTAGGTGGTGAAGAACCTTGCTTAAAACCTATAGTTTATTTCTATAAGGCAAATATTTACAGCTCACTAAGTGCTTTAAAATCTCATGAGCTGGCATATGCTTGGAGTTGGAAGCAAAGTGAAAAAATCCAAGAAATATTAAATTTACGAAGAGCTATCTCTGATTCAGAATTCCCTAGCTTAGACCCGATCTTTCAATGTAAGGTCTATACAAATCTTGGAAATAATCTAAATCAATTTGGAAGATTTATAGAAGCCATTAAATCTTGGGATTTCGCACTAAAATTAGTGCCTAATTTTGCTATGGCATTGGGCAATAAAGGCGTCGGTCTTACCCATTATGCTCGTGCTCTTTATGACTATGGACATGGAGGCGTTATGGTTGCTCATGCTGTGGATGAACTCAAAGGGGCAATTTCCAAAGGTGCTCTTTGGGACAGTGGATTGCATCCTGAAGCCGAAGAATATTTTAGGGATAATTGCCTTAGTGCTGAAGAGCACCTAGAAAGAATCGAATATAGATTTGATTTCGATTTAAACCAATGGCCACTTGGAGATAGCACAACAGAAGTAGACTATCGAAAATGGTGTTTAGATAATAATCTTTTTTTATCGCCATTGAACGATGTGACAAACCTTTCTGTTTCTGCTCAAGACGTCCTTCATCTTCCGAGTCACACGTATAATATTGATGAGGAGGCTCGGTTTCCCAACTATTTCAATATTATGAAACAGGAGTATGTCACTGCACGTTTCATGCTCTTTGAGTCGCTTGATTATCACAGCGAGCATACCTCAGATAAAGATGTCCTTCTGATGAACGGATTTGATGGAGTTCAGTTTAGCTATAGAATTGAGCAATTAAAAGTAGCTTTTCGTTTGGCGTATTCGATATTTGATAAAGTCGCACTCTTCTTGAACGATTATTACAGTGTTGGTTTGAAAATAAGTGCTGTGAGTTTTAGAAAAATATGGGGGCAAAGGAAAAATAAAAAGTTCGAAATTAATTCTTGCTTTGAAGGGAGTCAAAATTGGCCTCTACGAGGGCTTTACTACTTATCTAAAGATCTCTTTGATGATGACTTTGATGTTGTAGCCTTACCAGAAGCGAAAGAGTTAGCTGGATTAAGGAATCGTATCGAGCATAGATTTGTGAGCCTACAAGATTATGCTGCCTCTATTAATAATACTGATATACATTCCTATATAAGCATTGATGAGTTTCAATTGAAAACTTTACGAATTTTGTCAATGGCAAGAGAAGCTCTAGTATATTTGTCTCTTGCTATGCATAGGGAAGAAGAGATAAGGAATATAGAAAGCAAAAAGGTATCCTTTCCTATGAACTCATCACCAATCGAACGCTTTTATGAATAAGTTGTAGTGGAATATTGAATTTGGTCACCCAAATAGAAGTGTGATCAATACAAAAACTAATCCAAATACACTTTGTTCAATAAAATACTTATGTCTCTCATGTGGCATTAGTGATCATATTAGAACTCAATCTCACTTGCTGATTGGTAATCTCAAACATTTTTCTTATTCACACATATACAGTAATTATTTCGTAAAAATATAAACAACCTGCCGATAAAAATCCCCTCATCAGTGCTGCTTACCAAATTAATTTTCAACAATGATAGAAAATATTCATCTTTAAATTTGATTTTGTATAACCTTATGGAATATACAGGCTGAATATAATATACATTTAATTATATAAAACCACTTGTTAGGTCTCTGTAATTAATCTGTATTTTTAAATTTTCATAAATTAACCTTAATTTTAAAATGACAGAATATATATTATTGTTAATATTAAGTTTATGATTTTATTCGTTTTTATTTTTGACTCTGTATTTTTTTTATTCTAAACTCCAAAAAAAGCTTAATAAATTGAGTAATAAAATGAAATCAGCAGAGCAAATAAATGAATTTTTAAAATCACTAGAGGATAAGTATCTCCTCAACAATGATCTTAAGGAGGGACGTGCCGATCAAAAAGGGATAGTTGAGAAGAATTTTCAAAAAATCAATAAAACGTTAGATGAATATCTTGGAAAACCTAGTGGTCTCGGACATGATTCGTAGAAAACTAAAGCAGCCAATCATTACCGATTCAGAGCTGAATAAAATTGAAAAATACAATAAGGATATAAAGTCAGGCTATCGTCCTTGGGTAACTGTGAGGCAATCTCATACGCATGGGCAAGGTCATATTGTTCATAGCGCTAAGACAGGACGAGAACATCATTTGTTGAGCAGAGGTGAACGATTACCTTTTTTTATGTTTGAACGTGATAGCTCTGTTATCGATATTCTTGAGCAATATCCCTTGCCTATTAATGAAACCATGAAGCTGGCTGTAAAACATAATATTCTTCATCCTGGGGCATATAAAGAGCGTAAAAAACACGATAATAAAATTCCCGCCAAAACGATGACAACAGATCTTGTTGTGATAAAGAAAAAACCTTCAGGGCAAATTATTCTCCAGCCTTATAGTTTTAAGTATGCTGGAGCATTAGATGTTATCGACCAAGATATTCGTAAATATAATCGAACCAAAAGTAAGCTTAGGTTAGAGGAAAAGTTCTGGGAAACTCAAACCAATAAATTAGTCATACTTACCGAACAAGATTTTAGCCGAACTGAAATCTATAATTTAGAGTTTTTCCGTGAGTGTTATGACTACCCCGAGTACACAAGGGTTAGTGATGAGTTTAGGTATATCATCTATTTAAATATTTGCAGGCATTTTCTTGAATATCCCACCTTTACTTTAAAGCAGCACTTAGCTTCACTTGCACAAGAGCTGAACATTGAATTTTTACAAATTTTCTACGTTTTTCAAAAATTAGTATATGAAAATATATTAATTCTAGATTTGACTCATCGTATCGAGCTTTATCGTCCTGTGCGTTTATATTCTAAGGTGAGAAATTATGCAGCCTAACCAGAAGATCGTTTCAAATAATAAAGATCCGTTGGAGTGGCTAATAGTGGACATATACGAAGAAGGTGGTGTTGTAGCGATTAGTGATTTACTTTTAAAAAATCCTAAGCGGCCTAAGCTTAAAAATATCAGTGATATAAATGACATGATTGCTACAAAAAAGGTCGTTATTGAGCAACATCATTTTCCCGATGAACTATATAAAAAGGATTCTGAATTACCTGCTAGTTGGATCAAAAAAAGGGAAGGGATTTGGGCAGCGATTGAACCTCTAACTGACAATAATGAACTTAAGTTTAATTATTTATTTGGTGATAAATCAGGGATTTTAGAAACTTTAATTTCGGAATCAGGGCGCAGTAAAAAGCTTGTTTCTGGGGCTGTTAATCGTTATTTCGCCTTTGGAGGCTTTAAAAACTCCCTCTTGCCCCATTATTTTAATAGTGGCTCAAATTATTCCCTACCTGAAACAGTAATATACCTTGATGACGGCAGTGTTTCGTTGGCCTCTAAAAGGGGAAAAAAGCCTAAAGTAAATGAAGTTCAAGCTTATGCTATAGACATAAAAATTAAACCTCACCGAGGAGTTACACAGGCTGATATTAAAGATATTCAACAGTTTTCAAAGTCTATTGAATCAGGAACGAAAGCAGTCTTAAGTGATCTATATTCTGAGTATTGTAAAAAATATTGTGTTTCATTAATTAAACCTAGAAAACAAGAAAGTTCAACAGATGAAACAATACAAACTATGCGTGTGGTTCATGCCAAAGCCTTTCGAATTTCTCCTTATTCATTTAAACAACAACTCAAGAAATTTGTAAGTAAGTTGGATTTCATCAAAAAAGAGAAAGGATCTATTAGTTTTGAACGAGATCATGCCGGTAAGCCTGGAGTAGCGCGTGAACAATTAAGAGGTGTTACTTGTCGATATGAAATAGATGCCACAATTCTTGATGTTTATGTACGTTACCCCTACTCAAATGATGAACAACTAGCAACGGGGAGGCCTGTTATTTTTATCGTCATTGATACGATGTCAGGCATGATTGTTGGTTTTCATATCGACTTCAAAGGACCTGACTGGGATGGGGCTTCACAAGCGCTATTTAATGCAATGAGTAATAAAGTAGATTATTGCGCACAGTTTGGTATTCACATTACTGAAGATGATTGGCCTTGTCATCATCCATCAAGAGAAGTGACTTTTGATCGGGGTGGTGAAAATACAGATAACAATATTCAATCAATGCTAAAGGGTAAAATTGGTATAACGGCTGGTAATTTTAATGCTTACCACAGAGGTGACGCCAAAGGAACGGTTGAAAAAGTGTTTGATGTATTACAAAAGCAATCACTTAAATTTAATGCCGGGCTAGTGGTCAAAGTACCCAGTAAAGAAGCGCAGCATGCATCTCGAAAAGCCATTTACACAGTTGACGAAATTAGAGAGATTTTAATCAGACGTATCATCCATCTAAATAATTACCAACCCAGAATTGACTCTCATAATTTTGAAATGTCACGCGATGATGTTGCATTTACATCGCGTGCAATTTGGGATTGGAGCATTGAAAACGCAGTGGTAAGGCCCACCGTTTCGGTAGGGCAGTTACGGTTTGCTCTAATGCCAGTGGAGAATGCAACAGTCAGAGATAAGGGGGTGTTTTTTCGAGGATTATTTTATAGCTGCAATTACATTATTAAAGAAGAGTGGCTAACCACGGCTAAAGATTCAGGCCGATATAAAGTTGAAATTAGATATTCAAGCTCTTCAACACAGTACATTTGGTGGCGTGATGAAAAATCGAAAGAATTAATTCAACTTGAGGTTACCACTCGAAGTGAAGCGTACAGAAATAGGGAGTGGGCCCATGTTCTTCATCGGTTAGAAATTGTAAAAAAACAATTGGCCGATGTGAAAGAAAAGGAGTTTGTAAAACGGATAGAACTAGATATGTCTATAGATGAAATGGAAGATGAATTACGAGACATTAATAAGAAACGTAATAAATCTGAATCTAAGGGGATGCAGCCTGGAATGAAAGAGAAAAAAGACCTCGAAGGCGAGACGATAAGAAAAAAATCTTTCGACGCTACTGTTAATGATATTGCTGCTGAAAATAATACTGAACCTGTTGCAGAAAAAACTCTTTCATCAGAGTCATCACAAGATTTAACAGACCCAACAATTCTCCCAATATAAAGGCCTAACATGACATTAGAATACATAAGACATCCGAACAAAAAATATCGAAATAATCCATTCATTGAAGTAATGGGATATCCATTAACCGTAGAGCAATTTAATCAAAAAATATCGAAGCCATTTGAATCAGACATCGACTTATCTAATACTCCGGCTGAATTGCATGGTTACTATGCCAGAACTGAGATAGACAATTTAGCAGATGTATATGTTGTAAAAGATGAAGCATATCGTTTATACGACAAAATACGAAGAATGATTGAAGCTGGCTACATACATCGCAATCCAGCTGGTCCGAGCATAAGGAAGTTACTCGGGGCAATAGATGAAAGTAAATATGATCCGCTCAATTCGCTTGATATTAGGGAAATAAATGTTTTACGTCCTCAGCTGTGTACGTTCATTTGTGGCTTGAGTGGTATTGGTAAAACCAAAATGATCAGAACTATTTTAGGTTTAATGAAACAAGTTCATAAACATGATAATTATGTTGATTCTGAAGGTAGGATCCATCAGATCGAGCAGAAGCAAATTACCCATTTGTATGTTGAGATCCATGAACGCCAAAGTCAAAGGGATGTATTAAAAAATATTATTGCAGAGTTAGATTTATATACCGATGAAAAAGATAAGGAAGATTATACTGATTACAATCGCAATGAGCTAATAACCCTTATTAGAAAAAAAATGACCCTTCACGGGGTTGGTTTACTTATTGTAGATGAAGCTCAAAACATAGAAAAACCCTCAACGTCAGATACTCTTACCGTATCCACTGAAAAACCGACGATGAAATTTATTGAAGATATCTTCAATAGAATAGGCGTTCCTCTCTGTTTTTTAGGTACTCATTCAATGTTGAAGGTTTTCGGGGATGAAGCAACAATTGCAAGAAGGGTTGCCGCCAATGGCGGATTGATTTTAGGAAGTTGTGGTGTTGATAGCCTATTTTGGAAAAAACTTATCAAAGAAATGTGCCCAACGCAGCTTTTATCTAATCAAAAAACCTCCTTAGAAACACTAACCCATCACATACATGATAAAACAGCAGGTATACCAGCAATAGCAACGAGTTTGATAAGCGTCACTCTTTGCTACTTAACGTTTCTTCCTGCTAAGGAACAGGATTTGAGTAAAAAAGTGATTAACCATATTTTTGATGAACAATTTCAGCTATTGAAACGAGTAATTTATGCCATCAAAAAAGAAAAGTATCACTTGTTTAGTGATCTGGAATATTTAGCAATTCTTGAGGAAGTTGGAGATAAAGAGTCAAATGCTGAATCAACTGCTATGAGTGTTATTGAAAAACATGAGAAACGAGCTTTAACGGGGGAGTTAAAAATTAAAAAACTAACTGACACCGATGAAAGAGAAGCTCAAGTTGAAGACGTTTGTGATGACATTAAACCATCGAACGTCTTGTCGTCACTTGGCTACGATGTTTCTTAGGAGGTGTTATGTATTATTCATTTAAACTTCTACCAGGTGAGCATTTAGCCAGTTTTATAGGGCGATATCATCGAGAAAGTACAAAACTTGCTTTGCATTCAACAGTGAAGGCATTGAAGCTTAAAAATAAAACTATTAGGCCATATCGATTTTTTTCTGATGATGATTTCTTGTTGGATAACCAATTTAACCAAAAGGGTGAAGCGCATGCTTGGTTCAAGCACTCTTTTGGAAATTATCTTTGGCCATTTTTGAATCAGAAAGAACAAAGCTCTGTATATGAACGTTTGAATACTAATAAAAACATAACATTAAAAATGAAGGGGGAACGTTTATTACATGGTAATCATTGGCGCTGGTGCGTGGAGTGCAATGAAGAAGATACCGAAAAGTATGGTTCGGCTTATTACCATTGCAAACACCAATTACCAGGAGTCTATCATTGTTATAAGCATGGAGTTGGCTTGTCTGGACAGTGTGACAATTGCGGTTATTTCGTTAAAGAGTTGAGTCAGCAATTAATTCCACCAAGGAATAATGCTTGCCCTAAGTGCGGTTTTTGGATGGTCGCATATGATGGTTACTTTTCTGAAGGAATGAAAAGCATTGAAGAAATATCAATTAAATTAGCTAGTCAATGCCATCAATCAGGTATTGAATTATTCACCAATGAAGTACAAAAAATAATAGGAATTGAAAACCTAGATAGAGAGCTGTTAACTACAAAAAGGCAAGTTAGTGCATGGTACACAGACTTGGCACAGGGATTAGATCAAAAAGCGCTGTCATGCTATTTCAATACATCTGAGCCATATGGTGATTTTCAATTACCAGTGTTGTTTAGAGATCCTCGACTACTAAGCTTAAATACGCATCATCAGCCTTTGTCTCCTTTAGTTTATCTAATAATTATGAATTATATCGGATTGAGTGCCTTTAAATTGGAGAGTAGCTTTTTAGAGAATGAAGTTCATGGCTAGGCTATTGTTACCCTATTTATCAAGGGAATCTGTGTATAGCTATGTGGCACGTAGTCATGTTTGTTCAACAAACAAAACCTGTAAAAGCAGTAACCTATTATTTTTTAACAGTGAAAATATTAGGCTTCATCCGTATTTGCCTGCCCATGTTATTCAAGTCGCAGTATTGGCAAATGTAGATGAGTATCGGTTGTTAATTGAAGGGACCTGCTTTTGTTTGATGTCTTTTGCGCTTAATACTCGATCTCATAAGATCTCACTGATGAATGCCATGCTTGGTGAAAATGGTGGCTTCATACCTTCAATTTCCCGTAATTGTTCGAGTAAATTAAGCTTTGAAAGTCATCTTTCATTGTGCCCCAGATGCTTAAGTGAAGATTGTAAATTACATGGCTTAAGTTATTGGCATTTAGAGCACCAATTACCAGGCATAACAGTTTGCCCAACTCATCATGTTCAACTATCTAGTACTTTAGCTGGTGAAGGAGGAGTAAATCATCAATATGTATTTCCCAATAAAAATTTACTTCAACCAGATAAGAGAGTGAATAAACGGGAACATCGATTATCTAACTATATCACTTTACTCCATCGTTATCTGAGCTGCATTTCCCCTCTTCAAGACTTGAGTGAACTCTATAAATTATGGCTTGACGGTGATGGTTATTTAACAGAAAAAAAGCATATTAGATGGAGAAAACTTAAAAGTGATTTAACACTTTATTGGGGGAATCTATTTCATAGCAACACACATTGTTTACCGCTGGAAATATCTGACTTTCACTTTGTTCCTACAATGGTTCACCATCCAAGAAATATGCATTACATCAAGCATGTGTTGCTGATGGCTTTTCTGAGTGAAACCCCCAGGGAGTTTTTTAATGGGCCAGCTGAAGCTGAACAAGAACACGAGGCTAAAGGCAAAGCAGTAAGAAATATTGAGGAGCATGCTCTTAAACTGTTACGTGGTGGTAATTCAATGAGAAACGTTGCTTCACAGCTATCATGCAGTATTGGTTATCTCAAACAATTAGCTTTACGAAACGGTATTGAGATAGAAAGACGGCGTCAACACATTACTGCTGAGATTGAACGCACGGTTTGGAGAAAGGCTTTTTACGGTATACATAGGGAAGTCATTGCAGGTGAGTTATATATCTCTATTGCTGCGGTAGAGCATATTATTCAAAGTCATGAAAGGCTATCGCACTGGCGTCATCATTTACTGATGATTAGGCGCTTAATGGCTCGTCAGAAAGAGTTATTGGTTTTTATTGCCTCACACCCAGGAAAACCCAGGAACTATATTAAAGAGCACTGTGGTGCTTATATGTGGCTATATAAAAACAATAAGACTTGGTTATATGAAAATTTACCAGAAGCACAATCTAGAATTTATTACCCAAGTGTTGACTGGAGTGCGCGAGATATAGTTTTGGTAGCCCAACTAATGTCATTAAAAGCGGTATATAGCTCATTATCGCAAATTGATAGAGAGCTGGGAGGTCACGGTTGGCTTTTGAAATATAAGAACCAGCTGCCGAATACTTTAGCCGTGGCTAAACAACTATTGGTATTGCCAAAGGTGTGAGTATGATTACGGAAATTAGAGAGTGGTTTATTGTTGGAATATATGAGCATAATTTTTCCGAAGAACAATACCAAGGCTCGGTTCTCTGGGGGATAGTGGTTCACGACGAAACCATGAGATTTTCTCCTGGTGATTACGTTTGTTCATCACTAATAAAATCAATATGTCAGGATGAAAATCAAGTACTCACAAAGTCGGGTAGCACATATGTATTTCTTGAGTCTGGCTGCGAAGCTAAAATCTACTTGAATGAATTTCCATTATTAAGAAAAGGCTTTAGTCCTGTTGAAATTAAGATAATGAGAACTGCTGGCGTCAATACATGAAGCCATTATTCGTCGATGAGAGGTATTAGTTCTATAGTTGCCTATAATCATAATCTTTGCTAGATTGTTTGTAAGCTTTATCACAGGCACTACTGTCTGATAATAGTATTAATGCATATGACCCAATTAGGGGAAGTGCGAGGCGGGTAGCCTTTGCTATTAGATACAAACCAAACGGTTGTATGGTGATATTAAATTAGGGAAATTCCAAACGGAACTCCTGTCCGCTAGCTGAAGACCCACTGGCATGCGGCATTAATTTTATATCGGATATAACTATGCCTGTTAAAAACGCAAACCG
>Ga0105355_10005029_pt1 | contig 11230 bp, 9 predicted proteins | sample GOMGulsemesocosm_2_FD_83508 | JGI IMG/M metagenome (GOLD analysis project Ga0105355, IMG submission 83508) | Methane-oxidizing microbial communities from mesocosms in the Gulf of Mexico - GOM9C Gulf of Mexico | ecosystem: Environmental > Aquatic > Marine > Cold seeps | place: Gulf of Mexico...
GCACTATCAATTGGCTTCGGTGCTAAACCTAGCTCATTTTTACGGTTTTCAATTTCTGCGATATATTCTAGATACAGGCTCATTTGATACTCTCTCATGCTAGATAAGGCTAATAATTACGGTTATTAGCTGGGGAAATTTTTTGCTTATTTTACCTGATTTTTCGCTTACTATAAATCCTTTGATTGAATAAACACTATTCACAGCATTTATACCTGATAGAAGCTTCAGTGATAATGGGGAGTAATATGCAATTAACATTGCAGGAATATATCCGCTTTAAAGTTAACCTCAAGTCAGTAAATCAGAATGCGTTAGAATCCCTTATAAAGGGATTGATTCATTGCATTTTCCTTCCTAAGGTTATATCTTAATTTAAAATTTAAACGAATGTTTAAATATAATTCATAGGCATTTAAATGACCGACTCATTTATTAAAGCAGATTATTCCCATTCACACATTTGTCATATCACAATTAACCGTCCAGTCGCTAAAAATGCGTTAACGGGAGCGATGTACTTGGAATTAGCAGGTTTACTCGATGCCTGTGATAGCAATAATGACATTCGTGTTGTGCTTATTTCTGGCAGTAGCGAGTTATTTTGCGCTGGCAACGATCTGAATGATTTTATTGAACGTGCGCCGACAGATAATCAAGCTCCACCCTTTGTATTCTTGTTAGCACTTAACAATTTCTCTAAGCCTTTAATTGCAGCAACAGCAGGCCCGGCAATCGGTATTGGTACAACGATGTTACTACATTGCGATTATGTCATTAGCGCCAGTAATACCTTATTTAAAATGCCTTTTGTTCAATTAGGATTAACGCCTGAAGGTGGCTCAAGTTTATTGTTGCCTCAGCTTATCGGTCAACGACGTGCGAGTGAATTATTGTTATTAGGTAAACAGTTCAACAGTCAATATGCCATGGATATGGCCTTGATTAACGCTCAATGTTCGCCGGATGAACTGATTGATTTAGCACTATCTACATGTCAAAAATTTGCGCAGCAAGCGCCCAAAGCACTTCAAGCGGCTAAAACTTTGATGAAGGCATCACTTAAACAGCAAATTGAACAAACGATTCTCCGCGAAGGGGAAATTTTTATTGAGCTACTTCAAGCTAATGAAGCAAAAGAAGCACTGACGGCATTTAAAGAAAAGCGTAAACCCAAGTTTTAAAGGGATAAACTATCATAAAGGGTGAATCTATTTCGGCCATGTTGTTTAGAGTGATACATAGCCTTGTCGGCGCAATTAAGAACATTAGCCACATTAGTGCCTTGCTCAGGAAACAATGCAACGCCGACACTAACTGATAATTGATAATCGTGATGTGGGTTATCTAACGTAAAATAACAACTGTTGACGACCCGTTTTGAAAAACTTTTCAACACTTCCAATCTAGTTTCCTCACACAACTCATCCACTAAAATAACAAATTCATCCCCTCCAAGTCGAAATACTTCTGAGGAAAAGTTCATTGACTCATGTTTAGTAATCAAGCTCTCTAACCTATAAGCGACTAACTTTAGGGTTTCATCACCAACATGATGGCCAAGTTGATCATTAATCAACTTAAATCCGTCTAGATCAATAAATAATAATGCACCTGATTGAGTGTTAATAATCTCTTCAAGTTGCTGCAAGAATCGCCGTCTGTTGTACAGGTTGGTTAAATGATCTCTTTCACTTATTTTCTTATGCATCGACGCATGTTTTTTCAAGTACCTGCGATTTAACATAAAGAATATTACTAACATCAATAGAATACTCGCGTAAATAAGTAGATAACGCTGTGTCTGATTATTATCATTCACCATCTGATACTGGCTATCAATTAAACGACGACGAATTGACTGTACTTTATTCCTCATTTGATGCTTAAGAATGGTGTCTAACACCTGTATTTCTGTCGTTTCTAACAATAATAGTTTCTTTAAATGCAAGTTAAAGTTAGCAACCAACTCTTGCGTTCTGCCATTGCTATTTGTAACCGCTAGAGACAATGAATTCATATGCCTTTTAGCATCACTGTAATTAAACTGATGCCCAAATATTCGGGCATTGAACACCTCAATAACTATTTCATCTATTTGATTAATGATTCGTTGAGAATTATTTTCTTTGATGCTGTACTTAATTTCAGAGGCTAATAGCTTGATATATCGCTGCCTTTGACTGACCTGAGCATTTATCGACTTAAATCGTTCAACAGACATCTGCGATTTTTCAGAAAGTTTAGCCACTAAATTTAGGTCAAATTTAAGTGCCATTACGTTATTAGTTAACTCTGGAGTGAATTGTTTAATCAATGAATTGAGCCGTCTTTGATAAATAGCGATATCATCATAATGGAGCGTTAATTGGCTTCTGCTTTTTAAAATTTTCTCTGTTAGTTCAGTGTCTACTTGCATAATTTCTAATAAAAGCGACTCAAGTTCATGCGCTCTTTTACTTGTGTCTAGTTGCGCATGAAAATACAACCATATTAATGGTAAGAGCAACACTAATGTTGACGTCATTGTTTTTAAAAGCCATTTTCTTGGGTTCATTCTAATGGTTCCAATGTCATTAGAAATGACTTAATACTTAAGACTTCCTCTTTTGATGCATTAACTCCCAGTTGATAGGAAAACATTACTTCGATTGCTTGTTCTAATGATGATGCTGACGCGTCATGAAAATACGGTGCAGTTTGACTAACATTTCGTAGGCTAGGTACTCTAAAGAAATTAATATCATTATTATTTTTACTGGTATTGAAATAACCTAAATCTCTTTTCTTGGTGATAGAGTCGGTAAAATAAGGCTTCATAACACCAAACTGTTGACGAATATTACCACCTAAATTAACCCCCTGATGACAACTAATACAACCCGACTTTTTAAATAGGCTAAATCCTGCAATTTCTTGTTCTGTTAACTGCCAATGATCACCTAATAAATAGTAGTCAAACCTTGAAGGCTTCGCTAAGCTTCGCTCAAAACTAAGAATGGCATCACTAATCGATTGCCGAGAGACCTTGTCATAACCTGCTTGATTGAACAACTCAATATATAAAGTGTCGTTTTTCAATTGCTCAACTAAATCGTCCCAATTTCTGTTCATCAAAGTCGTGTTAGTGATCAAAAAATCTAAGTGCTCTTGCAAACTATAAAAACGTCCTGTCCAAGTAAAATAATAATTATAAACACTATATTGAATCGAAGGCGTATTATAGGCCTTATCGATACCCGCATTATCTTTTGAAAACGCTTGTCCATCGGCATAGCCTTTAGAAGCAATATGGCAGGTTGCACATGACATTTTTTTGTTTTGAGAGAGTGTCTTATCATTAAATAGCGTTTTACCTAATGATATTTGATTGAGTTGCAGTGAGGTTAAATGATTAAGAGGCTTAATAGGGATAATAAAGGCATCCGAGTCTTTTGCATAAGCACTATTAATACTTACAAAATAAATGAAGAAAAAGCTGAACAATTGTAACTTTAATCGAATAAACATTTTCAATGTCTTCCTAAAAATCACCATAATATGCAACCTTACTTAATGTCTGTAATCTTTGTTGTTTGACTTAATCCTAACTTATACCCTTCAATTATTTATTCCCTTAATGTATAGAATATAGGCCTATACCATTTAAATATACAATACAAATCACTTAGTTTTTGTAAATTTCAATGTTTATGATGCGAAAGAAAGGAAATAATAAATATTTGCATGCTTAATATAAAAATACCGACAAATGCCGGTATTGTAAGTTCTTATCATCTCTGTCAGTAGGCTATTTACCACCACCTAAACAATTAGGTGAATCTGGCACATTAGCGTCTTGCCATTGCGTTGGGTCAAATGTATGAAGCGCTAAGGCATGAATAGGGCCTGCAAGCTCTTCACTTAACACTTTATAAATAAGTTGATGACGCTTAACCTGACGAATACCATCAAACTGATTACTAACCAAGGTTACCTTAAAATGTGTTTCAGAGTTTGGCGGCACTGAGTGCATATGTGACTCATTAACTACTTCAAGATGAACCGGAGTGAACTCATCATTAAGCTTTGCCTCAACAGCGCGTTGTACCTTACCAAAATCTAGCGTGGAATCTGTCATGTCTAAACCTGCTCTTCTTTATTAGCTAATCTAACTTCAATGGCATCCATTAGTGCTCCGGTGATATCAACATCAAAAGCGGCTTCAATTTCTCGAATACAAGTAGGGCTAGTGACGTTAATTTCAGTCACCTTATCGCCAATCACATCCAGACCAACAAAGATTAGTCCTTTTTCTTTCAATGAAGGACCAATACGACGCGCAATTTCCCAATCAGTATCAGATAGTGGACGTGCTTCACCGCGACCACCAGCCGCTAAATTACCGCGAGTCTCACCTTCTGCCGGTATACGAGCAAGGCAATATGGCATAGGTTCACCATCGACAATTAAAATTCGCTTATCACCATTGCTAATGTCAGGAACGAATGCTTGTGCCATCGTATAAACGGTATTTAGCTGAGTCAACGTTTCAATGATTACACCAACGTTAGCATCCCCTTCTTTGACACGAAAAATTGAAGATCCCCCCATGCCATCTAAAGGCTTTAAGATCATGTCTTTATGAGTTTCGTAAAACTCACGAATTTTATCTTCACGGCGCGTCACCAACGTTGGTGGAGTTAAATCAGCAAACCAAGCTGTATAAAGTTTCTCATTACAATCACGCAGACTTTGTGGCTTATTAACCACCAACAAACCTTCATCTTCAGCACGTTCTAATAGATAAGTCGCATAAATAAATTCGGTATCAAAAGGAGGGTCTTTACGCATGAGCAATACGTCTAAATCACTCAATCTAATTTCTTGAAACTCACCTAGTTGATAAAAATCATTAGGATCATTTTTAACACTAATTTGTGCTACTCGAGCATAACTGTGCCCATGCTCTAAATATAAATCATTCATTTCTAGATAATAAAGCTCATAACCTCGTGACTGAGCTTCCATTAACATGGCAAAGCTACTGTCCTTTTTGATGTTTATATCCTTAATTGGATCCATCAAAATACCTAATTTTATTGTCATGTTAATTCCTTTAATAATATGTTTGTTTAACCTAAGTCGCCAAATCTTGTTTGCAAAGCACTAATCACCGTCAATCCTGCTGTTTCAGTACGCAGAACACGTGGTCCAATTAATACTTCGTCGAAGCCGTGCTGTGATGCATAGTCTATTTCAGTATCAGATAAACCGCCTTCAGGGCCAATGACTAACCTTATGCCATGCTGTGGCTCTGGTAGGCTGTTAATACTGTAACTGGCTCTAGGGTGTAAATTAAGTTTTAGCTCTTGGGTTTGTTCACTGGCCCACTGTTCTAATGACTTTGGCTGGTGAATAACAGGCAGCGTATTACGAGCACATTGCTCACACGCACTGATTACAATTTTTTGCCACTGATTTAATTTCTTTTCCAACCGTTCACCACTGAGCTTTACGCCGCAGCGCTCAGTAAATAACGGCGTAATTTCTGTGACACCTAACTCAACCGCTTTTTGAATCGTCAACTCCATTTTATCGCCGCGGGAAATCCCCTGGCCCAAATGAATTTTAAGTGGTGATTCAATACATTTATCATCAAATATGTCTACCGATGCAATGACTTTTTTCTTGCCTGATTCTATTAATGTCGCGCAATACTCGCCGCCAAGACCATTAAAAAGAATAATCTTCGCGTCAACAGACAAACGTAAAACACGGCCAACGTGATTAGCAGCGTCAGAGTCCAGTTCAATGTTCACTCCCACATCAAGGGCGTGTGGGTGGTAGATTCGAGGGATTCGCATGAGTAGTACCGTTACTTTTAATGGTATGTAGTATAAAGATAAATTGCACCTCAAAGTGAGTTTTTCAAGGCTTGTTACAAAATATATATGGATAATTTTGTTCACTGCTATACCTTGTAACAAATTTTATTATACCGCCCATAAACTTAGGATCTAAAATGAACTCAAATCGTTTATTTAAACGCCTGGCTTTAACGCTAGGCTTAGGTGTTGCTTTAAGTGGTTGTCAAGCCACTAGTGACACTGTTGTTAGCAACTCAGTTGCAAAACCGTTAACCCTTGAACAAATTTATAAAGATGGTGAATTTCGCTCACAATGGATAGGCCGTATTCGTTGGTTAAGTGATGGCTCTGGTTATACTGCAGTCGAAAAATCTAGCTTCAAAATGAAAAATAAAAAAGGCGAGATGAAAAGTGCAGGGCGTGACATAGTCCAATACGATCCAAAAACAAATAATCGTACGGTGCTGATTTCTGCAGAGCAATTAATTCCAGAAGGCGCAGAAAAGCCGCTTTCAATTCATAACTATATTTGGTCAAAAGATCGTAGCCAAGTATTGATTTTTACCAACTCTAAAAAAGTGTGGCGTTCTAACTCTCGTGGTGACTACTATGTACTTGACTTAAAGCCTACATCTGAAAAGAAAGCAAAACTAACAAAAGTTGGCGGCAATGATTATCAAGACAGCCGTATCATGTTTGCAAAATTCTCACCTGATGCCACTAAAGTCGCTTACGTTTATCTTGATAACATCTATGTTCAAGATTTAAGCTCTAAAAAAGTAACTCAACTAACTTTTGATGCATCAAAATCAAAAATTAACGGTTTATTTGATTGGGTATACGAGGAAGAATTTAGTATTAGAGATGGTTTCCGTTGGAGCCCTGACGGTAGCAAAATTGCTTACTGGCAATTAGATACTAGTGGTTCTAAAGATTTCCACATGATCAACAACACTGACACCCTTTACCCTACGCTGACAACATTCCCTTACCCGAAAGTTGGTGAAAAGAATGCAGCAGCAAAAATAGGTATGGTTGCGCTTAACACTCAAAAAACAGTGTGGGCGAACTTTAAAGGTGACGCTCACGAAATGTACATTCCTCGCATGAGCTGGGCTGATAATAGTGATGAAATCATTGTTCAACGCATGAACCGCAAGCAAGATACCAATAAAGTTTATCTAGTGTCTGCCAAGAATGGTTCGTTAAACCATATTTATACGGAAAAAGAAGAAACATTCATTGAGTGGGTTTACGATGTTACCTGGATTGATAATGGTAAATCGTTCCTATGGATTAGTGAGCAAAACGATTGGCGTCATATTTACAAAATATCTCGCGATGGTAGATCAGTTGTTGATTTAACACCGGGTGCTTTTGATATTACTTCGATTAAATCTATCGATGAAAAAGCCGGTTGGGTTTATTTCATTGCTTCTCCTAACGATGTTGCACAACGTTATTTATTTCGCGCACCGTTAAGTGGTAATGGTCAGAAAGAACGTGTAACGCCAGCTGAATTTGTAGGTACTAATAGCTACTATATGGATGACAAAGGACAATGGGCAATTCATACTCATTCAAGCTTTGATGTGCCATCAACTAAACGTTTAGTTTCTTTAAAATCTCATAAAACAGAACGTGTTTTAACAGATAATAAAGAATTAAAAGCAAAATTAGCTAAGCTAGAACTTGGCAAAACTGAATTCTTCCAAGTTAAAGCACACGACGGTGTTTTATTAGATGGTTATATCACTAAGCCAGCAGATTTTGACCCAAGTAAAAAATACCCTATCATTTACTATGTTTACGGCGAACCTGCTGGTCAAACAGTGAAAGATAGCTGGCGCGGAAGTTCATACCTTTGGGATCAACTGTTAACCCAAAAAGGTTTCTTAGTTGCTTCAATTGATAACCGTGGTACCAAAGCACCTAAAGGCCGAGCATGGAGAAAGTCTATCTACGCTAAGGCTGGAGTTGTTCCATCTCGAGATCAATCTGATGCAGTTAAAGAAATGGTGAAGAAATTTCCATTTATTGATGCGTCTCGCGTTGGTATTTGGGGACACTCAGGTGGTGGAACATCAACACTAAATGCACTATTCCGTTATCCAGAACAATACAAAGTTGGCATTGCTAACGCACCTGTACCAGATCTTCGTTTATACGATACTATCTATCAAGAGCGTTATTCTGGATTATTAGACGATAACAAAGAAGCTTATGAGAAGAGCATCGCAATTAACTATGCTAAAAACCTTAAAGGCAAATTGTTACTAGTACACGGTACTGGTGATGACAATGTTCATTATCAAGGCAGTGAACGTTTAATTAACGAATTAATTAAACACAATAAGCAGTTTGATTTCATGTCATACCCAAATCGTAGTCACGGCTTGTGGGAAGGAAAAGGTACAACACTTCATTTGAAAACAATGATGACAGAATACTTCCTTAATAATCTGTAGCAACTAACAAACTTGGCAATACCCCCTCATGATTAACCATAATCATGAGGGGTTATTTATTTAACAACTGTCAATTCACATCCGTAATACCATTCCACTCCATCAAAGCGCCACAGAAAAATTCGTTAAGAACGATACTAATTTATATTTTATGAATCAATTGAGTGTTTGTGTGTCTGAACGCTAGAAAGGTGACGTTGAGTCTTAAGTTTTAGAAGGAGGGTTAAGCTATGCACCTTTACCATGCACAGCCTATTTATTATCGTAAAAAAGTAGAGCGCTTAATTACTTAGATTGGTATTAGCGAATTAACGGCAGCTCAAATATTGGCGCAGTTTATCAATGTCAGCTTCGTAGGTTGTTTCTAATAGCTCAATGACTTTAGGGGTATTAGCCATCCACTGTTCATTATCACGTTGCTGAATTAACTGTGCCCATTGCCCTAACCTGGCTAAACCTATTGCACCTGCTGCGCCTTTCATCTTATGACCTTCTTCTGCCACTAAATCATAATCAGCATTTTCGAAATGAGATCGTAATACCGACAGATATTGTGGATACTGCTGTGCGAATAATTCTACACTACCGAGCAAGGCTTGCCCGCCAATGGCCTGTGTATATTGCTCTAATATATCGAGCTCTAATACTTGATCGTACGCGAGATTAGTTTCAGATGTCATAAAAACCACTACTGTATTGCTTAATTGTGCGACACTTTATCACCAAGTGCTTCTAAAAACACTATAGTTAAAAACTAATTACGCTTTAGCGTTAATAGTAATGAGTTGATAGTGCAATAAAATTGGTAACTATCACCTTGTTTTAACCCTCCCATGTGTAATTCGCTACTATCAGTTTTACTGAGTTCAACCATAAACTTCATTTTTCGCCCAGCAATACCTGTCCATTTTTTTTCAGCAATGACACAGGCCTGCTCAGAGAACCGTTTAAAACTATCGCTATAAAATAAATTACTATAGTGGGCTAAATCAGCCTGCTGATCTTTTACGATGGCCTTCCAGTCAGGAAAAGTGGCGGTCATTTTAGAACCAGTAAACAAAAGTTGATCATCTGGCGTAAAATAGTGATATTTAATATCTGTCAGAGCTTCATTCTCAGGGCTATTCTCTAAGTACATAATACCTTGCCGCCCTAAAACGGTGTACTTTTCATGGCTATCACCTTTATTAACCAATACAGCTGTATTCTTATCAATGCTCATGCTGCGATATGATTTGCTATCGAGTGAAACCTTGGCTAGTCTCGCAATATTACCGCGCGATGATACCTCAGTGTCTATGATAGGAAAGTCAAGTAACCCTATGCCCCCCTGCTGATATACAACGGAGTCATACTCAGAGTTGCAGGAACGATTATCCTTACAAGAGCGCTGCATTGCTTGATAGGTTAACGAACCATTTAACATTGCCTGTTCACTGGTACCTCCAATAATAACAGCGCCCTTTTTATTTTTACTAACCAATCCTTTAGCCATATTTCCGATAGCAACAACCAGTAATTTTTTTAATTCCATTTGCGTGTGTATTAACGCTAATAAATCACTATCTTTTTTATTTTTACCTAAAAGGCTCTGATTCAAATATTGCGGGTGCTCACCAACAATAACTAAAGCATCAGCGGCTTTAATCGCATCACTAAATTTAGCAGGGCTTGTACAATATGACCGCTGGATATTAACGAGATCTTTATACACCCTTCTACGATCATAACTTTTTAGAAGTTTTGAGCGGTATGCTTCAATGTTGTTACAGCTAGCGCTATTTGTCATGACTTTGTTGACGGCTGCATCTAATGGTAGCCACGTCGCATTCGCCCCTATTTTATTAAATAGATCGATATAGATATCGACGTTTTTAAAGCTATCTCTATTACCAACGGTAGCGATTAAGATATTAGGGGGGGCATCCTTTGCAGTGAGGGACACTATTTTTTTCGCAAATTCTAAGGTAGGTGTAGATTGATTTTCACCTAATTGGATTTTCTCTTTTATTCGACGTCCTGAGTAGTCATATTGTGCATATTCAAGATGATCTAATATCATCGTTAATTCAGCTATGCTCAAGGATAAAAATAGTGAATGGCCACTTAATGATTTTCCGTCTCGCTTAATCATAGTCGACTTCCATGCACTAAGAAGTTGAGCATAAGACTGAATTTTAGTGCCTGTTTTTTTTACAATCGCATTAAAGAGTAAATGAAGGTCATAACGTAATGCTTGTCGTGCTGGACGCCAAAGCTCAACGTCCATCATTTTCTCAATTTGACTAATCTCTAGCTTGTATCTCACCGCAGTTCGGCTGTTTTTAATCAATACTGCGGCATCTTTACCGCTACAAAAGGTTGTAGCACTGCTACGACATAATTGAAAATCACTGCCAATCAGCATCATTTCATAACTGGGGACATTTACAGCCGCCATTGAGAATCCGTTATAACTAATCAATAACGAAGCAAATAGTATTTTAACCAACCATTGCATAGGTGATTTCCCTGATAAACGGATTGACAGTAACGGTTATAAATCGCCACTGCGACGGTAAAAACAAACTTATTTAATATCTTAACTTATCATTAAATACATAAAGTCACAGTATTAAAATTTTAAGGTTAAGCTAGACCAAAATAATTGTTATTTACACTTTACTCTACGTAGTAGTGTGTAATGTTTGCATGCTACAATGCGACCCGCTATTTCCGTGTTCATTAGGTCGTTCCATCACCTAATGGCCGATAGCAATGTAGCCATTTAATATTATTGTAATAATTATTATCACTAATAAACAGTTTTTTTACTTAACATGTTGGAGTTGTACTTAATGCCCCACCAAATGCCAGATATTGCCAGCAATTCTTCTGCTCAAACCGAAGGCAACATAAATTGGGTTGGTATGA
>Ga0105355_10005042_pt1 | contig 11220 bp, 11 predicted proteins | sample GOMGulsemesocosm_2_FD_83508 | JGI IMG/M metagenome (GOLD analysis project Ga0105355, IMG submission 83508) | Methane-oxidizing microbial communities from mesocosms in the Gulf of Mexico - GOM9C Gulf of Mexico | ecosystem: Environmental > Aquatic > Marine > Cold seeps | place: Gulf of Mexico...
CGAGTAAAGAGCCTGAAAAAGGTGGTACTCAAATCAGAAAATCGGTTAAGTCTACTCCCACCTTCCGCTCGATTGCATTACGTCGTGAGCAAACTTTAGTTACGGTGAAAAGTCCGGCGATGTTACATGCCAGTGGTTTTTTAGCCAAGGTGTTCGCTATTCTTGCTAAGCATGAATTAAGTGTGGATTTGATCACTACAAGTGAAATTAGTGTGGCATTAACGTTTGATAACCCAAGCGGCTCAACTCAAGCATTATTAACCTCTACTGTGGTTGAAGAATTAGAGCAGCTTTGTGAAGTGAGTGTTGAGCATGGTTTATCATTGGTCGCGGTTATTGGTAACGGGTTAAACACCACCAATGGTATCGGTCGTAGCATATTTCAAACCATTAACGATGTTAATGTACGATTAATTTGTCATGGTGCTAGTGCTAACAATTTATGCTTTTTGGTCAATGAAGAAGATGCCAATAATGTGGTTGAAAAGCTTCATAAAGCGCTTTTTGTCTAATTTTTATAATTAATTTATTGGTGTATATACTTGTGAGCAGTGGCTAGTGAGCATTAGCTAGCCATGGTATCTAATAAATTATCTAATAAATTACCTAACAAATTATCTAATTGATTTTTTAATGCCTGTAGTTCATTGATCGACATTCCTGTTACGGCAAACATCTGCGCAGGAATGTCTTGCGCTTGTTCTTTTAACCGGGCGCCAGAGGCGGTCAATTTCACTTCAACAATACGCTCATCTTCGCCGTTACGAAAACGTGTGATCATGGTTTGTTTCTCAAGCCGTTTAAGCAAGGGTGACAAAGTACCTGAGTCTAAATCAGACGTTCACCCAACTGCTTCACTGAAATTCCGGTTATCGCGTTATTGCCCGGATCCTTGTCGTTGCTATTGGCATAAATTTCCCATAGCACTAACATCACCAAATATTGTGAATAGGTCAACCCTAGCTTTTTTAAGGCGAAATTATAATGACGATTCATCAATTTAGATACGCTATAAAACCTAAAGCACAGCTGATTTTCTAACTTCAGGCTTTCACTACTATCCATTATTATAAAAGCTTCTCAATATCGGCTTCAATCGCTTGTGGCTTGGTCGTTGGTGCGAAACGTTTAACCACTTCACCATTTTTATTCACTAGGAACTTAGTGAAATTCCACTTGATTCGCTTTGAACCAAGAATGCCTGGCGCTTGAGACTTTAAATAATCAAACAACGGGTGAGTATTCTCACCATTAACTTCTACTTTGCTAAACAGCGGAAATTTAATATTGAAGCGTAAATCACAGAACTGTTTTATATCCGCATCACTGCCTTTTTCCTGCTCTTTAAATTGATTACACGGAAAAGCCAATACTTCTAAACCTTGCGGTTGGTGTTTTTGATACAGTTCTTGCAGACCTTGATATTGTGGGGTAAAACCACAAGCACTGGCCGTATTCACTATTAAGACCACTTTGTCTTTATAGGCAGACAAATCAACGGTTTCACCGGTATTATTGGTTGCAGAAAATTGATAAATGTTAGTACTCATAATGATCCTCGTTATGTTTTTGAGTTTTGCGAAATTAAATTGTGCGCAATTCAATATATTCAGTCTATCTTGTTTCAATTTTAATTGCAAAAAAGGTAAACTTAACTAATTAATCATAATAGTCTAAATCGATAGGTAGTTGAAAATCATGAATCCAATTATTCAAACATTAACCGAGCTCAATGTTAGCAAAGAAAAAATTAATGAACTTTTTCAAGCGCTAACCGAAAACCCGCTGATGGCGATGGGACTTATTCAACAATTAGGCATTCCGCCTGAAAAGCTACAAGCAATTATGGGGCTAGTGATGAGCCAACCTTCATTAATCAAGGACGCGGTTGATGAGTTAGGGTTAGATTTTTCTAAAGTTGAAGCGGCGAAAAGTAAATTAAAGCAAGGTTTATAGGGACAGCAGATGAAAGTAGCATTTATTGGATTAGGTGTAATGGGTTACCCTATGGCTGGGCACCTAGCAAACGCAGGCTATGACGTGTGCGTGTATAACCGTAATCAAGAAAAAGCAATACAATGGCAAACTGAATTTTCAGGCACTAGTGCCGCCACCCCCGCACTTGCCGCGCAAGGGTGTGATATGGTTTTTTGCTGTGTTGGTAATGACCATGATGTACGTGCAGTTGTTTTAGGCGATTACGGCATTTTAGCGGGTATGCCTAACGGCAGTATTTTGGTTGATCATACCACCGCTTCTGCCGATTTAGCGCGTGAATTAGCAAGTATTGCCAGTGAACAAGGGCAGTACTTTTTAGATGCACCGGTATCTGGTGGCCAAGCAGGTGCTGAAAATGGTGTGCTTACCGTTATGGTAGGTGGCGAGCAAACTATTTTTGCTAAAGCCCAACCGGTAATGGCAGCGTATGCCCAATTTAGCAAACTGATGGGTAAGGTAGGCAGTGGTCAGCTTGCTAAAATGGTGAATCAAATTTGTATTGCCGGTGTAGTACAAGGCTTAGCGGAAGGTTTTAACTTTGCTGAAAAAGCCGGTTTAGATCCACAAGCATTGGTTGAAACCATTTCTAAAGGGGCTGCGGGCTCATGGCAAATGGAAAACCGCTATAAAACTATGTTTGCCGGTGAATACGACTTTGGCTTTGCGGTTGATTGGATGCGTAAAGATTTGTCGATTGCCTTTGAAGAAGCACAGAAAAATGGCGCGCAATTACCAATGACTAAAGTGGTTGATGGTTACTACCAAGAAATTCAAGAAAATGGCGGTAGCCGTTGGGATACCTCTAGCTTAATTTCAAGGTTTAAGTAGCACGTCAACACTAACGCTATTTAGTGAAGCGACTAAATAGCGTTAGTGTTATGAAGTTATTTCAGTAAATACAATTCACGCTATTACCTTATCTTAATGTTTTTTAATGCTTTTTAATGTTGTTTGTGTTTTGGCACAGTTGTCGCTTTGGCTGATACTGTAATTCAACTCTTGGTAGTACCCAGCATAGTTAATGTTTAACTCGATGCTTACCAAGCAACAACAGCTATTTTAATAAACGACTAAGAGGTAAAATCGTGGAAATTAAACACCCTATACCGCCATTCAATCAAGCAACAGCACGCCAAAAAATTCAAGCGGCTGAAGACGCATGGAATAGCAAAGACCCTAGCCGCATTGCGCAAGCCTACAGCAAAGACTCACAATGGCGTAATCGCGATAAATTTATTACCGGCAGGGAGCAAATCATCAATTTCCTCACGGATAAATGGCATAACGAATTAGCATATAAATTGAAAAAAGAGCTGTGGTGTTTTGATGATAATCGTATTGCGGTACGCTTTAAATACGAATGGCATAATAGCTTAGGGCAATGGTTTCGATCTTATGGTAATGAGCTGTGGCATTTTGATGAGCACGGCTTGATGGTACGACGTGAAGCCAGTATTAATGATTTAGCGATTGATGAATCAGAGCGTACTTTATAACGATCTGGATTAAAATGTAAATAACAAAGCCTTCAATACCGTTATTGAAGGCTTTTGGTTAGTTAATAGTCAGTTAACTCATAGTCAGTTATCAGTAAATTATCGGTAAACTAATATTACTTATCAGTAAGCTATGAATCATTTATTCGTCATTTATTCGTCATTTATTGAGCAAGTTTTTTTACTAGAGCCACAGCAACGCCATGGGCGCTGGCCGGGTTTTGCCCGGTAATAACACGTTGATCTTCAACAACGAACACATTCCACGGCTGAACTTTACTGTAACGCCCAGCAGTACGTGCGAGTGACTCTTCTAATAAAAAGGGCACATCGTTGAGGGTACCAAAATCAATTTCTTCTTCTCGGGTAAAGCCGGTAACCGATTTATTGGCTAATAACTTATCGCCATTGCTTAAAGTAATAGGAAGTAAGCCCGCCGGGCCGTGACAAACCGCCGCGATAATACCACCGCTTTCATAATGCTTAGCACTTAAGCGAGCAAAGTCTTGATTGTTGGCTAAATCAGACAACAAGCCAAAACCGCCAGGATAAAAAACGGCAGCGTAGTCCTCAATATTAAGTTGAGATACCGGAATAGTATTATTGATTTTGTTTTGAAACTCTTCATTTGCTAATAGCGTGTCGTTAACACTGTCGCCTTCAATGTCGGTACCGTAAAGTGGCGCTTTACCGCCGTTGATAGACGCTATTTCATAATCAACACCGGCGGCAATAAACACGGCTAGCGCGTGAGTTAGCTCTGGTGAATAGGTACCATTTTCTTGGTCGGTATTACCTAGTGTTGCATGGTTGGTTACTGGAATAAGTATTTTTTTCATCATTGTTTCCTTCACTTTTTGCTGAGTAGTATTGAATGGCTGTATTGAACAATTGAACAGCTGTATACATTGCCGATTAAATTGTTAGGCGGTTTGCACTGCCTGATCTTGAGCACATCATAATACTTGTGCCTGTTGACAACAATATAGTGAAATGGCAAATTACTGTTGCTATATGGCAATAATAGAAGGTTGGATGAATATGGATAATTTTGAAGGTATTGTGGAATTTGTTAGCGTTGCTGAACGACAGGGATTTTCAAGTGCAGCTAAGCAGCTTAATTGTAGTACCAGCCATGTAAGCCGACAAATTGCTAAATTAGAGCAACGCTTAGGCTGTGCTTTATTTGCGCGTACCACGCGTTTGGTTAGTTTAACGCCGGTTGGTTTAAATTATTATCATCAATGTCGAGACTTAGTAACTGGGCTGCAGCAGGCGAATGAGCAAATAAATACCCAGCAATTGCAATTAGTAGGGACGTTACGGGTAAGTGCCGCGGGTACTTTTGCCGAGCAACAAGTTGCCCCCGCGTTAATGCAATTTGCTTTATTGCATCCTGAGCTCGCTATTGAAATTGACTTCAATAGCCGTAAAGTTAATTTTGTTGAAGACGGTATCGACTTTGCCATTCGTTATGGAAAATTAGCAGACTCTGGGTTAGTGGCACGTAAACTGTTAGTACACCCAATGATGGCTGTTGCTAGCCCAAACTATATAGCAAACTGTGGCACGCCCACAAAGCCAAGTGATTTGAAAAATCATAGTTGTATTATTTCCAATAACGATCACTGGTTATTTGAGCACAAGGGCGGGCAAGAAAATATAAAAGTGAAAGGGCGATGGAAAAGCAACAATGCACATGCCGTAGTCGGTGCTTGTGAGCAAGGCTTAGGTATTGCTTATATGCCTCAGCATAATTTTTTACCCTCAGTTGAACGGGGTGATTTAGTGCCTATTTTGGCTGATTTTTGGCGTAAAGACTCACACAGTTGGGTTGTCTTTCAAAACCGCCGCTTTTTACCAATGAGGGCGCGTTTAGCCATTGATTATTTAGTTGAGCATTTTGCGCAATTATCATTTTATTCAATTTGCAATACTCAATACTCAATGGCGCAAGCGTACTAACGTTTTATCTGTAACTTAGTCATTCGAGAGCGCAGCGTATTGGGATGAACAGCCAGTATTTCGGCGCTACCCCCGGGGCCGGAAATCTTCCAGTTGGTTTGTTCTAATACATTAATGATATGAGATTTTTCTACTGCGACTAAGCTATTGTCAGCCACTGTGGCGTTGTTAGGGGTATTAGGGTTATTCGTGGAATCTCTGTCAGTGACAGTCGACGTTGCAACTGAGCTGGTTGCAACAGAATTATTGGTGTTAGCACTACTGACTAACGTGTTAACCGTTAAGGGCAATACCGCTTCGCTCAGTTCAATAACACTTTCACGAGATAAAATAGCGGCACGCTCTAATACATTTTGCAGCTCCCTAATATTGCCTACCCATGGGTAAGCGAGCATGCGTTTCATTGATGGGGCACTGATCCCTTGAATATTCTTGCCGAGCTTTTTAGCTAAGCCAGCAAGAATGGCTTGTGAAAGTAGCGGAATGTCAGACTTTCGTGCACGCAAGGCCGGAAGAAATAACGGAAAAACATTAAGACGATAAAACAGATCTTGTCTAAATTCACCTTGATTACACAGCGCCGCCAAATCTTTATGGCTGGCGGCAATAATACGTACATCTACTTTAATGGTTTTGGTGCCACCGACCCGTTCAAATTCTTGCTCTTGTAATACCCGTAATAATTTTGTTTGCGTTTCTTTGGGGAGCTCAGCGATTTCATCAAGAAATAAGGTGCCGCCATTCGCTAATTCAAAGCGTCCTTGTCTTTCGGTGATGGCACCGGTAAATGCGCCTTTTTCATGGCCAAATAGTTCGCTTTCTACTAGGTTTTCAGAAATAGCACCGCAGTTAACTTTAATTAATGGTTTATTTTTTCGATTACTCGACTCATGTACCGCTCTTGCAATAAGCTCTTTACCGGTACCGGTTTCACCATGAATCAACACGCTGGCATCGGTTGGTGCTACTTGTTCAACTTCGGTTAACACTTTAATAAAGTCAGGATGATTACCAATAATTTGTTCGTGGTTATTCGTGCTTTTTATTTCGTGTTGTAAATAGGTGTTTTCTGCCTGTAATTGCTGCTTAAGTTGTTCAACATTTTTTAACGCGTCATTGAGGGATCTTTCTTGTTGCTTGCGCTTACTAATATCTTTAAAAACAATGACCGCGCCAACAATTTTACGCCCTTGCATCATCGGTGTGCTGGTGTATTCAACCGGAAAGCTACTGCCATCTTTTCGCCAAAATACTTCGTTTTGTTCATGATGGACTAAGCCATCATGCAAAGTAGCATGGATAGGGCAGTCATTAGCATGATAATGACATCCGTCGGTGGTGGTATGGTGCCAAACTTCATGGGCATTTACGCCCAGTAAATCGGCTTTACTCCAGCCGGTTAACGACACTGAGGCGGCATTACAAAAAGTAGTGTGACCCTTGGCATCAATGCCATAAAGACCATCGCCGACTGACTCAAGAATTAAGGTGTTTAGTTCCATTAATTGCAGTAATTCACTGCTGCACTCATTGCTGCTTGTATAAGCGTAAGCGTCATTGTCGTTTGAATTGTTCACCGTTTACTCCCTGAAATTATAGATCAGTGTGTTTTACATTCTTGTTTTTTAGTTATAGCTCAATGCTGATCTTGGTTATGTCATCATGCTGATCGTTTGCCGGCACAGCACAGCATATTACCACTTCGTTATCGTTATAGTCACAACGGGGTTGTTGCAAATAACTGACCTTGCCTGATAATAACGGCACTTTACATGCGCCGCATTGGCCATTTCGACAACCATGCTCAGGAGATAAACCATGAGATTCTGCAAAGGTTAATAAATCATTATCGTCAGCAGACCATGCTTGTTCAAATTCGCTGTTGGAAAAATTTACTATAGCATTTTGCGCACTCTCAAGCACTGCACTCGTTTTTAATGGCTTTGTTAACATTGGTTGCTGGCGCTGTAATGACGCCGGCCCGAAAGATTCCGCCATAATGCGATGATCGTTGACCCCTAATGATAAGCATAAATCATAGATTGCTTGCATAAAAACTGCAGGGCCGCACAGGTAAAAATCATAGTCATCAAGCGGTAATAGCTGCTGTAATAGCGGCGCAGTAACATATCCTTGGTGATGAAAGTCGCGACCTAATGTAGCGTGTGCTTCTGGCTGTGAAAGTACCCAGTAAACACTGAAATAGCCATCAGCTTGTGCAACCAATTGTTGCAACTCATGATAAAAGCTCCGTTGCGCTAAATTTTTAACGGCGCAAATTAATATCAATGGTCGCATTGAACGCGTGCGCACCGAATCTTGTAATACATGGCGCATCATCGCAATCATGGGAGTGATACCGATACCACCGGCAATTAATACCGCTGGGCGAGGCACCTCGGCTGCTATATGAAAGCTGCCGTTGGGTGCTTTGTACGGCAAAACATCGCCAACACTAAGCTTATCATGTAGGTATTGTGAGCAAAGACCATGGCTTTCACGCTTAACACTGATCCGATAGTGGTTATCACCGGGGGCATTCGACAGGGTATAGGTGCGAATGATGGTTTTATTTTCAATCGGTATTTTTATCGTTAAAAATTGCCCCGCTTTAAACGGCAGTTTGTCAGTAGCGTTAACCTGTAAATAAAAGGATTTAACTAGGTCACTTTCTTGAATAACCTCTTTAACCACACATGATTGCCACTCGTTTTTACGCTGCTCAGCGTGCTTGCGTTGCTGTGCTGCTTGCCACGTGCCGGTAATATTACTTGACGGAGAGTAATCGCCAAACTGCCAACGATAGGGCAGCGCATGTTTTAATAAAAAACCTTTAGTGATCGTAAAGGTCCATAAACGCTCTGCGCCATCAAAATGGGTTAGATCATCATCGTCAAAAAGGATTGATACGGTGCCAGTTAAGGTTAGAATATGGCCATGTTCAAAATCAACAAAGAGTAAACCGGCTTTAGGGTTGAGTAAAAAATTTCCCAAGGTATTAAAATGAAAATTGCCAAGGTAATCAGGAATGGTGAGCTGGTGGTTGTTGTCTACGCGAATAAAGCCTGGTTTACCGCCACGGTGTGAAATATCAGCACCATTACTGACCGCATCTGGGTTATGTTCATCTTGATAATGACTGGCGACAAAAAAAGTATCGCTGTTTGTTATTAAGGCTTGTAGTTCATCCGTTAAGTGTTCAACAGCAATAACCTCTTGCGGTTGTTTTCGGGTTACCCGCTCAAGCTCCCTTGTTTGAATATATTGCGGACAATTACCAAAGGCTTGAATAACCTCTAAGTTAAACCCTTGCTCATTAACGCTAGCAATGCGGGTAGATAAGCGGTTACGACGCCTAGTGGGCAACTCTATACCCAGTAAACCGAGATGCCTATTGGTTGTTAGTGATTTTTGTAGCGGATCGCCGGCGATAATTTGGCTAGTAAAGGTTAGGCTTTTATCATTAGGTGAATGAATAAATCCTCCATTAGCATCAGCACCCTGTATGAACGACGCCCAAGGATGGCCGTTATCATCAATATGCCCAGCTAAAATAAACGGTAGCTGTTGATAAAACGCGCGATGCTGCTCTGGCATATGATCTCGCACCACTCGCCGAGCAAATTTTTCCATTTTATCGCTTACCCCAAGCTGTGCTTGCATTTGCTTTTCTCCACGATGAAATGGAGAAGCACTGATCGGGTTATTTATGTGAGCACTCATCTAAACTACCTCTTAACTAACTATTTATAAATTTGACTATTCAGGGCTTTGTATTGGTATTTGTATTGCTATTTGTATAAGTATCGGTATGTGATTACTTCGGCTGCTAATTGAATCTGATACTACTGATTTATGTCGAAGCACGGTGAATGGCCATGCTTTACCGCCAACGATAAATCTTCAATTAATTCTGGTGAAATAAAGCTGACTTCAACACCGTGTAGCATCAATTCATACGGAGCATTAATGCTATTCGTACATGCGCTATCAAGGATGCTATTTTTTAGCCATTCAAAAATTTTCATGATATTTCCTTATGTACTGATGATGAAAAATTCATCCGTTAACCCTTTTGCTACTTTGACTAATGAAAGTGATTAATGAAAGTGATTAATCAAAGTGATTACTGAGTTGATTTATTGGTTATATAGCGAATATTGTGCCAGCTAAGTTGGTCGGTATTATTCTTTAAAATCAGAAGCTTAATGGGGTTGTATATAAATAACTGAAAAGAGGGTATGATATTTAGTGAAAGTCACGATATATCGTGACTTTCACTGGCTTACTTAGCGTTAACATACCCTATGTAAAGTAAAAATCTACGCAGCTAAACCTACGCAGCTAACCCTACCGCGTTGGGCGCCATTGGCACAAAGCCGGGTAATGCTTCTACACGGGTTAACCAAGCTTGAATATTTTTATAGCTACTTAGATCAACATTGCCCTCTGGCGCATGCGCAATATAAGCATAATTTGCGACGTCGGCTAACGTTGCTTGTTTACCTACTAACCAAGTTTTATTGTTTAAGTGGGCATCAATAATAGTGAGTAAGTTATGTGCCGCGCTAATGGTTTTATCTACGTCGAAACCTGCACCAAATAAGGTAATTAGCCGTGCATTAGCAGGCCCTAAAGCAAGCTCGCCAGAAGCAATAGATAAAAACTGCTGCACTTGGGCCGCTTGCACAGCATCAGTAGGTAACCATTGATTACTGCTGTCATATTGCTTCGCTAAGTAAATTAATATGGCGGTTGAGTCAGCAATAGCCACGCCATGATCTTCTATAACCGGTACCTTACCAAAAGGGTTTTTCTTCAAGAAATCAATTTGCTTCTGCTCTCCTTGCATTAAATCAACCTCAACAACCTCAGCATTAAGATTAAGTAATGAAAGTAACAGCTCAACTCGGTGAGCATGACCAGAAACAGGGTGACGATAAAAAGTTAGGTTAGACATAATATTTCCTTGGTAATAATGAATGATAGTTTGCGGTGAGCGTATTACGCGACAACACCGCAAAGCTAACAACACTAAAGCGAAGACTATGCCATACTCAGCAGCACCCAATATAAGCAAGTGTTTTCATGGGGTTATAGTATTGTGTGGATGTTTTGGGTGAGCTCATTTATGGAGAAATAATGGTGAAATTCATGTGGTTTAGTGATAGTGACTAAATATCGTGAATTGCTTTGTGGGGACTACAGCCCGTTGATAATCGTTAAAAAAGGGGAGGGAAAGCACTAGGTCAATTGACTAGTGCTTAATAGATGATGTTTAGCAGATTGATGTTTAGTAGATTGATACTTAATTGTTTGGTGTTCAATAGGTTGAGTGTTTAAGGGAGTTATTGCTTGTTGACCTAACCGGTTTAAGCATAGTGTAGTGGTCAACTAATTTTAGCCCTGTAAATACTCATACAAGGCTTTTAAAATCGCCATTTTGTTTGTGTCTTCTTCGTGTTCATGGGCCAAGTTTTCAATGGTGATCATAAACTCATCGATACTCAAAATACCTTTACCCCCATACTGTAACTTACCTTGGCAATATTGCTGCCACTTTTGCTGCTCTTCAGTATTGAGGGTATGTGGGTAATTTCGGGCACGGTATCGAAACAGTAAGATGGCTAAACGAGGGTCTTGAAAACTAAACGGATGATTAGCTAATTGCTCAGGTAATAAGCCACGTAAAATATCCATTTGTGCTTTATCAGCGTGACTAAAGAAACTGCCGCCGTACAGTGCTTGCTCTGCATCTATA
>Ga0105355_10005049_pt1 | contig 11210 bp, 12 predicted proteins | sample GOMGulsemesocosm_2_FD_83508 | JGI IMG/M metagenome (GOLD analysis project Ga0105355, IMG submission 83508) | Methane-oxidizing microbial communities from mesocosms in the Gulf of Mexico - GOM9C Gulf of Mexico | ecosystem: Environmental > Aquatic > Marine > Cold seeps | place: Gulf of Mexico...
CATTCCGCATGACAATTAAGGATTTGAAATTTTTGTCGAGAGTTGGATTAGTGGATATTTTATTTGCTAAACTATTAAAATCACTATAACTTTGCATACATAAAGGGCAATCAGTAGACTCGTTTCTTATTACGAGACTAGAGCCTAATTCAACAAGTTTTTTCAATTCATAATTTAGATTTTCTGTCTCTGCTATCGAATTGTTAATGTTAGCTATTTCCCTTTCGAGAGGTAACATATCAACTACGTTTAAATTTATTTTTTCAATTAAATAAGTATAGTCCTTAAATAATTCATCTACGACTACTGGATACTCATTATTCTTTATTTCATCCAAAAAATTAATGTAAGGATGAATTTTCGATTCAATCAGTTGGATCTCTGAAATATGATTATTAAGTTCTATTTTTTTAACTTTAACATATTCTTCTAACTTGTTTTTTTGTTCTGATTTTAAAGTTAGAGTGTCATAATGTTCATCAACACCATTATTTTTAATATATAATTCTTTTAATTTATCATCAATGATTTTTTTGGTGTTCTTATTTTCATTTTCAAACTGTCTACACTTGGCTAATGAAAGCCCAGTTTTTGAAATTATATTTTTACATTCTAAAATTTCATTTTTTATTTTATCAATATCATCCCTAACTATTTTATATCTAGGGAATGAATCAATATAGTTAATTATTGATAATTTGTTATTGATATTATAATCTGTTATTACATTTAAGTTTACGATTTCATTTTCAAGTTTTACACTTTCATTAAAACTATTTCTATAACTGTTCAATAGAACAAGTTCTTTATCTAAAACATTTATTTCATTAATAGAATTATAATAATCGCCAGTGTTAATATGACTTTTACCTGCGAGTATATTATATATAAGATATTCTCTATCTTCTAAGTTTCGTAATTTAAGTTCAAGATCTTTGACTTTTTCAGATAATAAATCGCTGAACTTTAAATTATCTTTCTCAGTGAAATTCGGAGATATATTTGGTAAACAACTTCCTTTCTTATTCATTGACTTAATTGCTGAATTTACTTTAAATAAAATCTCATCATCAAACTCTGATTTCAACAACTTTCTAACAATAACAATTTTATTACTACATTCTTTTGTTTTTATTTTATTTATTTTTATAAGTTCAATTATTTTCTTATATTTTTTATCTAGATCTTTATCTCCAAATGAATCAATGAATTTATTATATCGAATGCTTGAGTCATCTTCTTTCAAAAAAGAATCAATTCCATCTTGAGATAATATAACATCGAGAAAATACTTGGAATCATGTTTAGTTAGAGTTGAATCAAATTTCATATCTCGCTGATTTGATCTCATCCCTTTGTGATTCAATTTGTTTTCTATTGGGCTTGAATTTATATCAGTATAAACTTTTACAAAAGTGTTAGTTTCATTAGAAGAAAATTTATTTCTAATTATATATTTCTCAGATTCAAATCTAGCCAGGTGTAAGTTTTCAGTTTTATTTTTTAAAAATCGACTAAGATTGTTCGTAACTCCCCATTCAACAGCATCATAAAAAGATGTCTTACCAAAACCATTTGGTGCATAAATTGAAATGAAGTCAGCAATGTCATTTGAAGTTGTTAAAAAATTAAAAGTGCCATCCTTTAAATCATCGTAAGCACGAAAAGCCTGAATTTCTACTTTTTTAATTTTCACTATTGGACCTTCCATTTACGAAATTATTCTTCAGTAATCCTAATAACTCAGAATAGAGTATTTCAGAATTTGCATCATTTTTGTTATTATTTAAATCTTTTGAATCAATTAGGTTGTATACAATTGAATTTGAATTATATTGTTTTTCCACATTTGTATCTTTCTCATTACTTTCAAGAAGTAAATCACTATTTATAATATTTTTTGATATTAAAAAGTCTATTGTTTCATCTGTTAATTCAAGACTAAAATTATCTACAAGTATTTTACGGCTAAAGGCTTTATTGTTTTCAACTTTATACTTTATATACGGTCTAACCTTACCTTTACAAATGTAAAAAAAATATAGATTCCAACGTTCAAAATCACTCTTGAAATCAAGGCTTAATTCAACTGATATGACGCTGTTTAGCTTGTCCCAATTCTTATCAATCTCATTTTCTTTCTTGAAGCTAACAAATACGGAGTAAAGATCACTAATGAATTTTGTTTTTACAATTTTAATATCTTCAATTTCATATGAGCTTTTTATATCATCTGCAAGGTCCAGTCTTACAATTTCAAATGATGTTTTTTGTTCCATGTTTAATAACACTCGCGACGTTAGTTGTATTTGCATTTACAAAAGAATCACCATTATCTATGATATGTTTTTGTAAACTGTAAATGTGCTTTATCTTGATATCTTCAGATGGTGATAGAACAGTCGAATTAATTGTCATTTCACGAGGTGAAACTTGACTTATGTCTGCTATAACCATGGGCTTCAACTCTGTTAATGTAGGCATGTTATCCGTTGATGTTACAACAAAAATACTGCCACCTTTTTCAATTTCAGATAGATCAGATAAAAACAAATTATCAATTATTTCTGTCCACTTTCTTTCTACAGAACCAAAAAACAAACGATTTTTTTTATTTATACTTTTTATATCAGCTAACTCCAGAGGGACTGTAGATTGAATTTGGTTTGCAATTAATAATTCCAAAAAACCAATCCATAGTTTAGAGCTGTAAACGTTATCGAGTAGTTCACCTTTTACAAGAAAAGGTTTCTCACATAGAGTAATTACTTTTTCAGGGCTAAATTCATCGCATAATTCTGACGCTATACCATGTAATTCACTTTTGATTATACCTTTACTTCTAATGCTTAGGTCTTCAAGATAATATGTTTTATCAATTAGTTCTGAAAATGAAGTAATATAAGGCGGGTCTAATTTATTTAAAACTTCAGGATTCAAATCTATTATTTCATCGAAAAATGAAAGCGGCATGAAATCAATTCTACCAAGTAATTCATATTTTTCTAGTGCTGACATCCTTTTTTGGATACCGGAAATATAATATATCCCACTCAAACACTTTAAGATGCCACCTCCTGACTGACCAACAACTTCATCATGAGATGCAGGTTTATCAAATTCTCCCTCTATATAGCCAAGATCTTTGGGGTTTAGAATTGATAATTTATTTTGCCTGTATCCATCATTATCCTTCCGTGAATCTGGGTAACCACATAAATAATAATCATCTGGTTCTTTAAAAAAATTATCTAATCTTAATAGAGGGCGGACTCCATCAACCTTAACCACCTTTATTATCGCGGCGTCAATATTATCATCCGGATGTAAATACGGTTCTCCTATAACTTCTAGCGTTTCATTACAAAGTGTATTACTTGCATCTAAAGTTTTTAGAATGATAACTAGATTTTCTTTATCCTTAATGACATGCTTTGCCGTTAGAACATATGTATATTCTTTCGAATAAGGTTGAAATAAACATCCGCTACCTTTTTCTACTTTAACTGTAAAATATCTAAACTCTTCTATCCCTCTCATATTTCAAATTCACTTACAATTGGGAATATTTTAAAACTTGAAAAATCAACAAGATCTTGTGTTGAAAAAATTTCGTTTGGTTTTTCACTATAGTTAAAATACAGTTCTGCAGAATTATTATGATTTATTATTCTGGCTAAACATTGTTTATGTGGCAAATTGTGAATTGCACCGTTTGAACTAATTATATATTTATGAGTTTCAATTAAATTTAACAGCTCATAAGATGTATTAGATTTACTTCCGTGATGTGATACTTTAACAAACTCTGCTTCAAGCTTATTTTCAGGAGAATATCCCAAATCAGTCAGACTTTGTTCAACTAAACGAGGATGAGCATCACCTAAAAAAACAAGATTTTTACCATTAAAAGTAATAATAAAAGCTATAGAACTACCATTATGAATAGATTTATCTTCTTTAAATAAATCTGCACTAATATGATCTTTTAAACTTACGGAATAGTCATCCGAAGTTGCATTATCTAAATTGGGATCTTCTTTTTTCCATTTTTTAAGTAACAACCTTAGCTTCTCATCATCAGGTGAAAGAAACTGAAACTTCAAACCGAATAGCGTGACATTTTTTGACGCATCAATTATTGCTCTTTCCCATATCGCGTGAGAGCTTATATACTCTTCAAAAGAAATTCCTTGCTTGATGCTAGTATCAAGACTACTGGTATCTTTCAAAACTATAGAATTACCTTCAATTAAAGCTCCCTTAAACCTCTCTGATATCAATTGCCCAGAGTTAAACCAAACTTTTTTTACTTTATTTTTTGCGTCTGGATCTTTAGAAAACCACTGTAAAATCCCACCAATATGATCATCATCTACATGTGTAAGAATGAGCAAGTCTATGCTATCAATATGATCTAGCTCTTGCTTTAATGCTCCTGATTCATATTTTCCTTTTTTATTTTTATATTGGTATGTGCTAGGTGGTCCACCATCAATTAAAACATTTCTACTTGCGCCATCAGAATCACTAAAACTTATTAATATCGAGTCACCATTTCTGGCCTCTAGGAATTTAACTTTCATGCAAACACTCAGGTAAAACATCTATATAATCAATATAATAAGTCCTATGTCGGCGTCAGTGCAAGCTTTACTTATCAAAAGTAACGTTTGCAAAGCGGGCTTCAAGGCCAAGGGTAAAATGCAGTAAAAAAGCCAACTATATAGTGGCTTATCGTGTTTTTATTATCCGATAAGTATTAGTAGCTCAACAACAAAAGGAGGAGCTATGAAACACTTATTACTATTTTTTATATTACTACTTGTGCCTATGACTGGCTGCCAAGCTGTGTCCGCTGCGGCAAGCTTTTTACTACCTGATACCCCAACAATTTCGGCTGAAGCTAACATTGGCGATAATAGCGTAAATACTGAAGTTCAAAAGACAAAGCAAGAAGCTGTCTCTATTGATAAAATCGACGGTGAAAATGTCATTATAAACTCAGAAGTTACACAAGCATCTGTAACAAAATCGACAAGTTTAGATAATGCACACGCTAATCAAATAATTCAAAATAACAGCATAAATCCATTTTTGTGGATATTAATAGGTTTGCTTATCGACCTGAACGCGCTCATTAAATCAATAAAATCAATATTTGTGAGGGGTTAAAGTGCTTCGACTTGTTCAACACCTGAATTAGGTGGCGGCTTCGTGCCCCCACTAACAACGATGCGCTGATTAAGCAGCGGTAATAACAGACTTATTCAACTAAAGCATCGGCGGCTATTTTGTATCCATATATAACCATGCGACATCTCTGCTTGAAAATTAAGACAAGCATTATTATGCCAGTCTTTATCACCTGAAAAATAGGTATGTTTTTTGTTATTGCGTGATCTTTTTCATGTTAATACGCACCTGTTACTAAACTGCTGAATATGACTCGTTTTCTTACATACTCCGCACATTAGCTAAACGCATTTTTCAGCGATCACTATTAAGCTATCGGTAAATGAATATCCATAGCCATAGCCATAGCTTGCACCACCTGACACTGCTTCGGTTTTACCAAGTATACGGGCAGAACTTGAAATACCTTGATCTTGATATTTATAATTATATGCTCCAGAAATAACAGGCGTTATTGATTGAACCTTATAACCTTCATTATTTAATGATGATATAACTTGCTCTAAATCAGTTGCTAATCGATCCGTATCAATTTCACAATCGGACCATCCAGTTTGTTGCCATTGTTTTTCTTTTCGCACGACGTCTTTATCACCACCAAAGAAACCTTTCTTCGTTTCACCAGTTGGGACTTTAACGGTAACGTCTTTTCCTAGCGCAACAAAATAACTCTTAACTAACACTACTTTATTCAAAATATAATTCCCCTTAATTGTCCATTAGAGTTGAAAAATATAGACACGTTTAATACCAGCGGAAAACGATCTAATTAATTCACAAAGCCATGGTAATTACCAACATCAATAATCGCTTCTACTAATCTTTTTGCAGTTGCTCGGTCCATTATTACTAACTTGTCATCAACCTTGATGTAAATACTATCTTCTTCGTAGTAAGAGGAGCGCCCAATTTCTAGTTCCATTGAGTGCACATCACCTTGGTCTTTTACTGTCTCTTCAAAATACATGGTAGTTGCCATGATTTTCTCCTTGTTATATTAAACGGTAATTGAACTTTATAAGTGTATGATTTTTCCAAGCCAGCGGGGAAGAACAGCCTGTGACCAAACTGTCCTAAAGATATTTTTACCAGTAGCAGGAGTTACTATTTCGGTGTCTGAGGTATCAAGCTTAACACCAGAAAGAGTCGGCACTGTGTAATGCGCAGCCAATACCTAGCCCTTAACGCTTGTATATAATAATTTTAATCTATACCCCAAGATTCTTTATCTTGAGACGACATAGATGTATATACTTCGCCGAAGGTGCTGTTCAGCTCTGAGCTTACATTGCCAAAAACCTTAAAATTTGTAAGTAAGTATCTTTTTACAGTATTGGGCCATTTACCTGAATTATGGGCATCATTAATAATACCTTTTGCGTCATGGTAACTTGTCCCCTTTCTAATTTCCGAGAGCCGACTTTCAAAGGCTCCAAAGGTCCATTCATCACTTCTAGATTCAAACTCGTTTAATAGTTGCTCTTTATATTTTGCTATTTTTGCCATCAGGCACTTCTCCTTTTATCGAATCGAACATTAGTGCAATAGGACAGCCAGTTTCTCAGATTAGATAATCATATGAAAAAGCTATAATAGATTGAAAAACAGCAATCTATAATTTTGACTGTTTGAGAAAGTTTGCAGTCCTGTAAATTATTAAGTAACAACCTATATCTAAGTGAGTATATTAAAGTTGATTATTATCCACAAGGAAAACTGTGATGCTTTTTGTAGAAGTGTGATTGCATTTGCGTAAATAAAACAACGCTGTATATAGCTGGTCATTTTGTTAAACCAATTAGAACTAAATATGTTATCGAAATACAAGAAAGGAACAGCAAATGAAACAACCTGCAAGCATATGCGGCTACCCTAGCTGTAAGCAAATAGCTACTAACAAAGGACGTTGCGCTGCCCACCAGCGCGAAGAACGACCAAAAGAACATAGCAGAACATCTACTACACGTAATAACGATATCTACAACTCAGCGAAATGGAAGAAACTAAGACACAAGAAATTCTTAAATAATCCATTATGCCAAGACTGCTTAGAATTAAACATTACAACGCCAATGGATTGTGTAGATCACGTTAAAGAAATTACTGATTATCCAGAGCTGGCTTACACATACTTAAATTTGAGGTCGCTCTGTTATTCATGCCATGCCATAAAAACCGCACGTGAAGCTAAATACAGAATACATCCAAAAGAGCTAACAACGAATGAGTTATTCAGGACGTTTGGCATTAATAAATAAAATAAACAAGGAAGTAATGTTTATGGATATAACTACGGTGTTATGGATCTTCGGAATAGTAATAACTGGCGGGTCGTCAATAATTGGGTGGTATTGTTCTTCACTTAATAAAAGATTAGAAAAGCATTCCGATAAATTGGAAGACATGTCAGTTACGTTTTCAGTTGGATTAACTAAGATTGAAGGCCAACTCAATTCAATCTTATCTATAATGGCAACTAAAGACCACTTATCTGATATTGATAAAGAACTAACTCAGCAGATTACTGATGTTCGTGGAGAGAAACCAGTCCGATGGATGAGTCCGATGGAAATATTCAACAAACAACAAGGTGAATAACATTTTTATACCACAACACATAAACGGAGCTGTATTCGCCTATAAGGCTAAAGCTTACATGTTCAACTTAGATGAAGATCAGAATATGCTGTTCTTTGATGCTATTACTGATAAGTATATAGATGATGCCGAGTTGTCTACTGCTTTACTTATGGAACTAATAAAGCAATCGGATAAGTAACGATGAGATAGCAAGCTTCAATGCAGTCATCCGAGAAGTAAGAGATACAACTGGTATTATGTTCAGGTGAGATTTGTAACACATATAATACGCAAGGTGACATACGTCTGTCATAACCAATAGCACGAGTAATAAGAAAGATACAGTGATGCTATCTATGACTATCACGCACAGTTAGTCGTATCAGCTCTAAATACACTATTGAGAGCTGAGTGTAGGGGGGAACCCTTTTATAATCAATTGCTTAATGATACAGCGCACCCATAATACAATTTACACAAACTAAACTTTTGAACTCAGTTTCCCCAGCTGAGTATTCTGCCGACTAAAAATCACAGCACTGAAAATCCCACCAGCAACACCCCTCAACCTGCAAGTATCCACAATTAACTTACTAATAAATAACAAGATAACCCTACTAATAATAAAAAATAAAGGGAGACTCTTTTTATGAGTGAAACTACCAAAAATGAGCAGTTATCCAGCATAGAATCTGCCCCAAAATTCCTACGGAAAACAGAGGATTCTAAGCGGTTTTATAAGGATTTAATGCAAGCTGCTGAAGATAATAACAAGGTAACTAAAGCAGACAAACTAGCTGCTGCATTATGTGCTCAATATTACGCGGTATATAAAGCTGCTGAGAAAGCACTTTACAACGAAGACACTGGTGAAATGAATATCATCATTGAACAAGTTGGTGACAAAGGCCAAGTTCGTATTATTCAACACCCTGCCTACCAAGTATATCAAACAAGCTTTAAACAGATTATGGACTGCCTGCGTGATTTCGGCCTTACACCTAAAAGCAGAAAACAAGTCGAAGAGATTGAAAACAAAACTCAATCAGCACTAGAGAAGTTTATGCAAGGAGGTATGTGATCTAATGACTGCAATGCCTCCAAAGAAATACAAACACCCGCGACTGAAATCAACAGAACAATCTCACAAGCAAGTCCACAAATATTGTTATGACGTATTAACTGGAACTATCACAGCAAACAAGTGGGTAAAACTCGCAGCTGAACGTCATTTTAGAGACTTGGAACAAGCTAAAACAAAAGACTTCAAATATAGATTCGAAGAAAAACTAGCACAGCGAGCTATTGATTTTTTTCAGTTCACGTATCACACAAAAGGTGATTTAAAAGGCACACCTATCAAGCTAATGCCGTGGCAGCAATTTATTGTTGGCTCTATATTTGGATGGGTTAAAAAAGACCTAAATCCAATCAATGGTAAGTGCCTACGTCGATTTAGAACAGCAGAAGTATTCGTTGGACGTAAGAACGGCAAGTCAACATTAGCATCTGGTATTGCACTTTATATGATGCTTATGGATGGTGAAGGTGGCCCTGAAATATACACAGCAGCAAGAACGCGAGATCAAGCAAAGATTGTATTTGATGATGCTGCTGAAATGGTGCGCAGTGGTGATTTAAAAGAAGCAGCAATACCTCTCAAAAATGAAATCAGATGTAGCTTCAACAATGGAATATTTAAAGCCGTATCAGCTGAAGCAGCCAATTTAGAAGGAAAAAATATCCACTGTGGTGTGATTGATGAAATTCATGTCCACCCTAATAGTGAAGTCCTAGATGTTATCGCATCAGGTTGTGGCGCACGTAAACAATCTTTAATTTTCATAATCTCAACCGCTGGAACAATTTTAGAAGGTGTGGCTGTTGAACAATGGAAATATGGCGAATCGATTCTTGAACAACATCATACTGATGATGCTTACTTCGCTCTGCTTTATTGCATTGATGCAGGTGATAATTTCTCTGATTCTACTAATTGGATCAAAGCAAACCCATGCTTAGGGGTTAGTTTTTATGAGTCGTTCTTAGAGAATGAACTTCAACAAGCTATCTCAATGGTATCTAAACGTGCCAACTTCTTAACTAAATTCTGCAATGTGTTCGTTAACTCCGCTGATGCTTGGTTAGATATAGAAAAAGTTCGTATATGTAAATCTAACATCAACATTAATGACTACAAAGGTCGAGATTGCTACATCGGCTTAGACTTAGCGCAAAAACTCGATCTAACATCTATGTGTCTTATTTTCCCTGATGATAACTGTGGTATTGATGTCTTTTTCAGGAACTACCTACCAGAAGATGCACTAGCTAAAGCAACAACACAGTCAAGGCAACAATTCGAAAAATGGTCTAGAGATGGATACCTTGAACTAACAGAAGGTATTGCTACTGATTACCGCATTATCGAAGAAGATTTACGTGATTTCAGCTCTAAGTTTAATGTTCTCTCGATTGGTTATGACCCTTACTCAGCTACTCAAATGTCGATAAAACTCACAGAAGAAGGCTTACCAATGGTATCTGTTGCTCAGAACATGCAAAACCTATCAGAGCCAAGTAAAGAGTTTGAACAAATGCTTGCTACTCAAAAGATACGCTATAACGGTGACTCTGTTTTTGAGTGGTGTTGTTCTAATGCTCACGTCTACGTAGATGCTAACGAAAACATCAAACCAGTCAAAGAAAACAAAATGTCGAAAGACAAAATTGATGCTGTTATCGCTTGTATTACTGGCTTGAGTTTATGTGTTCTGAAAGAACCTGAAAAGAAATCTGTTTATGAAATACGTGGTCCTCTTTTCCTCTAGTTTTCCTACAAAATCCTTCAACTAAATACTTCAAGTAACAACTTCAAACAACTCCTTATAAAAATAATAACAAAGGGACCCAAAAAATGATTTTAGACAAATCGGGCAACTTGCTCACTAGTGAAAAATCATTTTCTAACTTCAGCAATGACTTCAGTTTTATGTATGGTGCTCAAACAATAGCAGGTATTGATGTATCACCTGCTTCAGCACATAAACATGCAATCGTATACGCTTGTATACGTGCTTTATCAGAAAGCATTGGTCAACTTCCAGTTCGACTATATACATATGATCCAACAGGTAACCGAACATTAGCTAATCGCTCACATCCGATGTTTAAGGTGCTAACTCAAGCACCAAATGACTTTCAGACGTGGCAAGATATGTTAGAAATGATAGTAACTCACCTCAATTTAGATGGTAACTTTTATGCTGTTATCAATCGAAACACAAGAAATAAAAACAAAATTGTTCAATTTATTCCTATTCCAAATCCAAGCGCAGTGTCAATCACAGTTAAAGCTGGATGTTTAACGTATGACATCCCACAAGATGCAATAACAGGGCTATCTAAAACTAAATTCACTGCTGATGAAATAC
>Ga0105355_10005050_pt1 | contig 11208 bp, 9 predicted proteins | sample GOMGulsemesocosm_2_FD_83508 | JGI IMG/M metagenome (GOLD analysis project Ga0105355, IMG submission 83508) | Methane-oxidizing microbial communities from mesocosms in the Gulf of Mexico - GOM9C Gulf of Mexico | ecosystem: Environmental > Aquatic > Marine > Cold seeps | place: Gulf of Mexico...
ATGACCTTATTTGATAATTCTGATTGGTGAAGTTTTCGGTATCAACAGCGTCTTTTGTAGTGTTAGCCTGTAAATCAAACATCCAAAATTTATCTAATTGATGTTTAAATTCTAATTGATGTAGGGTTGTATTGTTTTCTTGATTTCCAATACTGTATAAGTGTTTGTTTTTGGATTTTCCATAGGTAAAAACAAAACGATATTTTTTTAAACCTCTGTTAAGGTACAAGCTGTTTCTTAAACTAAAATTTAATCCAAGTAACTTAGATTCATCAATATCAAAAGGGTTTAAATTGAAAGAATTAGTAGCTCTTTTTTGTTCATTATCAATTACAAAATGTGTTTGGTTGTAAAAGTGAGAAATTACTTTTCTTATGCCTGTTTTAGCCCCCCATTTCGATGGGTTTATCGTGAAAACTTGCAGCCATTTTGCTCTTTGTGTATTAATGAATTTTATGTTAGGCAGCGCAACTCGTAAATACTCTGCCTGATCTTTATAGATGGCTATTTCAAACTCATTAAATTCTCGAACTCCATTATTATTATAATCAATCCAAGTATAATATCCTTGTCCGGGTTCTGTTTTTATATAGACATATTCTTGTCTTGGAATATTTCCAGATGATGTTTCGTAAACAGTATTAAAATTGATGAAATTATCAAACAACTTTTGGCTGTAAGTAATTTTTGAATTCAATGCTTTTACATTGTTGGTAAAAGCATTGTCTGTGATTCTGAAATTTGCGAATACTGATAAATTGGTGTTCTTGTTTTGAATAATTCTACTATTTATGTAAAAAGTTTTTCGGGTATTTATAGTTGTAAAAGCATTGGCTCTTATACTATCGTTTTGTCGATAATTAAAACCAAATTTCGAATATACTTTTGTGCTATCACCAATTCCGATATAGGTTTCGTATTCTTTAAATTGGTGACTCAAATTACTTAACTTTTGGGTAGTTTTTAGTTCTCTTTTATTGGTTTCTAAATTGATAAACCCACCAATCCAAACGTTCTTAAATGAATGCTCTAAGCTTCCTTTTGCTCTTAAGAAGTTATTTTCTTCAATAGAAGAAGAGCTGTTTAGAGTACTTACTTTAGATGAAATTGAGGTGTTTTTTAATTTAGTTTTACTATTGAAATTGTGTTTTATTCCGTTGTAGTTATCACTGTATTCAATGAGGTTAAATCCATATGTATAGATTGATTTTTTTTTGTTACCTAAAGTAAATAATGCATTTATTTGATGACGATTTCCCTGTGGATCTATAATATTCCAATCACGATTAAATTCTACCGTTTGAAATCGTTGAATTGATGCAAAATTCTGATGTAAAAACTCATATCCAATGTTAGAAACAAATTTCCATTTGGTATCTGTTAGAGTCTGTTTCCAATTCAGTTTTGCCGCCATTCCTTTGTTTTCAGAATCATTTATTGTAGAAAATAAATTCGCGTCATTGTTACTCAATGCAATTTCTCCAAAAAAACTTGTTTTTTCTGATGGACTGTAGCTGGTGTTAACTGCCATTACTTGAGATTTTGAAGGTGCTATTAAACGAATAATGGGATTGTAATCTCCTAGATTTATTCCTGCATATTTGTAAATATTTCCAATAGCAATGGTTTTGTCCAAACTATAATCTCCTTTATTGGTCCCAACAAACGTAAACGCTACATTGTACAGTTCATCAGTTTGAGAAGTGGAGTATTCATAGGTTTTTAACGCTCCAACAACTACTTTTTTATACAAAATTCGGCTATCTGAATAGGCATCTAGATATGCACTATTAGCAAACATCTTAGAGGTGTCGTTTCCTGCATCTGCTAAAATTTGTTTTTGAGTATCGGACAAATTTTGTTGTACAGGTTGATTTTTTGCGTCGTTTTCATTGTAGAAATAGCCATTTACACTAAATTTCTCAGTCCTATAATTTGTTTTTTCATAAGTAACAAAACGGGTGTAATTTTTGTCAGAGTATTGATAATCTAAATGAAAACGCATGTCATTTGTTATTGGGAAAACAGTGTTAAACCTAATTTCAGAAGTGTTATAATCAATTGTGTAATCTTTGTTTTCTCCACGATTTAATAAGACACCATTAAGAAATAATGCATCACTGCCAGCAACTATAATTAAAAAAGCCTCATTGTTTGCTCCAATAATTTTATAGGGCCCTTGGTTTCCTTCTTTACCGATAAATTTAAACGATGCAAACCTACCTCTTACAACTGCTCCTGAAGCCAAAATAGTTGTATTGTCATTTACCATTGCTTCAACTTCTATTCCAGAAACTTTTTTGGAAAAAGGCATAAAGTAACTCTCGTTGTTTTTTAAATCTAAATCTCCAGCTTTTAAACGCCATTTCTTATGCTCAAATTCAATGAAAATTCGATCAAAATCTGTGATGTTTTGTGAATATCCATTTTCTTGAAGCGGAATATTTGTGTCAAAAATATTTGCTTTTATAGTAACGTCTTTAGAGAGATTCCCTTTAATGCTTAAGTCTAAAGAAGAATTTACAACCGAGTTTTGATTATTTCCAATAGTTAAACCACGTGTAACGTTTCCTTTGGTTTCTAAATTGTTAAAAAGTCGAGCTTTTTGCTTATTAACATTGGTTGTTAAACTATATAATTGTTGAGTGTTACTTGTAGTTGGTACAATACTGCTTTTATCAAATTTTTGATACGTTTTGGTAATAAAATCGGGAAATATAAAATATTCTACAGTAATAACTGGATGTTTTTTAGAGTCGATAATTAGCAGTGCTTTGATAAAATTCATCTGATATTCTGATGGAGGAATAACAGTGTTATTTGCAGAAATTACTTTAAATTTTTGAGAGTTGATGTTTACAGTATCAATCTGAATTGTGTCTTTTACTACTGTAAATTTCTTTGTCCTAAAATCTGACGAACCAGTTTGAGCATTGGCAAAAAAACCAATAGATAAAAAAATAAAAAACACGATTTTTCTAAGCATACAATTCAAACGAGTGATTTGTAAAAATAGTTTAAAATAATGATTGTTGTTTTACAGGGTTTTCGTGTTCTAATAACCATTTCTTACGCCAAAGTCCACCTGCATAACCTGTTAATGAGCCATCAGAGCCAATTACTCTATGACACGGAATAATAATAGCAATGGGATTTTTGCCATTTGCAGAAGCAACTGCTCTAATTGCTTTCACATCACCTAAAGCTTTTGTTTGCTCTAAGTAGGTTCTTACTTTATTAAAGGGGATATTCAATAATTCTTTCCAAACTCTTTGCTGAAACTCAGTTCCTTTCGGATTTAGTTTTAAATCGAATTCTGTTCTTGTTCCTGCAAAATATTCATCTAATTGAACAATGCAATCTTGCAAAAAATTTGGTAAGTCAGGTTTTGTCACTTCGAGTGGAGTAGAGAAGTCTTCATCTAATAATGATACAGATTGAATTCCGTTTTCATCTCCAACAATCTCTGTAGTTCCAATTGGCGATTTGTAATATGTAATTTGTTGACTAGACACCAAAAACATCTTTTGAATTTTGGGTTGTAATTTCGGCAATCTCCTGGAAAGTTAAATCATATATTGTGGCTAATTTTTCTACTACTTGTGTAACGTAGCTGCTTTCATTACGCTTTCCTCTGTATGGAGTTGGAGCTAAATAAGGAGAGTCAGTCTCTAAAACAATATGTTTAATGGCTATTTGATTAAGGAATTTGTCAATTTTTCCGTTTTTAAAAGTAGCAACACCACCAATTCCTAGTTTCATATTATAAGAAATTGCTTTTTGTGCCTGCTCTAAAGTCCCTGTAAAACAATGAAAAATACCGAATAAGTCACCATTTTTTTCAGTCTCTAAAACTTCAAAAATTTCATCAAAAGCATCTCTACAGTGAATTACAATTGGTATTTTTTTTTCTTTTGCCCACTGTATTTGAGTTCTAAAAGCTTCTTGTTGCTGGGGTAAAAATGTTTTATCCCAATACAAATCAATTCCAATTTCTCCAATAGCTATAAAATCTCTTTTGTCAATCCATTCTTTAACCTGTGCTAGTTCTTCTTTGTAATTTTCTTTTACAGAAGTAGGATGCAAACCCATCATTAAAAACACATCGTCTTTGAAATTCTCTTCTAAATCCAACATTCTTTGCGTGTATGAACTATCTATTGCTGGAATAAAAAACCGAGTGACTCCAGCATCTTTAGCTCGCTGGATCATTTCGGCTCTGTCTTCATCAAATTGTTCAGAATATAAATGTGTATGTGTATCGGTAATCATTAAAACTGTATTTTAGCAAACACAAAAATAGGGTTAAATGACTAGTCTTAAAAAAGTATTACAAAAAAAGAAATACATTCAAATAAAGCTTAAGAAAACGGCGACCAATCATTTAGAGTTAAAGGCAAAAATAAACAACATAAAAGGGCGATTTATTTTAGATACTGGAGCTTCTAATTCTTGTGTTGGTATTGATTTGATTGATTATTTTGAATTACATGCAGAAGAATCTGAAACAAAAGCAGCTGGTGCTGGTGCAACAGATATGGAAACGCTTAAGTCTGAAAATAACCTTCTAGAAATCGGAAAATGGAAAACGAATACCTGTAATTTGGTGTTATTCGATTTAACACATGTAAATACTGCTTTAACTCAACATAATGCAAAAGAAGTTCATGGGATTATTGGTGCTGATGTTTTAGATAAAGGGAAAGCAGTTATAGATTATGATACACTTGTTTTATATCTGAAAAAACCAAAAAGGAAGCTTGAAAAGCTTCCTTTTTAACAAAGACAACCATCACATGTATGAAGATTTCTAGTTAAAATCTTCATAAAAAAAATATTTTTTTCAACTGTTTTTTTTTGATTTCAAATACCCATGTTTATTGGATAGTTACTAATTTGATGAAGATGTTTTATTGCAGAGAATAATTATTGCTACTGTAACATTTTTATTTATCTCTCGTCTTAATTATATAACCTTAAAACTTAAAAACATGAAATTAGCAACACACCCACGAGTCATCGAAAGAGGAATATTAACTTCTAGTTATAAAGAAGAAATAAAATTTAATATCAGAGAAATGAGACGTAAATCATTGTCTCGAATTAAGTCTTCAATCGTAAACAGCCATGACAAACTTCAAAGTCAAGCCGGAACTGCTTTACAAGTATCACTTTTTGCCATTGTCTTGGTAGTTATCCTATTTTAGAAATAAAAAAAACTCATTTAAGACTGAAATAAATTCAGCATAAATGAGTTTTTATATGATGTTAAGATTGAATAATTAACTCAATACTTCTTTTATTCTTCTAACAGCTTCTTGTAATTGTTCTACCGATGCAGCGTATGATAATCGGATACAATCTGGTGCTCCAAAAGCTTCTCCTGTTACAGTTGCAACATTCGCTTCTTCTAATAATAACATAGAAAAATCTCCTGCTGTTTTAATTTCTTTTCCTTTGATAGTCTTTCCAAAGAAAGCAGAAATGTCTGGGAAAACGTAAAATGCTCCATCAGGAATGTTTAATTTGAATCCTTCAATTTTACCAAGTAAATCCAACACCATATCTCTACGTTGTTTAAATTCATCAACCATAAACTTGATTTTTGAGACTGGTGCTAATACAGCAGTAATTGCAGCTCTCTGAGCAATACAATTTGTTCCAGAAGTAATCTGACCTTGCATTTTTGTACATGCTTTAGCAATCCATGCCGGAGCGCCGATATATCCAATTCTCCAGCCGGTCATAGCAAATGCTTTTGCCAATCCGTTTACGGTAATTGTTCTATCATACATGCTTTCTATGGAAGCAAAACTAAATGTTTTAGTACCATAGTTTATATGTTCGTAAATCTCATCAGATAAGATGAAAATTTGAGGGTGATTTTCTAAAACAGCAGCCAATGCTCTGTATTCTTCTTCGCTGTACATGCTTCCACAAGGATTGTTTGGGGAATTAAAGAAAATCATTTTTGTTTTTGGCGTAATTGCTGCTTCTAATTGTGCTGGAGTAATCTTAAAATCATTGTCTATCGAAGACGGGATTTCAACAAACTTCGCTTCACATAAAGTTGCAATTGCAGAGTAACTTACCCAATAAGGTGCTGGTAATAATATTTCATCACCTGGGTTTAATAATACCTGTGCAATGTTAGCAATAGATTGTTTAGCTCCTGTTGAAACTACTATTTGGTTTGGTTGATAGTCAAGATTGTTATCGCGCTTAAATTTAGTGCAAATAGCTTCTTTTAATTCTACATAACCATCTACTGGTGTATACGAATTGTAATCTTGATTGATTGCTTCAATGGCAGCATTTTTAATGAAATCTGGAGTATTAAAATCTGGTTCTCCCAAACTTAAGCTGATAATGTCTTTACCGGCTAATTTTAATTCTCTAGCTTTTGCAGCCATTGCCAACGTTTGTGAAACGGGCAGACTGTTAATTCTGTCTGATAATAAATTTGACATGATTTTTAGTTGTGTGTAGTTGTTTGTTGTTATGCTATTTCAGGTTGTTTTCCTAAATTACCTAAATGTTTAAAGTGTTCTACAACAGCCTTACGCATTGTTTGGTATTCGTTATAAGGTAAATTAAATTCGTTGGCAGTGTCTTTTACAATCTTTGCCAATTTATCATAATGTACATGTGAGATATGTGGAAACATATGATGTTCTACTTGATGATTTAATCCACCAGTATAAAAGTTTACGATCCAACTGCTAGGTGCAAAATTAGAGGTAGTGTACAATTGATGTACAGCCCACGTATGCTCTAAATTACCATCTTTATCTGGTACTGGCATTGTTGTATTTGGTACAATATGTGCTAATTGAAAAACCAAACTTAAAATCATTCCTGCTGTATAATGCATTACAAAGAATCCGAGCACTATTTTCCACCATGCAATGTCTAATACCAATAAAGGTAATACAATCCAAAGTGCGTAATAGATCACTTTAGAAAGAATCAATTTTGTCCATTCTACCTTTGGATTTGGAAACTTACCGTACGATAATTTACGTTTTAAATAACTGTGCATTTGCTTGATATCTGTGGTAATTGCCCAATTAATAGTTAACAATCCGTATAAAAAGATTGAATAGAACTTTTGAAATTTATGAATAGGAAACCATTTTGAGTGTTGAGAAAAACGAATAATTCTACCAGCATCAATATCCTCATCATGGTCTTTTACATTTGTAAATGTGTGGTGTAATACATTGTGCTGCACTTTCCAGTTGTACACATTACCAGCTAAAATATAAATACTACTTCCCATTAATTTATTAACCCATTTTTTACTTGAAAAAGAATCGTGGTTACTATCGTGCATTACATTCATTCCAACACCAGCCATTCCAATACCAGTAACAATCATTAATAATCCCATTAACCATTGTGGCATAGAGACCGTTAAGATTAAAATAAACGGAACTAAAAACATAGAAAACATAATAACTGCCTTCGTGTAAAGTTTCCAGTTTCCTGTTCTTTTAAGATCGTTGTCTTTAAAATAAGTATTTACACGCTTGTTCAACGTTCTAAAAAACTTGGCTTTATCTATTCTTGAAAATTGTATAGTTTTCATATGTATTTCTTAATAAGACGCAAAAATATGCTTTTTGTTTTTTCTTTATATGATAAACGTCAGTTTTTGTTGCGATTTGTTTGTAAACAATTAACTATTTTTGCACTTTATAACTACTTTATGAAAATTATACAAAAATACTTTCCAAATATAACCGAAGAACAAATCGAACAATTTGCAAAATTGCAAGAGTTGTATAAAGATTGGAACTTGAAAATCAACGTGGTTTCACGTAAAGATATAGACGAGTTGTACTTACGTCATGTATTGCATTCTTTAGGTATCGCAAAAGTGATGCCGTTTAAACCAGGTTCTAAAGTACTAGATGTTGGAACTGGTGGAGGATTCCCTGGAATTCCATTGGCAATTTTATTTCCAGAAACGCAGTTTCATTTGGTAGATTCTATCGGTAAAAAGATAAAAGTAGTAAACGAAGTTGCAGAAGGGTTAGGCTTACAAAACGTAAAAACTACACATGGTAGAGTAGAAGAGGTTAAAGACCAATACGATTTTATTGTAAGTAGAGCAGTAGCACATATGGAAACCTTTGTACGTTGGACAAAAGGGAGAATTGCTAAAAAGCAAAATCACCCTTTAAAAAACGGAATCTTGTATTTAAAAGGTGGGGATTTGTCAGAAGAGCTAGAAAAATACACCTCTGCTACTATATATGATTTACCAGACTACTTTGAAGAAGATTTCTTTGAAACCAAAAAAGTGGTGCATTTAGCAATGAAGTTTAAAGGCTAGATTTTTGCTTGACATGATGTTTAGCAATTATTGAATGAAATTGTCAGTCATAATTTAGTTTATTTTTTCAAGCTTTGCTTCCCATTTACTTTCTGTTAAGAATTTTCTGTAATCTTCAATGTGAAGCATGTTGTAGATAGCTTGTTTTTTATCATTAAAGTTTTCGTAGTACGATTTGCAAATTTCGTAGCCAATCCAATAGCCTAAATCTGGGTAGCTATCTTTTGAAGCACTCCCAGAGTTTGCTATCCAATTACTATAGCGATTAAAGTACATGTCTTTCTCAAAATCAGCCCAGATCTGTTTTTCTTTTCCTATAGTCCAATCAAATATTTTTCTATTTGCAGTTTCCCCACTAATTAACTCTCCTAAAAAATCGGCCATTCCTTCTTTAATTGCATATCCTAATGTGATGGTATCTCTTTTCATTTCATTTTGTTGAAAGTGAATTAACTCATGAGCAACAACATGAGGCAAGAACTTAGATTTATTCATGAGCATTTTTTCTCTAAAAGTAAGCTCTTCGGTATTTACGTTCTTACCATCACTCATTTGATTGGTTCCAATTAATAATCCTGCAGATGAAACTGTTCCACCACTTGTAAACGCGCCAATAACAAAGTAAACATCAGGGAATTTCGCTTCTTGATAGATTGCTTTAAAGTTTTTGAAACTTTGTTGGATTTCTTTTCTGTGATCATCAACTTTTAAGGTGTTCGCTCTAATACTGCGATATAATTTTGGACGAGATTCAATGTGTTTAATAAAGTAGTTTATAGAACTTATTTTAGATCCAACATAATCTTTCATTCCATCACTTGCCTTATCAAAATAGTACTCTTTATAAATCTCACGAGCATTGTTTGGCTTTTTTTCTGATAAATCATAAGCTTCCCAAAAATGATGAATGTCTTTGGTGATTATTTTCGCTAATTCTGGATCGCTATTAAGTGTTTTTGATTTAGGAATTCTAGCAATTAATCCTTCCCACTTTGAGCTGTTATGTAGGATTTTTAGGTCAGAATCTGTTGTAAGGTGTTCTTTGTTTTTGTAGCCAAATGCAATTGCTTTTTCTAAAAGAATAAAAGCACTATCTGTTTTTTTAAGTAATGCGAAACAACAAGCTGCGTTATATGCAGCACTTTGTTTTTGACTTTCAAAATCAGAAAGCTCAATAACTTTAAGATACTTATTAGTAGCTTGGTTGTATTTCTTGCTATTGTAAAAATTAGTGGCCTCTTTTTTTATTTGATTGAGGCTCAATTCTTTTTCTTCTTTTTTTAAAAATTGATTAAGAATAAGTGCAAGAACTGTTAAAACAAGAAGTATTGAGAATATTATTTTTTTCATTTGATTTTTATTTAATGACCTGCTTTTTAAATAAAGGTTACATCACAGAACTATTGAGCAAGTTTAGTGGGAATTTACTTAAAAATGGAAGTTTTAGGCAAACTTAAACATTTTGAAGACAAATACTGAAACTAAAAAAGTGGTGCACCTAACAATGAAATTTAAAGGCTAATACTTATTGTTTTTTGATGTTTTCTAAATCAAGTTTGTAAGTATTCAAATTTGGGTTTTCATTTTTCTCTGCATGTTTAATGGCTTTCTTAAAAAAGTTAATCGCTTTTTTTCTGTTACCTTTTGCTAAATAGGCTTTTCCTAAGCCATTAAGTGCACCAGGAGATTCAGGATTCTTTTTTGCAATTTTAGTATAAAACTCTATGGCTTCATTAGGTTTATTATTGTCTAAATAAACTTTGGCATATGAACCAAGTTGCCAATTCCCAAGGTTTTCAATAAAGTTGGTTTTTTTGAATTCATTCATTAATAATTCGAACGTAGCAAAGTGATTTTCTCGAACTGCGAGACGCACAAGGATGTACATGCCCCATTGTCCCATATCTTCTGATATATTATATCTTTTAGCTCTTTTTTTATAGAATTCTTTGACATAACTTAATCCACCTTTTGTGGTGAAGTCATTCACATTTTTAAATTCTAATAACTTGTAGTCATAAAAATAAGCTCTCAGCCCATATGCCAATGTTTCAATAGGACTTATTCTGTGTCCAAATGCACCGTAAGCACTTATTTCTTTATAAGTCCAATCAAAACTTTTAGGAGCTTTTTCTGTTAATATTGTGATTGTTGGTTTAACCCCGTCATTTTCTTCTTCTTTTGTTCCACCTATATATAAGAAACTTTTTAAGTTTTTATGATTAGATAGCAAATTGTCAATTACAGAAGGATTGTAAAATACAGGTGTAGCAGCTAAATATCCACTAAATAAATCTGGTTTTTCTGCAAGTGTATTTATTACAAACCCTCCAGCAAATTGCCAACCAAAAAGGAGTCTTTCGTTGGATGTTCTAAATTTTTCATCTATAAAGGAAATCACTTCTTTTTCTATAAAATGGATTGCATTTTTTTTATTTGAAGCTCCAAAAAACTCTTGTCTCTTTTCCCAATTAGTTGTAATTCCAACGACAATAAAATCTGGGATAGATTTAAAACCAGTTCCTGAACCTGTAAAAACTTTATGTAATGATACGGCAGAAGAAAACCAGTTTTGACCATCAAGTACATAGAGTACGGGGTATTTAGCGGCTGTGTTTTTAGTGTAGTTTTCAGGTAAGTAGACTTGAAGCTGTTGCTCTTCTCCTTTTGTTTTTGAATGGAATGTATAATTAGAACCTAAAATGTTATCAGTTTTCTTATGTTGTGCATGTGTTATATTGATTGCAAATAAAAAAAATACTACTGTTGAAATATATTTTAAATTCATGTTTGTTAAATGGGTTAGGGGAGAGTTATTATGAGAATTTATCTAATTATTGAGCAAGATTAGTGGAAACTTACTTAAT
>Ga0105355_10005052_pt1 | contig 11206 bp, 5 predicted proteins | sample GOMGulsemesocosm_2_FD_83508 | JGI IMG/M metagenome (GOLD analysis project Ga0105355, IMG submission 83508) | Methane-oxidizing microbial communities from mesocosms in the Gulf of Mexico - GOM9C Gulf of Mexico | ecosystem: Environmental > Aquatic > Marine > Cold seeps | place: Gulf of Mexico...
CACACCTGGTAAATCTTTAACACGACCACCACGGATTAAAATCACGCTATGCTCTTGTAAGTTATGACCTTCACCACCGATGTATGAAGTTACTTCGAAGCCGTTAGTTAAACGAACACGAGCAACTTTACGTAGTGCTGAGTTAGGTTTTTTAGGTGTAGTTGTATACACACGAGTACATACGCCGCGACGTTGTGGACAGGCTTGTAACGCTGGAACGTTACTTTTAGTTACCTGTCTAACACGTGGTTTACGTACTAGTTGGTTAATAGTTGCCATTATAGCTCCTGATTAGTTGTTACCAAGGAAAGTAGCCTTGATAAATTATTGTGTAAAGCTCAATCAATGGGAAGATTTACACACTCATAAACGAAAAAATCCGCGACCTAAAATTCTAAGTGCACGAAGCACAGAATATAGGGTCGCGGAATTCTATAGGTCAAGCTTTAACCTGTCAAGCTTTTACTGGCTTAGCAGGTTAAATATGACTTTTAAACTTTCGTACTAATTAACTATCATCTGACATTAAATCTGCATTTAATGCGTCAGTTAATGCTTGCGCTGCATCGTCAGCTGAAACCGTTTCTTCCGGTGCATTTTTGCGATCTAGCTCTGCAGCTTTATTGCGTGCACGTTCTTGATGATACGCATACCCCGTACCAGCCGGAATTAAACGACCAACGATAACGTTTTCTTTCAAGCCACGTAAGCCATCTTTCTTACCTGCAACAGCAGCTTCAGTAAGCACACGTGTTGTTTCTTGGAAAGATGCCGCTGAGATAAATGATTCTGTTGATAATGAGGCTTTAGTAATACCCATCATTAACATTACATATTCAGCAGGTTGCTTGCCAGCAGCTTCTAGTTCACGGTTTGCGATGTTAACGCGCGCCACTTCAACAATTTCACCTTTCAAGAATTCGCCATCACCCGCATTTAGAATCTCACATTTGCGGATCATTTGACGAACGATAACTTCGATATGCTTGTCGTTAATTTTGACACCTTGTAAACGATATACTTCTTGTACTTCGTTAACAATATAATTAGCAACTGGAGCAACACCACGTAAACGTAAGATATCATGTGGAGACTCTGGACCATCAGCAATAACTTCACCTTTAAGCACTGACTCACCTTCAAACACGTTCAATTGACGGATTTTAGGGATCATCTCTTCGTATACTTCACCACTTGGTTGAGTGATTAATAAACGAATCTTGCCTTTGGTTTCTTTACCAAAACCGATAATACCCGTTTTCTCAGCTAAGATAGCTGGAAGTTTAGGCTTACGAGCTTCAAATAAGTCAGCAACACGTGGCAGACCACCAGTAATATCACGAGTTTTTGAAGACTCTTGTGGAATACGTGCTAACGCATCACCGATATTTACATCTGCGCCATCTTCAAGATTAACAATTGCGTTACCAGGTAAGAAGTATTGTGCTGGTATATCAGTACCGGCAATCATCACATCATTACCTTTAGCATCAACTAATTTAACCATTGGGCGCATTTCTTTACCCGCAGCATTACGTTGACCAGCGTCTGTAACAATAATACTTGATAAGCCTGTTAAATCATCCGTTTGACGAACCATAGTGATGCCATCAACTAACTCAACAAATTGAACCTTACCAGCCACTTCCGTAATAATTGGATGTGTATGTGGGTCCCAGTTAGCAATGATGTCACCTGCGTTAAGCGAACCACCATCTTTCTTAGAAATTACAGAACCATAAGGCACTTTATAACGTTCTTTCTCACGACCAAGATCATCAATAACAGTAAGTTCTGATGAACGTGAAGTAATCACTAAGTGACCTTCAGAGTTAGTAACGAATTTAGCGTTTTGTAACTTCAAGGTACCATTATTTTTAACTTGCACACTGTTTTCAGCAGATGCACGAGATGCTGCACCACCGATATGGAACGTACGCATGGTAAGCTGTGTACCTGGTTCACCAATTGATTGTGCTGCTACAACACCAATCGCTTCACCTTGGTTAATCATATGACCACGAGCCAAATCACGACCATAACAATGAGCACAGATACCAAAGTCAGTTTGACAAGTAATGATTGAACGAACTTTCATTTGATCCACTGAGTTTTCTTCAATGAAATCACACAACGCTTCGTCAATTAAGGTATTACGAGGTAAAATAACTTCGTCAGTACCTGGTTTAACTACATCTTCTGCAACAACACGACCTAATACACGCTCTCTTAATGGTTCAACAACATCACCACCTTCAATTAACGGCGTCATTAATAAACCATCGTGTGTACCACAATCATGTTCAGTTACCACTAAATCTTGGGCAACATCAACCAAACGACGAGTTAAGTAACCCGAGTTAGCTGTTTTCAGTGCCGTATCGGCCAAACCTTTACGCGCACCATGAGTAGAGATAAAGTATTGTAATACGCTTAAACCTTCGCGGAAGTTAGCTGTGATTGGTGTTTCGATGATTGAACCATCTGGTTTTGCCATCAAGCCACGCATACCGGCTAATTGACGAATCTGAGCGGCACTACCACGAGCACCCGAGTCAGCCATCATAAAGATTGAGTTGAAAGAATCTTGCTCTTCCATTTCTCCATCTTTATTCTCAATCATTTCTTTCGATAAGTTATCCATCATTGCTTTCGATACTTTTTCGTTGGCAGATGACCAAATATCGATAACTTTGTTGTATTTTTCACCAGCTGTTACTAAACCTTGCTCAAACTGAGTTTGGATTTCAGCAACTTCTGCTTCTGAATCTTCAATGATAGTGTACTTAGCATCAGGGATAACCATATCATCAATACCTACAGAGGCACCCGCGACCATCGCGTAATGGAAACCTGTGTACATAATGTGATCTGCAAAAATAACTGTTTCTTTCAAACCAAGGTTACGATATGCATGGTTAATTAACTTAGAGATTGGCTTTTTACCTAACGGCTGATCGATCAACTCATAAGGCATACCTTTTGGACAAACTTGCCACATGATCGCTCGACCAACAGTGGTATCACGTAAAGTAGTCTTAGGTATAGTAAAGTTACCCTCTTCATCTTTGAAGTATTCAGTAATACGAATTTTTACACGAGCATGAAGTTCAGCAACACCTGTACGGTAAGCTTTTTCAGCTTCTTTAGTATCGGCAAAAATCATACCTTCACCTAAACCATTAATACGGTAGCGTGTAAGGTAATAAAGACCTAATACAACATCTTGTGATGGAACAATAATCGGCTCACCGTTAGCAGGTGATAACACGTTATTGGTTGACATCATCAAGGTACGTGCTTCCATTTGTGCTTCAATGGTCAACGGTACGTGTACCGCCATTTGGTCACCATCGAAATCGGCATTATATGCCGCACAAACTAAAGGATGAAGATGAATCGCTTTACCTTCAATCAGTACAGGTTCGAACGCTTGGATACCCAATCTATGAAGTGTTGGTGCCCTGTTAAGCATTACAGGATGTTCACGGATAACTTCATCAAGTACATCCCAAACTTCCGCGCCTTCACGTTCAACTAATTTCTTAGCGGCTTTGATTGTTGTCGCTAAACCACGACGCTCTAGCATGCCATAGATAAACGGTTTGAATAATTCCAATGCCATTTTTTTCGGTAAACCACATTGGTGCAAACGCAATGTTGGACCAACAGTAATTACTGAACGACCAGAGTAATCTACACGTTTACCTAGTAAATTTTGACGGAAACGACCTTGCTTACCTTTGATCATATCGGCAAGTGATTTAAGAGGACGCTTGTTAGAACCCGTAATTGCACGACCACGACGACCGTTATCAAGCAATGCATCAACAGACTCTTGTAACATACGTTTTTCATTACGTACGATAATATCTGGTGCAACTAGATCTAGAAGACGCTTCAAGCGGTTGTTACGGTTAATAACACGACGGTATAAATCGTTCAAATCTGATGTAGCAAAACGGCCACCATCCAATGGTACTAACGGACGTAAATCCGGCGGTAAAATTGGTAATACGTTCATGATCATCCACTCAGGCTTGTTACCTGAAGCGGCGAATGCTTCCATTAATTTCAAACGTTTAGTAATTTTCTTACGTTTAGTTTCACTACCGATTTCTGGTAACTCTTCACGCATTTGCGCTACTTCAGCATCTAAATCGATTTGTTGTAGTAATGCTAATACTGCTTCGGCGCCCATAAGTGCGTCGAATTCATCACCGTGCTCTTCTAACGAATCAAGATATTCTTCTTCAGTTAGAATTTGGCTTTTTTCTAATGTTGTCATACCTGGTTCGGTAACAACATACGATTCGAAGTAAAGCACACGTTCGATATCACGCAATGTCATATCAAGTAATAAACCAATACGTGATGGTAATGATTTTAAGAACCAGATATGTGCAACGGGACTTGCTAATTCGATATGACCCATACGGTCACGACGAACTTTAGTTAATGTAACTTCAACGCCACATTTTTCACAAATAACACCACGATGCTTTAAACGCTTATATTTACCACAAAGACATTCGTAGTCTTTTACTGGACCAAAAATACGCGCACAGAATAAACCATCACGTTCCGGTTTAAAGGTACGGTAATTAATGGTTTCTGGCTTTTTAACTTCACCAAATGACCATGAACGAATCATGTCAGGTGATGCTAGTCCGATACGAATACCATCGAACTCTTCTGTTTGATTTTGTTGCTTAAGAAACTTAAGTAAATCTTTCACACTATTCTCCTATCGGAGTTAAACTTTGAAAAGAAGGCAAATAACTTGCCTTCTTCGCTTACTGGCCTAACCATACTGTTAAGCTCAGCTAATTAGTTGCTTTTAACTAATCCTGATCTAACTCGATGTTAATACCTAACGAACGGATTTCTTTCAACAATACGTTGAACGATTCAGGGATACCAGGTTCCATTTTATGATCACCGTCTACTAAGTTTTTATACATCTTAGTACGACCGTTAACATCATCTGATTTCACCGTAAGCATTTCTTGTAGGGTATAAGCAGCACCATATGCTTCTAATGCCCATACTTCCATTTCACCGAAACGTTGACCACCAAATTGCGCTTTACCGCCAAGTGGTTGCTGAGTTACCAAGCTATAAGAGCCTGTAGAACGAGCATGCATTTTGTCATCAACTAAATGGTTTAGTTTCAACATATACATGTAACCTACGGTTACTGGACGTTCAAATTGACGACCTGTGCGACCATCAGTTAACCAGAACTGACCGCTTTCAGGCATATCTGCAAGTTTAAACAACTGCTTGATTTCTTTTTCAGCAGCACCATCAAATGCTGGTGTAGCAATAGGTAAACCAGCACGTAAATTGCCTGCTAGGCGCATCACTTCGTCATCAGAGAAACTAGCAATATCCACTTCTTGGCGTGATTCACCTACATTGTATACATCTTGTAGGAAGTTACGCATTTTGTGAATTTCTTGCTGAGCTTGCAACATACGGTTGATTTTTTCACCAACACCACGAGCAGCCATACCTAAATGTGTTTCTAGGATCTGACCGATGTTCATACGTGATGGTACACCCAATGGGTTCAATACGATATCAACTGGTACACCATGTTCATCGTAAGGCATGTCTTCAACTGGTACTACGTTTGAAATAACACCTTTGTTACCATGGCGACCCGCCATTTTATCACCCGGCTGGATGCGACGTTTAATGGCTAAGTACACTTTAACAATTTTAAGTACGCCAGGTTGTAAATCATCACCTTGCGTGATCTTACGACGTTTAATTTCATACTTTTTATCAAAGTCTGCTTTAATGTTGTCGTATTGCTCTGCAATTTGCTCAAGTTCAGCTTGTTGCTCTTCGTCAGACAAGTTTTGAACTAACCAGCTTGCACGAGACATACCCGTTAAGTCAGCTTCGTTTAAGCCTGCAGATAATAATAATTTCTTCGCACGAGCATAAATACCATCTTCTAAAATGCTAAATTCATCGCCAAGATCTTTCTTAACTTCTTTTAATTGCATTTCTTCGATTTCAACCGCACGAGCATCTTTTTCAACGCCGTCACGAGTGAATATTTGTACATCGATGATAGTACCTTTTACTGAATTTGGTACACGTAAAGAGCTATCTTTAACGTCCGCCGCTTTTTCACCAAAAATGGCACGTAAAAGTTTTTCTTCAGGCGTTAATTGTGTTTCACCTTTAGGAGTAACTTTACCCACAAGGATGTCGCCACCGTTAACTTCAGCACCAATATATACTACGCCTGATTCATCTAGTTTAGATAATGCAGATTCACCAACATTAGGTATATCAGAAGTAATCTCTTCACTACCTAGCTTAGTATCACGCGCAATACAGGTTAATTCTTGAATATGAATCGTAGTAAATCTATCTTCAATAGCTACACGCTCAGATAACAACATTGAATCTTCAAAGTTGTAACCATTCCAAGGCATGAAAGCGATACGCATGTTTTGACCAAGTGCCAATTCACCCATATCGGTTGAAGGGCCATCAGCTAAAACATCACCACGAGTTACTGGCTCACCCATACGACAAACAGGACGTTGGTTGATACAAGTATTTTGGTTAGAGCGGGTGTATTTAGTTAAGTTATAAATATCAATACCTGCCTCACCAGCATGCATTTCATTTTCATTCACTTTAACTACGATGCGAGAAGCATCAACATAGCTCACTACACCACCACGTTTAGCAACAGCAGTTACACCTGAGTCAACCGCTACTACTTTTTCCATACCAGTACCAACTAGAGGCTTATCAACGATAAGTGTTGGAACTGCTTGACGCTGCATGTTTGAGCCCATCAAGGCACGGTTAGCATCATCATGTTCTAGGAATGGGATAAGTGATGCCGCAACAGAAATTATCTGTTGTGGAGAAACATCCATATACTGAACTTCAGCTGAAGCTTTCAGCGTAAATTCATTTTTAAAACGACAATTTACTAGCGTTTCAGTTAATTTGTTTGCATCTGTTTTTGCATTTGACTGAGCGATAACAAAGTTACCTTCCTCAATCGCAGACAAGTAATCAATGTCTTCTGTTACTAAACCATCAACAACTTTGCGATATGGAGTTTCTAAGAAACCATAGTCGTTAGTGCGGGCATAACAAGAAAGCGAGTTGATCAAACCGATGTTTGGACCTTCCGGCGTTTCAATTGGACAAACACGACCGTAATGCGTTGGATGTACATCTCGCACTTCAAAACCAGCACGTTCACGCGTTAAACCACCTGGGCCTAAAGCTGAGATACGACGCTTATGCGTTACTTCTGATAATGGGTTGTTTTGATCCATGAACTGTGACAATTGTGAAGAACCAAAGAATTCTTTCACAGCTGCAGATATCGGCTTAGCGTTGATTAAATCTTGCGGCATAATTGCATCTAAATCGCCAAGACTTAAGCGTTCACGCACAGCACGTTCTACACGAACTAAACCAACACGGAATTGGTTTTCTGCCATTTCGCCAACAGAACGAATACGACGGTTACCTAAATGATCAATATCATCAACTTCGCCTTTACCGTCACGAATGGCGATTAAGGTTTTCATGACTGAAATAATGTCTTCTTTTGATAAGATACCAGAACCAACATCATCAGCATTACCAACACGACGATTGAACTTCATACGACCAACAGTTGATAGATCGTAGCGCTCTCCTGCGAAGAATAGGTTATTGAATAACGTTTCCGCAGCATCTTTTGTTGGTGGCTCACCAGGACGCATCATGCGATAAATTTCAACTAACGCTTCAAGCTTGTTAGTTGAACCATCAACACGAATTGTGTCTGACATATATGAACCAACATCGAATTCGTTCATATATAAGGTAGATAATTCTTTATGACCTGCTTGGCTTAATTCTGCAAGTAGCTCTAAAGTAATCTCAGCATTCGCTTCAGCAATTACCTCACCTGTTGATTCATCAATATAAGCTTTAGATAGTACTTTACCAACAATATATTCAGCTGGTACTTCTAACTTAGTCAATTTAGATTTAGTTAAAGCGCGAATATGACGAGCCGTTATACGGCGGCCTTGTTCAACTAATACTTCATCTTTAGCAAGTTTTATATCAAACGTTGCGGTTTCACCACGTAAACGTTCAGGAATAAGTTCCATGATCAATTTGTCACCTTTAATGGTAAACAAAGTTGTATCATAGAAAATATCTAAAATTTCTTCAGTAGAATATTCTAATGCACGTAAAATAATAGATGCAGGTAATTTACGACGTCTATCTATACGAACAAATAAGTTATCTTTTGGATCAAATTCAAAATCTAACCATGAACCACGGTAAGGAATAACACGTGCGTTATAAAGCACTTTACCTGACGAGTGTGTTTTACCTTTATCATGATCAAAGAATACACCTGGAGAACGATGTAATTGAGACACGATTACACGCTCTGTACCATTAATAACAAACGTACCGTTGTCAGTCATTAATGGGATTTCGCCCATATATACTTCTTGTTCTTTGATATCTTTTACTGTGCCTGCTGGTGCTTCTTTATCATAAACAACCAGACGTAACTTAACACGTAAAGGCGCTGAATAAGTTACACCACGAATTTGACATTCTTTAACGTCAAATAATGGCTCACCTAGTCTATAGCTTACATATTGTAATTCAGAAGCTCCAGAATAAGCTTTGATTGGGAAGATTGAACGAAACGCAGCTTCTAAGCCTGTTTCACCTGTTGGGTCGATATCAATAAACTTGCGGAAAGATGCTAATTGGATAGACAACAAAAATGGATAATCCATTACTTGTTCACTTTTACCAAAGTCCTTTCTAATTCGCTTTTTCTCAAAGTATGAGTAAGCCATGGGGTTCCTCAGCTTGCAGGTTGTGGCTGGATGATACAGCCTTAAAATACTAATTGGACTAAATAACTGGCGTTTATGTTTTGTAAAACAAACCTATTATTTAATCCAATGGGTATCAAATATTTATCATTGATGCTTATAGCAACATCAAATAATGCACTGTTTTAGTTCAAAAAAAAACCAATACTTTTTTTGAACTTCAAAAGCGCAAAAAGGCCGGTGACGTTTAAATCACCAGCCATTGCCTTTTCAGGCAAATAATCTGCTTAAAAACAGATTATTTGATCTCAACAGAAGCACCAGCTTCTTCAAGAAGTTTAGCAAGCTCTTCTGCTTCAGCTTTTTCTACGCCTTCTTTAACAGTACCTAAAGCTTCAACTAAAGTTTTAGCTTCTTTAAGGCCTAAACCTGTAGCACCACGAACTGCTTTGATTACTGCAACTTTCTTCTCACCGAAGCTAGTCATAACAACGTCAAATTCAGATTGTTCTTCAGCAGCACCACCAGCGTCACCGCCAGCAACAGCAACTGCAGCAGATGCAGATACGCCGAATTTTTCTTCCATTGCTTCAATAAGTTCTACAACGTCCATTACTGACATGTCAGCAATTGCGTTTAGGATATCGTCTTTAGAAATAGACATTTTAAATTTCCTGTTTTTTAATAAACAGCCTTTGGCTGTTTGAAATAACTATAAATACAAAAAGTGCGAATTGTGCTCTGCGTATATTTAAGTAAGTGCAGAGGTAAACAATTATTAAGCAGCTTCTTGTTCTTTCTGATCGCGTACTGCAGCAAGTGTGCGGGCAAGTTTGCCTGCAGATGCTTCTTTCATAACGCTCATTAAACGTGCAATGGCTTCGTCGTATGTAGGTAGTTTTGCAAGTACCTGTATATCAACTGAATCACCTTCAAATGCTGCTGCTTTTAATTCAAATTTTTCGTTAGATTTAGCGAAATCAGTGAATAAACGTGCTGCGGCACCTGGATGCTCGTTTGAAAATGCAACTAATGAAGGGCCAACTAAGGTGTCTGAAACACACTCAAATGGGGTATCCTTTAATGCGCGACGTGCTAATGTATTACGGACAACTTTCATCCATACGCCATTCTCACGAGCTTGTTTACGCAAAACAGTAATTGCTTCAACTGTAACACCACGGGCATCCGCGATTACAGCTGACTGAGCGCCACTAGCAGCTTCGATAACTTCAGCAACAATTGCTTTTTTGTCATCAAGATTAATAGCCATTGGCTTTAACTCCTGGTTCACCGGTCATAAAACCGGTATTTACTATCCCTAAATTATTCCCTTATAAAAGTAAACAATTTAGGCCGTTACGGCGAGGACCAGAATTAAGGAAATACTGGGTAATCACCATCTACGTAGGAAAATTAAGTTTTTATCTTCATCGGAAAATCAGAAGATTAACTTATCCAATAAAAACCCCTACGGTCTTTGACGGGGCTGTTTATTTCATTGCTAAAAGCAGTGAATTCAAACAACACCTACCAAAATTTAAGGGGCGAAATTATAGTTTATAAATTCGCCCGTGTAAAGCAATTCAATATGCCTTACCTATTCAATAAATTAAGCCTGAGTTAAACTAGCTTGGTTTACCGAAACACCGGCACCCATAGTAGTTGAAACAGAGATCTTTTTAATGAATTGACCTTTAGCATTAGCTGGCTTAGGTTTTTTCAAAGCTTCCAATAAGGCTTCAAGGTTTTGCTGTAATTTTGCATCGTCAAAATCAGCCTTACCAATAGTAGTATGGATAATGCCGTTTTTGTCATTGCGGTAACGAATTTGACCTGCTTTAGCATTTTTAACTGCTGCAGCTACGTCTGGAGTTACTGTACCAACTTTAGGGTTAGGCATTAAACCACGAGGGCCTAAGATTTGACCTAGTTGACCAACAACACGCATTGCATCTGGAGAAGCAATAACTACGTCAAAGTCCATTTTACCGGCTTTAACATCAGCAGCTAAGTCGTCCATACCGATAACATCAGCACCAGCTTCTTTCGCTTTTTCTGCGTTAGCGCCTTGAGTAAATACAGCAACACGTACATCACGACCAGTACCGTTAGGTAGTACAGTAGCACCACGAACGTTTTGATCAGATTTACGAGCGTCAATGCCCAAGTTTACAGCAACATCTACACTTTCATTGAATTTAGCTGTTGCTAATTCTTTTAATAATGCGATTGCTTCGTTGATGTCATAATCTTTTAATACGTCTACTTTTTCACGGATAAGACGAGTGCGTTTTGATAATTTAGCCATTGATTAGTCCTCTACCACTAAACCCATTGAACGAGCAGAACCCGCA
>Ga0105355_10005059_pt1 | contig 11198 bp, 11 predicted proteins | sample GOMGulsemesocosm_2_FD_83508 | JGI IMG/M metagenome (GOLD analysis project Ga0105355, IMG submission 83508) | Methane-oxidizing microbial communities from mesocosms in the Gulf of Mexico - GOM9C Gulf of Mexico | ecosystem: Environmental > Aquatic > Marine > Cold seeps | place: Gulf of Mexico...
AGCGGTATTCACTGTACTTATTGTAACTATAAAGATTTCCCCGATGTTAGCGCATTTCCTCAAGAAATATTTGATGCCGGTGATGATTTTCTAAGTGATGTTAGCGGCAGTGGCAGAACACCAACGACGTGGCTAACTTTTGATGGTGAAGCGTTATTTGATTTCTTAGGTGATATCGAAGGTGTTGATTTTGACGCAGTGAAGACCAATAATTCGTTTGAAGTCAAAGAAGAAATTAGCTCGTTTTATTTAGAAGTTGATTTTGAAGGTGAACTTGCCGGTATGTTTATCTCAAGCACCGCTGGTTTTCGTTACGAAAGTACCGACGTATCGGTTGATGCTACACAAGCCAATGTTCAAAGTTTATCGATTTTAGATGCGACTGAAATGTTAGCCGCTTTTGGACCGACGAGTGCGTTCACTGAAACAAATAGCTATGATGAACTTTTGCCTAATTTCAGCGTAAAACTTGAAGTTACTGAAGATATTATTGCTCGCGCGGCAGTTTCAAAAACCTTATCTCGCCCAACATTAAGTAGCCTACGACCTATAACCACGCTCAATACGACAAGGCAGGGTAACCTACAATCTTCAAGTGGTAACGCTGGTTTAGTGCCATTTAGTGCTGATAATTTAGATTTATCACTCGAGTGGTACTACGACGATGCGAGTTATTTATCGGCAGGGTATTTTAGAAAACATGTTGCTAACTTCATCATTAATTCCAAAAAAGATAAAACCTTTGTAACAGCAGATGGCAGCTTGTTAACCGATCCCTCTACTGGTACCGATGTTAGTGCGCCAGATACCGCTGATAGTGTGGCTGTTTTTACTAATACGGCGCCAAGTAATGGTGAGTCTGCAACGGTAGATGGTTGGGAGTTTGCGGCTCAACATACCTTTGGTGACTCTGGTTTTGGCTTGTTAGCTAATGCGACATTAGTTGATAGTGATGCGGAATTGGATAATGCTGATATTAGTCAAGTATTTGCAGTTACGGGTTTAAGTGACTCTCTTAATTTTGTCGCTTTTTATGAAAGTGGGTCATTTCAAGGACGCATTGCTTACAACTGGCGAGATGCTTTCTTGCAAACTTTAAGTCAAGGTGCAGGCGACGGTGTCACTATTGTTGAAGATTATTATCAGTGGGATGCGAGTGCGAGTTACGATATTACTGAAGATATTACAGTCTTTGTCGAAGGTATTAACCTAACGGAAGAATATACCCATAGTCGTGGTCGTTTCACTAATCAGTTACTTGATATCGTTGATAGTGGCCGTCGTATCTCTTTAGGTATTCGTGGTAGCTTTTAGTTAAATATTAGCAATTTTAGCAAGGTTACCAAGTTAAATCTCTACCTAATATTAACTCGGTTTAAGGAAAGCCCTTTGTACCGTCATTCCGATGTTTTTTTAGCCGAAATCTATAGTTTTTAACCTGTAGATTCTCGATAAAAAAACTTCGAGAATGACGAAATCAGAGGAAAAACTTAACCTGAATTTACGTTATCTTTTATTGATAATATAGGTAGAGGTTTTATTGTTTACGATATTTTTCTAAAGGGTTAAATTAAATGACTCAAAAAACTCAAACAAATAAAATAACCAAAACGGTTGTTATCGTTGGTGGCGGCATTGCCGGTTGGCTAACGGCAGGACGATTAGCAGCAAAGCACAAAAGCAAGTCTGCGCATGGCTTAAAAGTGGTATTAATTGAGTCGGCTAACATTCCGGCTGTTGGTGTGGGTGAAGGCACATGGCCGACTATGCGTAGTACCCTAAAGGCATTAGGCATAAGTGAAACCGATTTTATCCGATAATGTTATGCTAGTTTCAAACAAGGAGCTAAGTTTGCTCAATGGGTTGATGGCAGTGATGAGGATTTTTACTATCACCCGTTAGTTTTACCACAAGGGTTTGGCCAAGGAGATTTAGCCGCTCATTGGTTAGAAAAAAACAAATTGGAAAGAAATAAGTTAGCAAAGAATAACCAAGCAAAACAGGAAAATGGTAACGCCCACTCATTTTCGAATGAGGTCTGTTTTCAAGAAGCCATTTGCGAGAAAGGACTCGCGCCTAAAACTATTCGAACCGCCGAATTTGCTGATATCGCCAATTATGCCTATCACCTAGATTCAGGCAAGTTTGCGGTGTTTTTACAAAAACATTGCCAAGAAAAACTTGGTATTAACCACATTATTGATGACGTCATACAGGTTAATTCGGCTGATAACGACGATATCGCCTCTGTAAGCACAAAAGAGCATGGTGATATTTGCGGTGAGATATTTGTCGATTGTACTGGGTTTTCTTCATTATTAATTGGCAAGCATTACGGTGTGCCCTTTAAAAGCTGCAGCGATATTTTATTTATTGATACTGCTTTAGCCGTTCAAGTTCCCTACGATGAAGAAGATTCAGCTATTGCTTCTCATACTATTTCAACAGGGCAGGAAGCAGGTTGGATTTGGGATATTGGACTACAACATCGACGTGGGGTGGGTTATGTCTATTCCAGTAAGCACTCAAGTGAAGAGCAGGCAAGGGCTGTATTGGCTGGCTATGTTGGCGATAAATTCTCGGGTTTAAAAGTCAGGAAAATTCCTATAATCAGTGGTCATCGGGAAAAACTTTGGCAAAATAATTGTTTAGCTATAGGTTTATCAGCGGGGTTTTTAGAGCCTTTGGAAGCTTCAGCACTGGTAATGGTTGAACTTGCTGCTCAAATGTTGAGTGAGCAATTACCACAGTCGCGTGATGTGATGGATGTTGTCGCCAATCGTTTTAATGAAATCGCACTTTATCGCTGGGAGAGAATCATTGATTTTCTCAAGTTGCATTATATTTTAAGTAAACGCGATGACAATGCGTTTTGGCGTGATAATCGTGACAGTAAAAGTATTCCCCAAAGTCTCAAAGATTTAATGAAGTTATGGCAGTATCGTTCACCTGCAGATCACGACTTTACCAGTAACAATGAAGTTTTCCCAGCGGCAAGTTATCAGTATATTTTGTATGGTATGGGCTTTGAAAGTGACTATCGCCATACTCCTTACGTATTGGACGATAAAACTCTTGCTCAACAGCATTTTAGTCAAAATCAAAAGCTCACCGAAAAAGCCTTGGCAAGTCTTCCTTCAAATAGAGAATTATTAAATAAAATTAAAGCGTACGGCTTAAATCGACTTTAATAACCGATTAATTACTTTTACATAGAGCAGAAAATTATCATGGCAAGTTTGGTCGCAATAAATAACAAAACCCATTTACACCTAAAAGTAAGCCCTGAAAAAGCACAATGGCATGGCAGTGCGTTACATTTAATACCCGTTGTAGCCTCAGAATTTATTAACTTAGCTGTGCAATATCCTGTTGTGTTAACCAAAAATGGCGATACTGGTCAGTTTGTTTTTGCAGCAATGCTAGGATTTGAGACAGGTGAAAACTTATTTTGGCAAAATGATCAATGGCAAGGTCTTTATTTACCACTACATATTAGGAGACAACCGTTTTTCGTTAGTACTAACGATGACGAACAGCAAGGCAATGACGAATATGCTGTTTTTATCGATAGTAAAAGTCCGACTATAGAAGCTAATTCAAGCAAGGGGGAAAGGTTATTTAACAGTGAGGGCATCGACACTGAATACTTTCAACAAGCAAAAGCGTGTTTAGCGCAGTTGATTATTGGTGAAAAGGAAAACCAAACGTTATTGGCAATTTTGCAAGAAATGGAGTTAATACAGGCATTATCATTGGAAGTTACTTTCGCTGATCAGCATTCAACTAATTTGTCGGGTCTGTATACTATAGATGAAGAAAAATTAGCACAAGTAAGTGATGAGCAAATAGTAAAGTTGCATAAAGGAGGTTGGTTACCTGCAATTTATAGTATGTCTAGCTCGCTAGGGCAAATACATGCGCTAATTGATCTAAAAAACAAGAAAAAAAAGCACCACAATGAACAAATTTAAACTCCTCTGTGAATCTCAAGTTCACTCTTTTACTGTTGGCAAAGAACAAACGCCTATTATAGTGATTGACGATTTTTACCCTAAGCCACAAGAGCTAATTGACTTAGCTTTTGAACAAGAAGGAGGGGATAAATATCAAGCGCAATCAGGTGATTTTTATCCTGGAGTTCGAAAAAGATCGCCGACGTTTTATAATGAAGGGGTGGCTGAGGTCTTATTACCTTTTTTAGCTTCTTCATATAGTTCTCAGCGATTTAAAGAACTTAAAACCACCTTGTCGGCGTTCTCAATTACCACAACATTGCCACAAAACTTAAGGCCTATTCAAACATTACCCCACTTCGACACTGTTGCGGGGCACCAATTTGCAGTCATACATTACCTTTGTTCAGATAAACATGGTGGTACATCTTTTTATCGTCATAAAACTACTAATTTTGAACGCATATCGAGCGATAAATTTATCGCCTATGGTCAGTTATTAAAGCAACAAGCCGTTGCTGAAAAGCTCCACTTGGATTTGCGATATATAACGGGTGATCATAAACTATTTGAGCGGATTCACAGTGTTGAAGCGAAGATGAATCGAGCGGTTATTTATCCAAGTAACTTGCTTCATTCTGGTGATATTAGACCCGAGCATGGCCTTTATGATAATCCGTCGCAAGGTAGATTGACGATAAGTAGCTTTGTTATAGCGAGTTGAATCTTTACCGTGTAAAGGATGCGTTTATTATTTATCACCTTGATTTTAAATGTTATATTCAATCACTTTTTATTAAGCCTGTTAAACTTAAAAAATCATGTCTTCGAAAACAAAAAATAATCGCGCCACTACTTTGATGATCCAAGGCACAACATCTGATGCTGGTAAAAGTACCTTAGTGACAGGCTTGTGCCGATTGTTTGCAAATAAGAATATAAATGTTGCTCCTTTTAAACCACAAAACATGGCACTAAATAGTGCAGTAACTGAGTGCTGTGGTGAAATTGGTCGTGCGCAGGCAGTCCAAGCGAAAGCCTCTTATTTAAAATCTAATGTTGATTTCAATCCTATATTACTTAAACCTAATTCAGAGACTGGCGCGCAAGTTATTATTCATGGAAAAGCCATCAGTGATATGGAAGCAAAGCAATATCATGATTATAAGAAAGTGGCTATGGATGCTGTCGTGGCCTCTCACAAAAGGTTAAGTGAACAATACCAATTAATTATTGTTGAAGGGGCTGGAAGTCCTGCAGAAATTAATTTACGTGAAGGTGACATCGCAAATATGGGCTTTGCTGAAAAAGTCGATTGTCCTGTTATTATAATCGCGGATATTGATAAAGGCGGTGTTTTTGCTCATTTGGTAGGCACATTAATGCTACTTTCTCAGTCTGAACAAGACCGCGTGATAGGTTTTGTTATTAATCGATTTAGAGGTGATATAAAGTTGTTGGAATCAGGTTTGACTTGGCTAGAAAATAAAACCAATAAGCCAGTACTTGGTGTATTACCTTACATTCATCATTTGGCCATTGCATCAGAAGACGCAGTCATCACTCAACAAAACCATACAGAAGAACTAACGAATAAATCTGTAAAGAGTAATCCCTTGATCAAAGTAAATGTCTTTGTCTACCCCAGAACGAGCAATCACACAGATTTTGATGCCTTGCGTTTAAATCCTCAAATCGATTGTCAGTTTATTTATGGTCACGATGAATTAACGTTTAACGAACATAAAACCATGCCCCCATGTGATCTAATAATATTACCAGGCAGTAAAAATGTCCGCGAAGATTTAGCCTTTTTAAGATCTCAAGGTTGGCATAATGATATTGATAGGCATCTACGTTATGGCGGAAAATTAATGGGTCTTTGTGGCGGATTTCAAATGTTGGGACAAATTATTAGTGATCCTAAAGGTGTAGAAAGTAGAAAAGGTGAGAGTAAAGGCTTGGGATATTTCGCGATGCATACCGAATTAAAAGCTCAAAAAACTTTAAGAAATGTCTCTGGTTCTTTGACCTTACTGGGTCAAAGAGCCGATGTACATGGCTATGAGATACATGCAGGGCAAAGTGTTTTATTAAACGAAGGCAATTCAATTAATTTATTAAATTCTCTATTGGAAATTTCAGGTCAAGAGCAAGGTTTTGTTAGTGACGACGGGCAAATTGCAGGTTGTTATTTGCATGGTTTGTTTGATTCAGTGCAGGCTTTGTTGTTAATCTCACGCTGGTTAACAAAACCGTTAACTGTAGTTGTTGATCCCAATGAGCTCGAAGAAAGGGCAATCGCTAACCTCGCGAATACTTGTGAACAATACTTAGCGATAGATAAAATTGAGAGATTAATTGGTTTTTAGTGTTATTTGAACAAAGGCAATCACAACGACCTCTTTAGTCTAAGTATTCTTAGGATAAACTACTGATTTTTAATATTAAACCTTTAACCCTAGAACTTTAGTGATAATTTATTAACGATAAGTTGCAGAGCATTAAATTGTAGAGCATTAAATTGTAAATCAGTAAATTATGAGGTTCTTTTTTATCAGAAAGAGGGCTGAAATTGACATATATCAATACCGCTTTTATGAAATTGTTATACCGTTGGCACATAATAGTTAACATCCAGTCATGCCGACAAACATGCCGACAAATAAATAGAGAGTCAATTTTGGAAAAAACAAAATATTTCTACCGTACTATCGTCTTTACCCGTAAGGGAAATAAAGTCGCCTTAGCCGATATTTATCACCCAGATAAAACCACCGAACTAGAAGAATGGATGGGCATCGTAATTTCACTTGCAGACGGCAAACATACGCTAAAAGAGTTGGTCGATTTTATGGGCGCACAGTACCAGCGTTCACCTGAAGGACTAGAAGACACGTTAACCTCAGTTATAGAACGTTTACTTGAGGGGAAAATGATTAAACTAAGTGAATCTGAGATTGATATGCCTTATTATTTGGCCTCGCCCATCGAGCACCTGGACTTAGAACGCGCTAAACGTTTAATGGTGGAAGATGGATATACATTGCATTAACAAATCTCTTTTACAAAGTGACAGCCATTAGATGAAATTAGCAAATACAGTCGTTATTCTCGATTTTGAAACCACAGGTCTTTCTCCCGACAATGGGGATCGAGCCATTGAAATCGGCGCGGTTAGGATCAAGAATGGTCAAATTACTGATAGGTTTCAAGAGTTGATGAACCCTGGTCGACGTATTAATAGTTTTATTGAAAACTATACAGGCATCACCAATAATATGTTAAAAACAGTTTCATCTTGTGCTGATGTTATGACCCGATTTCATCAATTTATTGGTGATGACAATTTAGTTGCTCATAACGCCTCTTTTGATAAACGTTTTTTAGATGCTGAATTTGAACGGCTAAAATTGCGCTATTCAGGCTCATTTGCTTGCTCGTTATTAGTTGCAAGGCGAATTTATCAACAAGCACCCGATCATAAACTAGGTACCTTGGTAAGATATAAAGATATTGACGCACAAGGCGACTTTCACCGGGCATTATTTGATGCTGAAATGACGACAAAATTATGGTTGGCGATGCTAGAAGATATGAGTGAACGTTATAACATTGCTCAAGTTTCTTTCGATATGATCACTAAACTTTCCAAAAAAAGTAAAAAATCAATAGGTGCTTTTCTAAATGCACAATAGCTTACGAGTTTGAACTTTATCTACAGTGTAAGTTAAATAATAAACAGTGATAAAGTGATGATATTGTTCGCATAATTAAATGCTTACTACTATGCTTATTTTAACAAGTATTAAGTGTTTTTATCACCATGAATGCAAACTTCCATTATAAAATTTACCCTGAACTAAATGTTTTTGTAGTTAAAAGTGCTGCAAAAGTAACGTTTGAGGAAATGATTATTCATGTCGGCGACTTAATGAATGATCCATCCTACAAGATGGGCATGAACGGTTATTATGATTTTTCTTTGTTACAGCAAGTCGATGGAAATATTGATATTTTTCATCAAACAGCAGAGGCTATGAATGATCAAAGTGTCATCTACCAATCATCGAAAACCGCTTTTATACTTGCCAATGATAATGAGTCAATGAAACGTATTTTTCATGGTTATACTATAATGACCTCGCAATCCTTAGTTGATTATCGAATTTTTATGCTGAGCGATATCACTATGGCTTTAAATTTCTTAGAGCTTTCTGAAGTCCCCCTTATTAGTGAACGTTAATATCAATGCAATAAGTTGACGGCAGCCAAATAAATCACTTTTCTTGTTGATATGCTTTATCAACGACTTGCTTGTGATAAATGTGTTATTAATTTTTTCGCAAAACTTTCTAGTTAATACTATGATTCATATAAGTTCTTTCACTAAAATTACTCACTAATGTCTGAAGTTGCCAGTTTTCCCAAATTAGCTTACAAAATTTACCCTGAACTCAACGTTTTTCTGGTCAAAAGCTCGGCTATTATAAGTTTCGAAGATTTGATTATTCACGTCGGAAATTTAATGGATGATAACCAGTTTTATACAGGAATAAATGCTTGTTATGACTTCTCTATGTTGGAACAATTAGAAGGCAATATTAAAGCGTTTCGAAGTACAGCTGAAGCGATGAACGACCATAACCTTATTGATAAACCTGCTCGAACTGCAATCCTAGTGGCTGATAACAGCCTTGAAATAAATAAAATCTTTCAAGAGTATGCGTTAATGACGTCTAAATCTTTGATCGATTATCGGGTATTTACAACTTCAGAAATCTCTTCTTTACTTAAATTTTTAAACTTAAGTAAGTTACCTCAATGTTAATTTTAGTTGGCCTTTATTTTTTTGACTTTAATTGTCAAACATTACTCTTTCAGCGCACAAGTACGCATAAATGCTGTATTTAAGTATTGATCAAGGGGGCAGTAGTACAAGAGCATTTATTATTGATGACAAAGGAGATGTTGTTACTAAAACACAGTTAGCTGTTTCAACCTCTAGACAAGGTAATGTCGTGGAACAAGTGCCTGATGAGATTATCGATTCGATTAACCTATGTATTGACAAATGTTTAGGACAATTATCGAAAGAGCAGTTGGCTCAAGTTGAGTCTTGCTCCTTGGTTACTCAACGCTCCAATTTTATCGCGATAAATACACTAACAAATAAAGCATTAACTAAAGTGATCAGCTGGCAGGATACGCGCGGTCAAGACATACTCAAAAAAATTGATGTAGACGAAAACGTTGTTCGACAACTTACAGGACTTAGACTAAGTGCTCATTACGGAGCGAGTAAAATGGCTTGGTGTTTGTCAAATATTAAAGAAGTAAAAGCCGCTGCAGATAGCAACAACTTAATGTTTGTTCCTTTAGCGGCTTACTTGGCCAAAATGATAACAAATGCAGATAGCTATCAAGTCGATGCCGCTAATGCATCAAGAACCTTATTATTTAATCACAAAACTATGTGTTGGGATGAAGAACTACTGGCTTTATTCTCGCTAAGCAAAAACTACTTACCTGATATTCAATCAACCCTCAACGTTTTTGGTCAATTGAAATGGGCTAAAAAATCTATCTCATTAAAATATGTTAATGGCGATCAATCTTCTGCTTTGTTTGCTTATGGTCAGCCTAACCGTCACCAATTATTGATAAACATAGGTACGGGTGCATTCGTCAGTCAATTTATTGGAAGCTCTATCAACGAGAGCTTTGATAATGAAAGTGCTAAGCATGAGAGTTCTGTGTATTATTGTTCTGAATATGAAAGCACCCAAGAAGAGAATAAGAGGGCCTTAGCACTTGAGACATTGTTGCTGAGTATCGTGCACTTAGATAAACAGCAGCAACTATTCGTCGCTGAAGGGACTGTTAACGGAGCAGGTGCTGCCATAGAGTACATCGCTAAGCAGTTAGACCAGTCGACAGATTTTCTAAAGGTGGCGAGAATTAACCCTTTAGATTCAATTGAACCACTAATATTTATTAATACAATTGGTGGTTTAGCAGCACCTTATTGGCGAACCGACATAGAGAGTAGATTTGTTGGCGCAGGCAATAAAAAAGAAAAACTTACTGCTGTAGTGGAAAGTATTGTGTTTTTAATCCATTCAATTATAACTAAAATGACCTTGCTTGAGCCTAGATTAACTACAATTCAAGTAAGTGGAGGTTTATCAAAAAATTCCTTTTTATGTCAATTGTTAGCTGACGTTAGCCAACTTAATATTGTTCGTAATGAACAAGTTGAAGCAAGCATACTCGGTAGTGTTTGGTGGTTAGCAAAACAACCGGAACAGTGGTTGATTCACCTTTCAAATGATGTTTTTAAAGCTAAATGCAATGAAAAGTTAGAAGCTAGATACCAATTGTGGAAAAGTGAGATGGCTAAAAGCCTAGGCCCTAGATAGCAGGTAAATCAAAATTAGTAGCGATTAAATTTAAAACCTTCTCTAATTTTTTCTGCAAATAGGCAGGCAGTATCTTTGCTTGTTGTTCTAATAAGTTGATTTCGGATGTCGTTATAGCAACAACACACGTGATTAAGTTTTTTGTATCATCATAAGTGCTAAAGACATCATCAGAAAAATGATTTAATTTTTTTAACTCTTTGGTATGTTGTCTTTTTTGAAAAGAAAAGAATTCAGGCGTTTCAAGTAATAAATCTATTAAAAGAATGTTGTCTTCATCACCATACCAATTGGCTGTCATGGTGATGAAGTTAAGCTGGGCGCAAAGTTTGTTAGCTACAGGTTCAATTTTTACAAACGTATCAATAAGTTCACTGCTTATTTGTAATGAGAGCGGTAACCTTTCTGTCATTTTATTAGAATTAATCTAGTAGCTTGATTTACGAAAAGATTCACAAGCTTCCTGATCTTCACACTCGCCATATAAATATAAACTATGGTTAGTCAGTTTAATATTGTTTGATTTGGCGATATCTAGTTGCCTTTGTTCAATAGTGTCATCTTCAAACTCAACGACTTTTCCACATTTCAGACATACCAAGTGATCATGATGTTTTTTATGAGCTAATTCGAAAACTGACTTTCCACCTTCAAAATGGTGACGAGTAACAATACCTGCATCATCAAATTGGTTGAGTACACGATAAACTGTTGCTAAACCAATTTCTTCATGTTGCTCTAATAATATTTTGTAAACATCTTCAGCACTAATATGTTGATTACCAGGAGATTGTAAAATAGCTAAAATCTTAATCCTTGG